>Ga0206896_1195_pt1 | contig 11167 bp, 7 predicted proteins | sample Alteio_BWOrgHeat_52_FD_152969 | JGI IMG/M metagenome (GOLD analysis project Ga0206896, IMG submission 152969) | Enriched cells from forest soil in Barre Woods Harvard Forest LTER site, Petersham, Massachusetts, United States -... | ecosystem: Environmental > Terrestrial > Soil > Temperate forest > O... | reverse complement strand
TGCGTCCAGTTGTGATTTTCCATCGCAACGACGAAGACGGTTTTGATATCGTCGGCGCGGGCGCCAAGGCTGCCCAGTGCACCCAGAAGGGCCACTGCACCCAGCGTGCGTCGATGTCTGATTTGTAACATGAAGCCTCCAGAAATATATGATTCGCGGCGTCCCTAACGTGCCGCTCACCTTGAATATCAGGAGGGTTTCGCAGACCGATGACTAATGTATGAACGAACGAAAACACTCGATAGAGTCTGGAGGGTATGTTTAAAACCCGCCTCGTCCGCCCAACGTGCGACAATGGAGTTTCCCCCTTTATAAATGACCAACACCTCCATTCGTAACATCGCAATAGTTGCGCACGTAGACCACGGAAAGACTACTCTGGTCGACGCCATGCTCCGTCAGAGCGGGATTTTCAGAGAAAACGAAGAAGTCGCCGAGCGCGTAATGGACTCCAACGACCTGGAGCGCGAGCGCGGCATCACCATCCTCGCCAAAGCCACCGGCGTCTACTATCACGACATCAAGATCAACATCATCGATACCCCCGGCCACAGCGATTTCGGGGGCGAAGTCGAGCGTGCGCTCAAAATCGTCGACGGCGTCATGCTCCTCGTCGACGCCAGCGAAGGCCCTCTGCCCCAGACCCGCTACGTGTTGAGCAAGGCGCTCGAAGCCCGCCTGCCGCAGATCGTGGTCATCAATAAAATCGACCGCCCCGACGCGCGCATCCCCGAAGTGCTCGACGAAATCTACGATCTGTTCATCGATCTCGACGCCACCGAAGACCAGCTCAACTTCCCGATCGTCTACACCAACGGCAAGGAGGGCATCGCCAAGCTCAGCGTCGATGACGAGAGCACCAACCTGCGCCCGCTCTTCGACACCATTCTTGCGAAAACCCCGCCGCCCCCCGGCGATCCCGACGCCATTCTCCAACTTCTAGTCGCGAACCTCGATTACAGCGAGTACCTTGGACGCCTGGCCATTGGCCGTGTCTTCAACGGCACGCTACGCCTCGGCGATGAAGTATCCATCGCGAAACTCGACGGCTCGTATCACAAGACCAAGATCACCAAGCTCTATTCCTTCTCCGGACTCAAGCGCATCGACGAAACCATCGGCCGCACCGGCGACATCCTGGCCATCGCCGGAGTCGAAGGCATCACCATCGGCGAGACCATCACCAGCGCCGTAGATCCCAAGCCGCTCGCTCATATTCAAATCGACGAGCCCACCATCGCGATGACGTTCACCATCAATACGTCGCCGTTCTCCGGCCGCGAAGGTCAATTCGTCACCTCGCGCAACCTGCGTGACCGCCTGGATAAGGAACTCCTCACCAACGTCTCCATCAGAGTCGAAGAAGCCGGCGGACCCGACGCTTTCAAGGTGATGGGCCGCGGCGAACTCCAACTCGCCATCCTTATAGAGATGATGCGCCGCGAAGGTTTCGAACTGGCCGTCGGCAAGCCCGAAATCCTCACCAAGACCATCGATCACAAGCTGTGCGAGCCGCAGGAACTCCTGGTCATCGATTGCCCCGAGAACTTCGTCGGCGTAGTGATCGAAAAACTCGGCACCCGCAAAGGCAAGATGGTGAAGATGGTGAATCACGGCTCCGGCCGCGTGCGCCTCGAATTCCACATCCCCTCCCGCGGGCTGATCGGACTCCGCAGTGAGATGATGACCGATACCAAGGGCACCGCAATCATGAACTCCCTTTTCAACGGCTACATCGAGTGGCAGGGCGACATTCCGACGCGCCCGACAGGTTCCCTCATAGCCGACCGCCCGGGTAAAACAACGGGCTACGCGCTCTTCAATCTGCAAGAGCGTGGCGATATGTTCGTCGGCTCCGGCCTCGAAGTCTACGAAGGCATGATCGTCGGCGAAAACGCGCGCGACGCCGACCTCGACGTAAACATCGTCAAGGAAAAAAAGCTCACCAACATGCGTGCATCCAGCGCCGACGAAGCCATCCGCCTAGTCCCCCCGCGTTTATTGAATTTAGAGCAAGCCCTGGAATTCATCCGCGACGATGAACTAGTCGAAGTGACGCCGAAATCCATTCGTCTGCGCAAAAAGATTCTCAAGCAGAATCAACGTTAACCTTATGCGATACGCCGCGTCTCTCTTGATCCTCACCGCTCTTGCAGTCGCCGCCCAGTCCGTTCCCCCAGCCATCTTCACCGATCCGCCAGCCGACAAAGCGCATCCGGCCAAGATGACCGTGATACACATCCCCACTCACGGCGTCCTCATCAACGGCGTCGTCTACCAGCCCACCGGAGCCGGCCCGCATCCGACGATCGTCATCTGCCACGGCCTCCCCGGCAACGAAAAGAATCTTGACCTCGCGCAAGCCCTCCGCCGCGCCGGCTGGAATGCCGTGACCTTCAACTACCGCGGATCGTGGGGCAGTCCCGGTAACTTCCGCTTCGAGCAGACCCTCGAAGACGCGAACGCGGTGCTAGCCTTTCTTCGAGCCAATGCCGCCACCCTCGGCATCGACACCCGCCGCATCGTTCTCGCTGGCCACAGCATGGGAGGCTGGGTAGTCGCCCACACCGCCGCTCAAGATCACGGAGACAAGGTGCCCGGCGTAATTGGAGCGATCTTAATTTCCGCCGCCGACATGGGACGCTCTGGCATGAGACCGCCCGATCGTCTCCTCAAGAGCATGGCCGACGATATGGAATCTCTAAACGGCGTCACCGCCGAAAGCATGGCCGCCGAAGTTCGCGACAACGCCCAGGCGTTCCGCATGGAAAACGCCGCCGCCGGCCTCGCGCAAATTCCGTTACTCGCACTCACCGCCGACGATGGTCTCGCGCCCGATTCCACCGCGCTCGTCAACGCTATTGCAGCCAAAGGTGGACATCAAACCACCGTGAAACACTTCGCCACCGATCACAGCTTCTCTGACCATCGCATCGCCCTCGAAAGCGAGATCATAAACTGGCTCGCTTCACTTCTCAAACAGAATCAGCATTAAACGTTTCATCAAAAACATTATTATTATCAATAAGATACGGGCATTATACTTCCCATTGCCTGTGCTGTCATGCGATACTAACCTTCAGCCGACATGAGCCAAGTGAGCGAGGCGACAGCCCGTTATCACAAATTAATCGAAAGTGAACCGTACATTGACTTGGCTTGGGCCGAGGCGCTGCAAGCGCGCCTGCGTGCCGAGAAGCTGGTCAGCCGGCCCCTGTCACCGGTGCTGCGTCCACACTTTCTCACCACGCGCGACTATGCCATCCTTGGCAAAGCCGCCGGTACCATATTTTCCGCCATCGATCGTGCCGAGCAGATGATTCTGGCCACGCCCGCGCTGCTCTCGCGCATGCAGTTGCTTCCCGCCGAGCGCATGCTCGCTGCCGTCGAGCCAGGTTACTCCTCACAAGCCTTGTCCGGGCTGCTCGACGCGAACTTGCACAACGGATCGACGCATTTCGTCGGCCACCGCGTCGGTGCGCCGTCGAGCGTGGTGTACAGCGATCTGCTCGCCGACATCTTCTTCGACGCGCCGCCGGTCAAGGAATTCCGCAAGAAGCATAAGCTCACGAAACTCGGCGGCACCAAGGCGCTGACCTCGGCGATTCTCAAAGCCTACAAGGAATTCGGCGGCAAGAATAAGAAACCTTCGATCGCCTTCGTCGAATCGCGCGCCCCGTTCCAGCCCGCCGATTCGAGCGAGAACGCGCTGCTCGCCGAGTCCCTGCGCCGCGACGGCTTTCAGGCCGAAGTGGTCTCGCCCGAACAGCTCGAATATAAGAATGGGCAGCTGCGCCGCGGCGACATGGCGATCGACATCGTCTACCGCTGCGTGCGCGTGCAAGAGTTCTTAGTCCGCTTCGATCTCAATCACGCATTAGTGCGCGCTTACAAAGACCGCGCCGTGTGCATGGTCAACAGCTTCCGCTCCGAGGTCGCCGCCAAGCGCGGCATGTTCGATCTGCTGACGGACGACTCGGTCACCGCCAAGTTCCCGGCCATCGAGCGCAAAGCCATCAAGGAATTCATACCCTGGACCCGCATGGTGCAGGCCGCCAAGACCACTTACAAGAACCACAGCGTGGATCTGCCGGACTTCGTCATGAAGCATCGCAACAAACTGGTGCTCAAGCCCAACGACGACACTTCCGATCAGAATACTTTCCGCGGCGCGGAACTGGACGAGCTGGGTTGGGAGAAAGCGCTGCGCCAGGCCATGCGCAGTCCCTATGTAGTGCAGGAAGTGGCCGACCCTGCGCGCGCCGTCTTCCCGCTGCTGCAGTACGGCAGCCTGGTGATGAAGGAGATGCAGGTGGAAGTTCACCCGCACTTCTTCGGCGGCAAGATCCACGGCGCGTCCAGCTGGCTACACGTCGCGGGCTCATCCGGATTCTCCACGCTCTCCGGTCTCGCGCCGACGTTCCTGCTCGAAACTAAGTAGCGAACGCGACGCCCTGCGCAACCCCGCCGCAGCCCAGCGACAGCGCAGAGCGATGTTGCAGGCAGCTTCGCTTAGGATCCGATTCTCGACAATCACAAAGCAGCTCCGCCGCCGATCGTCTGAACTTGCAAACGGTTAGCGGTCCGCCTCCCTTAACTTGATCCTCCTGCGGCGATATCTTGAAACCGATGACGCCACGCGAGACCTCCCCGCATCCAAAAAACTGGAACCCGCCTGACGTTTTTGCGTATATTGTTTATAAACCGAGGTGCCGTTTCATGAACTTGCTCGCTCGTCTCGCGTCCGCATTGCTCTGCCTGGGGCCTCTTGCGTTGCTACCTCTGCAAGCGCAATGGCTGAACTACCCCACGCCCGGCATTCCGCGCACCGCTGACGGCAAGCCGAATCTCTCGGCGCCCGCGCCGCGCATGCCCGACGGCAAGCCCGACCTCTCCGGCCTGTGGCGCGACGATCAAAGCGGCGGCGCCGCAGCCGAAAAAGCGATCGATGCAATCTCGCCCCAACCCTGGGCGGATGCGCTGTCGAAGAAGCGCAAGGAAGAATTGTATAAGGACAGCATGGCCATCCTCTGCCAGCCCTTCGGTCCGCGGGCCGGCGCGACCCCTCGCAAGGTAATCCAGACTCCCGGTCTCATCGTATTCCTCGACGACGACCTGACCTACCGCCAGATCTTTCTCGACGGCCGCCCGCTGCCCACCGATCCGAATCCCGACTGGATGGGTTATTCGGTGGGGCACTGGGACGGTGACACGCTGGTGATCGAAAGCGCCGGATTCAACGACCGCACCTGGCTGGACGACTCCGGCCATCCGCACACCGAGTCCCTCCACGTTACCGAACGTCTTCATCGCCGTGACTTCGGGCACATGGAAATGCAAAAGACCATTGAGGATCCCAAGGCGCTCACCAAGCCGCTGGTGATTCCCATGAAAATGGAACTCGACGCCGACACGGAAATGATCGAATATGTTTGCACTGAAAATGAGCGGGATCGCCAGCATCTGGTCGGCAAGGCCACAGACGAGTTAAAGAATGCGGTCGCGGTGGCCCCGCAGATTCTGGCGAAATATGCTGGCATTTACGATTTCAAGCCGCCAAACCGGCCCGAATCGACGATCGCGATGACCGTCACTCTGGATGGCGATCAATTGATGATCGACATGGACGGCGGCACCAAGCATCCGCTCACTCCCCTGTCTGAAACCAAATTCTTCTGGGCGGAGGCTGGCGGCCGCGTGGACTTTATAAAAAGCGATCAGGGAGTGGTCACGGATATGACTTTTAGTATCGTGGAAGGTACCTTCAAGGTTCCCCGGCGCCGCGAAGCAAAGTAAGACAGACGTCCGCTGCAATAAGAGACGTATCCTTGATTTATGCGCTACGCAACTGACGCGAGAGGTCGGTTCACCGTTCTGTTGGACACGGCGCAGCGGGAACCTGTGGTCATCCGTCGCCGGAGCCAGGATGTCGCAGCGCTGTTCGGTCTGCTGAGGCTCGCTGTCTTTGCGCTACTGTTGCTGAACGGCGGTTTACCTCGACTCCTGGCAGACGATATTAACTGGGGCGGCACCGTCTCGGGGATGCGCGTTGGAGTCGCCTTGGGACAGGGCAGCGGTGGCCAGGAACTGCGCGTCGTCTTCGCAAATATGGCGCCGACGGAGCAGAGTCTGGTGATCGCCACGTATGGCCGCGGCTTTGGATATTACTTTAATATTCGCGCTCAAGGCGGTCCAGATGGCAAGGAGCACGAAATCTCTAATTGGGTCGACGCCGGCCTTGGCCACATAGTACCGATTGGTCTTATTATTCCTTATGTCGTGGCTGTTCCCCCCGGCAGAATGTATGAGCTGAATCTCCCTCTCAAACTGCTACTTCAAATGGCGAGAGGTGGCGACATTGGACTAGAAAGCATGCTTCGCCAGGGTTACACCGTTCGTGTTTCGTACCATATTCCGCTTGATCATTTCAGTCGAGGCATTCAACAACAACATCCTGATCTGTGGATCGGTGAGATCGATTCGGGAGAGGTTGGATTGCCGCCAGACCGTCGTTGAACGTTCAAACCTGATATCGTGCAAAGACTATGCGGACTCTGGTTTTCTCGCTCGCTTTCACGTCTCTCGCCGGGCTCGCGCTGGCGCAAGCTCCCAACGCCGCAGGGCGGCAGCAATTTGAAACCCGCTGCGCGCACTGTCACGGCGGCGATGCCACCGGCGGCGAAGGCGGACCAAACATCATCGATCAAATCGACTCGCGCACGCAGTCCGAGCTGGCCGACTTTCTGCGCACCGGCCGTCCGGCGAGTGGCATGCCCGCTTTCGATCTGCCGGCCGCGGACATGACCGCGCTCACGGCCTACGTGCGCACGCTGGTCCCGGTGCCCAGCGGAGATCCGCCGCCCGAAGTCCGCAAGAAAATTCAGACCACCGACGGCCGCACTCTCGAAGGGCGCGTGCTCAACGAAGGCATGAACGATCTGCAGATGGTCACGGCCGACCGCCGCATTCATCTGCTGCGCAAGGCCGCCAACGATCGCTATCGGGAAGTGACTTCGCAAACCGACTGGTCGACGTATCATGGCGATCCCAGCGGCAACCGTTACACCAAGCTCACGCAAATCGATAAGTCGAACGTAGCGCGGCTGGCGCCCATGTGGGTCTTCGCCGTTCCCAACGTCCAGCAGGTGCAGAACACGCCTATTGTGGCCGGCGGAATCATGTATGTTTCGAGCGCCAATGAGGTCTATGCGCTGGACGCGGGCACTGGACGTCCGGTCTGGCACTACCAGCGCGCACGCACGAAGGGCTTGGTGGGCAATGCTTCGGGCGGCTTCAATCGCGGCGTGGCGATTTCCGGCGATCGGTTGTTCATGCTGACCGATAACGCGCACATCATGTCTCTCAACCGCTTCAACGGCGAGCTGCTGTGGGAAACCGAGATGGCGGATTGGCATCAGAACTATAACGGCACGTCGGCTCCGCTGGTGGTGGGCAATCTGGTGATCACCGGCACGGCGGGCGGCGATGAAGGCGTGCGCGGATTCGTGGCTGCTTACGAAGCTGCGACCGGCAAGGAAGTTTGGCGCTTCTGGACGATTCCGAAACCTCCGGAGCCGGGTTCTGAAACCTGGAAAGGAAACTCGTGGATGCACGGCGCGGCGTCCACCTGGATGACGGGCACCTACGATCCGCAGCTGGATATGGTCTATTGGCCGGCGGGCAACCCGGGTCCGGATTTCAACGGCGACAATCGCGACGGCGACAACCTTTATAGCGATAGCATTCTGGCGCTGGATGTGAAGACCGGCAAACTCAAGTGGTATTTCCAGTTCACGCCGCACGATATTCACGATTGGGATGCGGAAGAGCCGCCGGTGCTGATCGACACCAACTGGCAGGGCCAACCGCGCAAGCTGTTGATCCAGGCGAATCGCAATGGCTTCTTTTATGTGTTCGACCGCGCCACCGGACAACTGCTGCTGGCGAAACCGTTCATCAAGAAACTGAACTGGGCCAAAGAAATCGACAAGAACGGGCGGCCGGTTTTGAATGACATCAAGGAGCAAGCGAACGGCGAAAGCCTGGTGTGTCCCGGAATTCAGGGCGGCACGAATTGGTATTCGACCTCGTTCAACCCGGGCACCGGGCTGTACTACATTCAAGCGCTGGAGCGCTGCAACTATTATTCGAAGCGCGATTTAGAATGGCAGGCGGGGAAGGGCTACATGGCGGGCGTGGCGCGGCCGGATCCGGATGAGACGTTCGTCAAGTCGCTGCGCGCGATCAACATTCAGACGGGTGCGATCGCTTGGGATCTGCCGCAGGGCGCGGCGCGGTTCCCCGGTTCGGCGGGTGTGATATCGACCGCGTCGGGCTTAGTGTTCTTCGGCGAGAACAGCGGCTCGTTCATGGCAGCCGACGCGGCGAATGGAAAAGTGCTGTGGGATTTTCCGGCGAATCAAGGGTGGCACGCTTCGCCCATGACTTATATGTTCGACAACAAGCAGTACATTGCGATCGCGTCGGGCCTGAACATCATCGCGTTCGCACTGCCGGAGTAGTAGAGCGGCGAGACTACTGTGGCAGTCCAAGTTTGCGCATCAGCCCAGCGTAGCGCGGTTCGGAACGGATGAGATCGAACGCAGGAAAGCGGACGATGGCAACCACTTCCATGTCCTCCTCGGTGAGGGCCTTCTCCAGGTATTCAAGCGTCTTTCCGCGATCGCCCATGATTGCAAAACTGAGAGCGACATTCGCTGGATCCGAGAATGTTTCCTGCGCGGCGAGCATCGCCTTGTTGTAGCCTCGAGCGTCTGGACTGAAGGTGCCGGGAAGGGGACCGGATTTCTGTATTTCGCTGAGGGCGTCCGCGAAATGGCCGGTCATCGCGTAGAATTCCGAAACGTAAAAATGGGCTGGGACAAAAGATGGATCGCTTCCCAGCAGTTTGTGGAATTGGGCCGACGCTTCGGGATATTGGCGGTTGACTACCAGCGTCAGACCGTAATTCAAGTTCACGATGGGCGAAAGCGGATCCAGCGACAAGGCGGTGCGGAACTCACTGAGAGCTTGGTCCGTGCGCTTCTCGGGAATCAGGATCAAGTACGCATAGAAGTAGTGCGCGGCAGCATTGTTGGGGTTCAGTTGCAAGGCGCGCTGGAACTCCGCCTCGGCCTCTTTCCACTTCAAGCTCGCGGCGAGCACGCTGGCCCGCGCGGCGTGAGCTTCCGGCAGCGAGTCGTCGAGCGCGAGGGCCTTACTGGTGGCCGCGTCAGCCAAGATGCGGGCTTGCGGAAAGGTGATGCCAATGCCATAGCTGGGCGAGACGTTGTAAGTATCGGCGAGTCCGGTGTAGGCCAGCGCATAGTTGGGGTCGGCGGCGATCGCCTGCTGGAATAAATCGATACTCTTCTTCAGGCCCTCCGGCGTGCGCCCGTACCATAGTTGGCGGCCTTCGAGATATAGACGGTATGCCTCCGTGTTGGAGGTTCCGGCATGGCTCATGCGCTGCTGTTCGTCGCCGCTGACATGCATCTGGAGCTTGTTCGAAATATCGCGCGTGATGTCGCCCTGCACTTGCATCAGGTCCGCCATCTTGCGCGAATAGTGGGAGCCCCACAGCTCGGTGCCGTCGCCGGTATTGACCAGGTCGGCTTCGACGTTCAATTCGTCGCCATGCTGGGTGATGCGGCCCATGAGAACTGCGCCGACATCGAGCGCCTCGCCGATCTTCTGCGGGTCCTGTTGCGTGCCTTTAAAGCGGAAGACGGTGCTGCGCGCCATCACTTTAAGGTTGGGAAGCTGCGAGAGCGTGCTAATCAAGCTGTCGGTCAAGCCATCGCTCAGGTATTCGTTATTGGGATCGGCGGACGCGTTGACGAACGGCAGCACGGCGATGGATGTGACAGTCTTGGCCTGGGATTTTCCGCGCATGAAGTAGACGGCGGCAGCGGCGATGACGAGGACTCCGGCCAGGGAGGCGATCAACATCTTGCGCGAGCGGCCGTTTCCCGATGCCGTGGGGGCAGCAGCAGACGCGGTGGAAATGCCGGACGAGTGTCCGGAATCGACGGCGCGTTTCAGCCGTGCCAGATCGGTGCGCAGATCGGCCGCGCTCTGGTAACGCAAATTGCGGTCTTTCTCGAGCGCCTTGTCGATGATGTTTTGCAATTCCGCCGGCGTGTCGGGATTGAGACGCGCGATGGGCGCCGGTGCGGCATCCAGAATGGCCTTGAAGATTTCGGCCGAGCTGCCGCCGCGAAAGGGAACCATGCCGGTTGCCATTTCGTAGAGCACCGCGCCGAAGGAGAAGAGGTCTGTGCGGGCGTCCAACTCTTTGGCGCGCGCCTGCTCCGGCGACATGTAGGCGACGGTGCCCAGCATCGAGCCGGGACTGGTCAGATCCTGTGGATCGATGGTGACCGTCTGCATGTTGGTATGTGCGGCGGCGCCGGAAGAACTGGTGGCAGGGGCGACTTTGGCGAGTCCGAAATCCAGAACTTTGGCGTGGCGGCGTTTGGTGACAAAGATGTTGGCGGGTTTGATGTCGCGGTGGACGATGCCCTGGGAGTGCGCGGCGTCGAGCCCATCGGCAATCTCGATGGCGAGAGACAGGAGCGTCTCGTTGTCGAGAGGCTTTCCTGCGATGAGATGCTTGAGGGTCATGCCATCCAGAAACTCCATGGCGATGAAGGTGTGCTCGCCATGCTTGCCGATTTCGTAGATGGTGCAGATGTTCGAGTGATTGAGAGCCGATGCGGCGCGGGCTTCACGGCGAAAGCGTTCGAGCGCCTGCGGGTCGCGCGACATTTCATCGGGCAGAAATTTGAGGGCGACGAAGCGGCCGAGTTCGGTGTCTTCGGCTTTGTAGACCACGCCCATGCCGCCGCCGCCTAGTTTCTCGACGATCCGGTAGTGGGAGATGATTTCGCCTATCATTTTGCGCCGCGGGGAGTGAGGTCCCTTTATTCTACGGACGCGGTGCGGGTCAGTCAATTGACGGCGGGGTGAGGCGACCGCGACTTACAGCGGCCCTCCGGGCCTCGTCCGAACCCCGGCGTTGAGCGGCGCTACTCCGCTGGATCTTGCAACCCCAGATGCGACGCCAGCACCGGATCTAACTTCTGTCCATTCCCAAGCGCCCGCCCGCGAGCGATATACGCCCGCGCGAAATTCGCTCTCGGAGCCATTCCGGCGATCTGTTCCT
>Ga0206896_1194_pt1 | contig 11249 bp, 9 predicted proteins | sample Alteio_BWOrgHeat_52_FD_152969 | JGI IMG/M metagenome (GOLD analysis project Ga0206896, IMG submission 152969) | Enriched cells from forest soil in Barre Woods Harvard Forest LTER site, Petersham, Massachusetts, United States -... | ecosystem: Environmental > Terrestrial > Soil > Temperate forest > O... | reverse complement strand
TCAATAATCTAGAGACAAAATTTAATCATCGCGTTTATTCCCGCCAATTTCACACTAATTGAGGGCGGAAAGGGATCAGAGAGCTTTCTCCGGCTCCAAATCTAGCTTGGTAGATCATCGATTTCTCTGTTCCATTAATCGGCAGTCCCTTTCCGAGTGAAATCTTGATCGGAATCGATCGCTGCTATTCTCTCAGCTTCAGTGAGTGGATTTGGCGATTACCACTCGTGGAGAACGCCGTAACGAACGAATTGCCAACAGTCATTTGTCCGGATAGCCGGTTTTTCGTCCACTTGAACCCAAGCCTTCTCCAAAAAACAAAGAAAGCGACCCGATCAGGGCCGCATCTTGCTGACCCGCTAATCAGCTACTACTTGGCGCTTGCCGGCGGCACAATGCCGTTCATCCGTAGGTACTCCACCATCTGACCATAGTGATCATTCCCGTGGGCTGCCGCAAAAGCGGCAATCGTAGCCCGCGTGCTGAACCCGTCGACCGGCTTGATGGCGACAAATGCATTTTCTGTCGTGATGGTTGCAATCGCCTTGTGCGCGTAGACGAACGATGCTTCGAGTGCAGCCACCGCTTCGTCCTTCGTCGTAATGGAGCCGATTGCCTTCAAGTCGCGGTCAGGCTTAATGCCGCTCCAGCCGAAAAAGAAGTAGTTCGCCTGCGCTAGGTGCGTCACCTGTGCCACAAAGGTGCGCACGGTATCGAACTGCGTTGTCTGGCCCGCAGCAAAGATGGCTTGCGCCGGCGCGAAACTGTACTTATCGGCTGGCATAGCCTTCGCCGCGCCCACTACCTGAAACTCCATCATGGAGAGCAAACCGTCCACCGCTTTCGCGGGGTCTTCCTTTGTACCCACCGGCGGCGACGGCGGGAGCCCACTCAGCTGCGCCCGCATCTGCATACCACCACTCACTATCACAGCAACTGCAAGAATCAGAGCACGAATACGCATTGTCTGTCCTCGATCCGAGTTCGTTTGAAGAGCGACCCCAGCTTACCAGACCTTCCTGGCCGCCGTTCGAAAGCCAGGAAGCAGGTCTCCTACTGCATTGGATACAGTCAACCACCGCCTTTGTGGAAGTCACTTGGCCGAGTACTCGCCTGTGCCATGTGGTTTTGGCGGGAACCGGCCCGGCCCCTATCCGCCGAGAAGCCGGTTTCACGGCAACTTGCCAGAGGCAAAGACCAGTCCAAAATCTCAATGAATGCATTTACCTGATGTCGCCATTCCAGTACGGCGGAGATCGTCACTAAATTGCGATCGCGCTACTGCCACACTTAGGCGCCGTCGGCCATATGCCCAAAACGCTTGTCGATGACTGACGGCGATTTATAGCCCCGCCAGAACGACTGCCCGGTTCAACAGGATCACTATGGCTCAAGAGACCGCGAACTCTTATCTATCGTCGCCATTGATGTAGACCTGCACTGTTGTGAGTTGAAATTCGAAAACGAAAGAACTGGGCGGCTAGCAAAGATTTATCTTGATCTTCGTGCCGATCAGTCGGTATAGTGGAACATACCCACTGGTTGGTATAACAATGCCGATAGCCGAAGCGAGACACGAATCGAAAACCAAATTCCTGCAGGCTGCGATCCGGGTGATTCGCGTCAAGGGATATACGGCCACGCGGATTGAGGACGTCTGCGAGGCGGCTGGTCTGACCAAAGGTAGCTTCTTCCACCACTTTGACAGCAAGGACGAACTAGCGCTGGCCGCGGCCGACTATTGGATTGAGGGTACGGAGGCGCAGTTTGGCTCCGCGTCCTACCACGAGCTGGCCGACCCGCTTGAGCGGTTGCTGGCCTATGTGGACCTTCGTAAGGCGATGCTGACGGGAGAGTTGTCCGATTTTACCTGCCTGGCTGGGACGATGGTGCAGGAAGTCTACGACACGCACCCGGCGATCCGCGAGGCATGCAACCGGAGCATAAGCGGGCACGCGGCAACACTGCTGGCCGACATTCAAGAGACGATGCGGCAACGCGGCATGCGCCCCGAATGGACCGCCGAAGGTCTCGCTCTCTACACCCAGGCCGCTCTCCAAGGCGCCTTCATCCTGGCCAAGGCCCAGGGTGGTGCTGCGATTGCGGCGCAGTGCATTGATCATCTGCGGAGATACATCGAGCTGCTGTTCCAGCCAACGCAATGTTCGGCGCCGCCTGAGGCAGCGGAGATTTCGGCAACAGTCCCCAATGGTCCCGAAGGGCGAAACGATACGGAGTTGCCGATTCAATAGCGGGCCTCAGAAACCACTAATTCAAGAGCAGGAAAGGCGGACGGACATGACAAGGATCGGAGTGCCACGGCGGAAGGTGTTCGAATTGGGAGCTTGCGCACTGGCTGGAGCAGCCGGACTCTTGGTGACGGCACGAGCGCGCGCAGGTACGGAGCCGAGCACGACATACGAAGAAATTGTTAGGAGGTGGTATGAGGCATGGGAGAAAAAGGACCAGGATCAATTTGAGGCCCTGATGGCCGATGACTTTACCTTCACGAGCGCGGCCGGCGACGACCACATCAGTAAGAGAGCTTTCAAAACGCAATGCTGGGATACACAGGTTAACTTTATCGATCGATTTAATCTGGAGCGGGTGTCCGCAATTGGCAACGAGGCTTTTGTGAAGTATCTTTGCCACACCAAAAACGGTAAATCATTCCGGAATGTAGAGTATTTCCACCTCAGAGATGGGAAAGTGGAGGCCATTGAGTGCTACTTCGGAGGGAAATCCACCTTTCCGTCAGCAGTAAGCAACGGAAGTTAACTTTCGAAATATGGCCCTTTGCACGCAAAACCCGCGGCCCGTGAACGTCACTAACCACAGCGGGCGAGGGTCCGGCCTCTGCCGTTGTATGGGTTCAGCATTACAAGACGAATACCAGCGGAGTTACAGAAGTGGCGAAAGACTTGTCAGGAATTGTACCCGTCATCCCTATCGACCGTCTTGATACGCTTCCGCTGCACCGCCAGATCTGCGAAGGGTTCCGTGCCGCAATTCTGCATGGCACTTTGCAGCCCGGACAACAAGTACCTTCCAGCAGGCATCTGGCGAAGGATCTGGAAGTATCCCGTTTTCCGGTTCTCGACGCTTATGCACAGTTGCTTTCCGAGGGTTACTTCGAAAGTCGAGTCGGATCGGGAACTTTCGTTTCGGCATCAATAGTGGGACAACTCCCACACGGTAGAAGATCACGGTCAACCACGGGAGGCCCCCGCCATCTTTCCCGGCGTTCCTTGTTATTACCGCGGTGCGAAACTGTTCTGTGGCGACAGGGCTCGGAACCCTTCGGAGTCCACCAGTCAGCGCTCGATCGGTTTCCTTTCGAAGCGTGGTCGAAGCTGCTGGCTGAACACAGTCGAAGACCACGTTTGCGCTTCACTCATCACAACGACCCGATGGGGCTTGATTGCCTCCGAGACGCAATCTGCTCTTACCTCCGCATCGCGAGGGCTGTCGAATGCGAACCCTCGCAAATCATGATCGTGTCGGGATCCCAACAGGCTATGGAAATCACGGCGAGGGTTCTGCTGGATCCTGGCGACCCGGTGTGGATCGAAGAGCCGGGTTACCAGCTTGCACAGTCGGTTTTGCTCGGTGCAGGCTGCCGACTTGTCACGGTCCCGGTAGATGACGAAGGCATAAGTGTGACTGCCGGGGTTAGTCTGATGCCGAAAGCGCGTGCCGCATTTGTTACGCCGTCGCACCAATATCCCCTCGGCGTTACCATGAGCGCTTCTCGCCGACTGCGTCTGCTCGATTGGGCTCGGGAGAATGGAGCCTGGGTTGTGGAAGACGACTATGACAGCGCATACCGTTACGACACTACATCCGTTTCCTCCCTTCAGGGGATCGATTCAGACGCACGCGTGATTTACATTGGGACATTCAGCAGGGTCATCTTTCCTTCCGTCAGGGTGAGTTATATTGTTATCCCGCCCGATCTCATTGAAAGATTTTTGGCAGTACGATTCTCATTAGGTAACTTCCCCTCCCACTTATTCCAGGAAGTACTTGCAGATTTCATCCGTACCGGTCAGTTTGCCCGGCACATTCGCCGCATGCGGGCACTCTACAAGGAACGCCGGACTGCTCTGGTGGATAGCCTGTGGAACACTTGCAGGGATATGCTGGAGATCCACGGCGCGGGAGCCGGAATGCATCTGACGGTGACCCTCCCTTCAGGATTTAACGACGCAGAAATCTCGAGTCAGGCAGCAAAGTACGGCTTATGCCTGTGGCCATTGTCGCCCTGTTATATGAATAAGCCGCGCCATGGGTTCGTGCTTGGGTTTGCAGCCACTCCTGCAGACCAGATGGGGGGTGCGGTGTACCAGCTATGGAGGCTTCTCAAGAAACAACCCGGTCAATCTTAGCGCACACTAACGTTCGGCACTCTCTCGTTTAGAACAGCGTGCATCTGGAGCGCGAGCGCTTTATATGGCCGCAGGCCACGAGCGGAACGGATTGATTTAGCCACGCTCTGTTGTCGATGCTGCTCGAAAGCATCGACTGGAGAGGATCCAATCGCACCTGGCAGCCGCCGATGGCGGTGAAAACCAGATTGGATACTCGATCAGTTACAGAAGGCGAAACGCGTTTCCAAATGGTCGAAAAGTCGGCTATGCGTCCCGTTGCGGACGGGACAACTCACCCGGGTTCGATGCCAAGCCGGTCGTTCACCGCGACTCTCAAACGCTGCTTGCAGCCGATGTAGCGCTCCGTCGTTTGTACTGAGACGTGCCCGAGAAGGAACTGGATCTGCTCAAGCTCGCCGCCGGCATCATGGCAAAATCGCGCACAGGAGCGTCGGAGATCGTGTGGTGAAAGCCGTGGAATGTTCATAGTTGCGGCCGTCTTCTTGACCACGTGCCAGACCGTCTTGTCTGAGATGCCGTGCCCCCAGAGTTTGCCTTCCCGACAGACACATCGGAATAGGGGGCCGCTCTTGATGCCGGCTGCCGTCAACCAGACATCGAGCGTTTCCTTCACCCAATTCGGTACTGGGACGGTTCGTATGTGCCTTCCTTTGCCGACCAAGTCCACAATGGCCCAGCGCTCCTCGCGACGCTGCAAGCTCTCCAAGGCCAGTTCCGCAAGCTCGCGGCGGTGCAGCCCGCAACCGAGCAGAGTGGCCAGAATCGCTCGATTGCGTTTTCCAGTAAGAGTCTGGTCATCGGGTAACTGCCAGAGCGCCGACGCCTCATCCGCCGTAAGCCAGTTGCCCAAACGAGAGCCCAGTTTGCGGACACCTTTGACGCGATGGATTCCGGCTGCCAGTTCGGGGCTCAACAGACCAGCGTGGGCTGCCTCGTAAGCCAGCCGACGCACAGCCGCGAGTCGGACGTTGATGGTTCCAGGCGCGAGGCCGCGCTCCTCCAGGTGAAACCGATAGCGCAAAACCACCGTTTTGTTGAATGCCAGTCGCGGCTCAGAACAATACCAGGCAACGAACTCGTCAATAGCATGGTGGTATCCGCGCCTTGAATCCGGAGAACCGAGGCTTCGAAGGACTGCGGCTTTCGAGTGTTCCAGATCGGGTATGCCGAGCTTAATCTTGGGTCGGTCCTTCTTGCCCTTCGCTTTCCTTGTAGATGTCTTCCTCATGATTGCCGTCCTCCCTGCGGCGGATCATGAGGTTAACGAGTCGCGAACCCGGTGTCTGCTATTACCCTGCTCTTGATCAGGTGATGGGTAGCCGGTTATACGGCAACTTGCCAGAGGCATAGCTTGATCCGACCGGGAGAATGAGTGACTTGGTCTGTTACCGTCAACCGAGAATCACGCGCAGTCTGGTCGGCGGACCCTGACTAATGCTATTCTCACCGCAACACTTCCGGGGATACGGCTGTGGAGGCTGGTGCAATGCCCTCAACTAGCGACTAAATGGGGCTCGCCCGAATAATTGATTCGGTTAAGTCCGTTCAGCGCGGCGACCTTGTAGCATTCGGCCAATGTAGGGTAATTGAAGACGGTGTTTATCAAGGAGTCGATCGTGCCCTCGAATCCTATAACGGCCTGCCCGATGTGAATGAGTTCGGTTGCACCTTCGCCAACTATATGAACACCCAGCAGCCGGCGCGTTTCCCTGTGAAACAGTATCTTCAAGAGTCCGGTAGTGTCGTTTAGGATCTGGCCTCGCGCTATTTCACGATAATGTGCGATGCCAATCTCGTATGAGACACCAGCTTCGGTCAGTTGTTCTTCTGTTTTGCCAACGAACGAAATTTCCGGAATCGAGTAGATTCCGTACGGAAACAATTCGGGTATCGACACAACCTGTACTCCGAAGGCGTGGCATACGGCCACGCGCCCCTGCTCCATCGCAACGGACGATAGGCTCGGGAAACCGATCACATCGCCCGCAGCGTAGATGTGCGGCTGCGAGGTCTGGAAGTTAGCATTTACTTGAAACCGGCCGCGCGCATCGGCAGCGAGTTCACATGCCGCAAGATTCAAGGAATCTGTATTGGCCTGCCGCCCTACAGCGTAGAGCAAAGCATCCGACCAGATTTGCTTTCCGCTCTTCAGTTTCGCACAGACTTTGCCCTCAGAAGATTTCGTAACCTCCTCGACTTCCTCACCTAGACGAAAAGTGACGCCTTGGCTGCGCATGTGATAGCTCAGTGCTTCGACGATCTGCAGGTCGACGAAGTCGAGTATGCGAGGACGACGTTCAATCAGCGTCACCGGAATATCCAGAGCGGCGGCAATACAGGCATACTCGATACCGATCACGCCACCACCGACGATGGTCAACACATGATGCTCCGTCCTTAACCGCCGAATCGCATCTGTATCGATAATGGAGACACCATCCACAGGAATAGTGTCGCTGTAAGCCGGTCGCGAGCCCGTAGCGATCAATACATAGTCCGCGTGACAGAACTGCTCTCCTTCCAGATTCGTTACCCGAATCGTGTGGGGTCCGACAAAGGACGCAGTGCCAATCAGTACATCAATTTCGTTGCGGCGAAACTGATTCTCAAACACCCGAACTTCGTTGGACGCGACTTCCTCGATTCTTTGCGCTAGGTTTGAGGCCGAGATCCGGCGATCCGTGCATCCTGATCGGGCAGAACGCAGGACAGCCTCCCGAAGTGTCTTGCTCGGAATCGTGCCGGTGTTGATACTGGCCCCCCCAAGAGCTACAGAGCGTTCGACCACCGCAACCTTTTTTGCCGAGTTTGGCGGCCTGGATTGCGCCGTGATGTCCGGCAGCGCCCGAGCCGATCACCACCATGTCGTAATGCTTTGCCGAACTATTCGTTCCGTTCATCGCACCTATTCTCCTGTAGAAGTTGGCACAAGCGAGAACCCATGAGAGACGCGGGCAGGATGTCAGCGATGCCGCATTCGAGCGCGTCCCACCAGAGTTCCGCCGTACTGGAAGAGGTCACAAGAACAATTGGAGTAGAGATGTCATTGCACCTCGCCCGCTCGACGAGATCTCTCCAATTGCCATCAGCCAAGGCGACCTCTGTGACCACCACGGTCTTCTCGCGTGCCGAATCGAGCAATTTAACTGCCGCACTGATGCTGGGTGCCCACTGCGTAACCAGTCCCTGCGCTTCGATGTCCTGCGCGATGGTGGCTTCCGGGCTCCTGTTGGACACGAAAATTACTATTCCTGCTCGTTTGTAGGTCTGCATAGGTTCTGTAACGTTGCCTGATTTTCACGCTAAGGCCTCTGGCCTACAATTGGCCGTAAGCCACCGTAAGCTCGCCGTAATACCGCGAAGTCTCGTGGAGCATAATGAATGGGGGAGAAGCACGTGCCAACGCCGCCGTTGTCATCCGAAAAATCTCTCGCCAACACTGCAGCCGACCCGGTGCCAGCGACGGCGGTCCGAGATCAATTGGCGCGCGTGGTGAATAGCCCTGGTTTCGTTTCGTCTGCCCGGCTATGCCGGTTTTTGACGCACATCGTGAATCGGACAATCGATCGAGATATCGATAGCCTCAAGGAGTTCTCGATTGCAATGGAGGTGTTCGACCGTACCTCGGAGTACGATCCGAACGTCGACGCGATTGTTCGGGTCGAGGCTCGCCGTCTCAGAGCGAAGTTGAAGGCCTATTACGAGGAAGGGCAGGGTACGGTTGATCCAGTTCTGATTGGATTGCGGCCGGGTAGTTATGTCCCGATCTTCCGATGGCTTGAGGCCCAGCCGGCAAAGCATCGCGAAGAGATTGGCGCTGCACCGCCACCAGGCCGTATATGCGTTGCCGTGTTGCCGTTCGTGAACATGAGTCCGGAGCCAGAGCAGGACTATTTTTGCGACGGGATCAGTGAAGAGATCACGAACTCGCTTACGCGGGTATCCGGTTTGAACGTGATTGCGCGGACATCGGCCTTTCACTTCAAGGGTGCCAACATCGATATCCGAGAAGTAGGGCAGCGTCTCGGCGCGAATCTTGTCATCGAAGGAAGTGTCAGGAAGGCCGGCGAACAGCTGCGGATCACTGCTCAGGCGATTCAGACCGAATCGGGTCATCACGTCTGGTCGGAGACATTCCGTCGCGAGCTCCAGGACGTGTTTGCGATCCAGGAAGAGATTGCACAATCTGTTGCGGACTTACTCAGGCTTCACATGCCGGAAGTACAGGGGGCAGTGCGGCCCTCCCCTCCTGATCTTGACGCGTATACAAGGTATCTGCAAGCTCGATTTCTGATTCACCAGCAGTCGCCTGAAACGTTGAACGCCGCCCTGGAGCAGCTGCGAAGGCTCACAGAGACATATCCTGACTACGCTCTTGCTTACAGCGGCATGGCTGCGGCGAGCGGCCTTCTTGCCCAGTTCGGGGTGGTCTCGGGCCGCGATGTGTATCCAGGAGTGAAAGCAAACGCGGAGCGAGGGTATGCGCTCGATCCTGAATCCGGTGACACATGTACGGTGCTGGGCGCACTTCGTGCCTGGTTTGAGCATCGTTGGGATGAAGCCGACAGGATGTATGACCGCGCGCTAAAACTACAACCTAGTTTCGCGCCGGCTCACATGTTTCGTGCTATGGCTTTGTTGTGCCGGGGCGACATCAAGGCGGCCGAGTCAGGACTTCGGCGCTCGACTGACCTGGACCCGCTCTCGGCCAGCGACTGTGCGCGGATGGCTTATCTTCATTACGTCGAGGGAGACTATCCGTCAGCCGAAGAGCATCTCCGAAAGTCTTTCGAACTGGACCGCGACTATCCTGAAGCGCGATTGTATGAAGGACTCCTGAAGTTCCAGCAGCAGCGTTATGACGCGGTGATACAGTGTCTCTCGCCGTCTGTTTTCCCGATGGATATCGGTCTGCTTGCCGCAGCCCACGCTCAGGAAGGCAGTTTATCGCGAGCCGAAGAATGTATCGAGAGACTTCATCAACTCGCGGAACGGCAATACGTCACTCCCCTCGCGGAAAGTTTCGCTGCGGTCGGGATGGGAGATTTCGATCTAGCGCTCCAGTGCCTTGATGAAGCGATTGACCACAAAACGAACTTCGTGAACCTCCTGGCGATCGAGCCGTTCTTTCGTCCTCTGCGTGCTGACCGCAGGTTTGCCAAACTCCTGAAAAAGCTAAATTTGTCTCACTGAGTGGCACCCCGAGCAGCGCCGTAAGTTTCAACGGGCTTACGTCGAGCTTACGAGGCATTACTCCCTCCGGCTTCCGCGTTCGAGGCACCATTGCCTCATGAAACGACGCATTCCAACAAGCTGCTTGGCCTTCACCCTGGGGACGCTGGCGCTGCTGGCGCGAGGCCAGAATCCCGCACCTCTATCCCCCCCAACCACCGTTGAACAGGCGGTTGAACAAGCTGTTGCGAACAACAGCAGTTTGAAGACCGCCAGCCTCGATACACTCCGGGCCGCCGAAGATCTTGCCGCGAATAAGACAAGACGTTTTGCGAATACGCAGGTCACCGCGCTCGGCGCCCAACTGGTTACGAAGCCCTCGGTTACTTACCCGGCGGGCGCGCTTGGGGTATACAGCGCGACCGGGCCGATCCCGGCGACGAATCAGAAAGTCGAGATCCCGCGAAAACCCGTAGGCATAGTGAATGTCTCGGTTGCCCAGCCGCTTTCGACGCAGTACCAGCTGCATATGCAATTGAAAGCTCTTGAGCTCGGCCTCGAAGGTACGCGCCAGGACCAGGAGAAAACGCGTCTGGAGGTAGTCGACCAGGTTCGACGGGCATACTACGCGGTTGTCGAGGCACAGAGCGCTTTGGATAGCCTTCAGGCGTCGCTCCCTTACTACCAGGAATCGCAGCGTCTGGCGGCGGTGAACCGCGGTAGAGAGACGATTCTCGAATCGGATTTGCTGAACGCCGATGCGCAGCTTTTGAAGTTACAGAATGCCATCAGTGATGCGAGCGACAGCGTCGCGTCGGCGAGCGAAAGATTGAACGATCTGATGGGCCGGGACGTACACACGCAGTTTCGGGTTGCGGCGATCGGCGATGCAGACACCGATCTCGCCACACCCGAAGCCATGGAAGCGCGCGCTCTCCAAAACCGGCCGGATGTGAAGAAGGCGAAGCTTCAGGTGCAGCAAGCCAATTACGACGCGAGGGCGAAGAAGGCAGAATATATCCCCGACGTGAGTCTGGCCTTCAGTTACTACACGACAGCGAATTTCGAGGATGTTTTTCCAAGCAACGTCGGGACAGTGGGCCTGTCGCTTCGGTGGGAACCGTGGGACTGGGGACGCAGGCGCCATGAATACGACGAAAAGCGAACCAGGGAAGAGCAGGCCAAGGTTGGCGTCGGCGCTACGGAACGAGCCGTTCTTCTGGAGGTGAGAAATGCGCGCCGGCAAGTGGAGAACACCCGCCGACAACTGACCCTCAGCGATGCAAACGAAAGTGCCGCCCGGCAGAAGCTCAAAGAGTTGCAGGAGAAGGTGAAGCGCGAAGCGGCATTAAGCAGAGATTTATATCAAGCACAGTCGGATCTGGCATCCGCGGACAGCCAGCAGCAACAGGCTCTCACTGCCTTCTGGAAGGCAAGAGCCGATTTGAAAAAGGCGATAGGAGAAGAATGATGCGTATCTCAATTGGAATTCTAAGCTTTGCTGCGTTTTCGGTTCTCGCCGGCTGCGCAAAGACGCAGAACGCGGGGCCAGAGCCGGTTCCCGTTGTGGCGGAGATCGTGGCTACGCAGCAGGTCCAGCCCAGTTGGACTTACTCCGGCGAGATTCGTCCGGACACTGAGGTTCAACTGGCCTTCAAGGAACCCGGTTATATCGCCGCTCTGTAT
>Ga0206896_1193_pt1 | contig 11278 bp, 16 predicted proteins | sample Alteio_BWOrgHeat_52_FD_152969 | JGI IMG/M metagenome (GOLD analysis project Ga0206896, IMG submission 152969) | Enriched cells from forest soil in Barre Woods Harvard Forest LTER site, Petersham, Massachusetts, United States -... | ecosystem: Environmental > Terrestrial > Soil > Temperate forest >... | reverse complement strand
CGACAAAGTGACCGTGACTTTTAAGCCCTAAGCGCGACAAAGTGACCGTGAAAAGCGCGACAAAGTGACCGTGGATAACTTGCTGAGTCCACAAGGTTATTCATGGTCAGCGCGACAAATTGGCCGTGGCCGGGTGGGCTAGTCTTCGCGGCTCATCGGTAGCAGTCGCTTTCCTATTGGGGACCGGCTGTGGCGAAGCGTCATTCCCCCCGGCGTAAGCTCGAACTTCGACTCCGGATAAACGGCCTTCACCTGCCGCAAGGTGCGCTGAAACACGCGCCGAAAATCCCGCAGCCGTTCGTATCCATGGCCAAACTGCTCGTGCAATCCGGTCCAGGGAACACCCACTCCGCCCTTAGTCTCGTCCACTCGATGCAGACGCTGAGCAAGCCAGGTGTAGACATCGAGCGCCATGGCGTTGTGCGATAGACGCGCGATGGCCGTCTCATTGAGCGGCACCGCGTGTTTCATCAGGCTTTCAAAATATCGCGAGGAGAACTGGATGGTCGATGGCCACAGCATCCGTTGCTTGGCATCGCGTGGCGTCCAGAGTTCAAAGCCTTCAACAATCGTACCCTTGATGGTCAGAGAGCGATCGTCCTTACTGGTGCCGATTCGAAAATCGGAGGCCGATAACCGCGAGAGCTGGTCCTTCACGGTGCGGATGTTGCGGCCGCCGGCATCCAATCCCAGCGTACGTTTGACGAAGGCGGTGAGACTGTCTTCAAGCTCGAGCACCGGCGATTGGGTGCGCAGTGCCTCCGCATTCAGGTGGTACAGCACGAGCCTGGGCTTGGGCCCAAAGGGCAATCCCACGTCCACGAAGTCATCTACCCGACCGTCGTACGCCCTGCCCGCTTGAAGCTCGAGCTTCACATAGCCATTGCGGCGTGACCAAAGGCGAATCTCATCTCCCGGATTGCGGTACGGCAGGCTGGTTTGGCACAGCACGGTGTGCTGATACAGGATGGCGTCATCAGCATCCAGGGGTGGCAACTCAAGCAGTCGGCGCTTCTGTGCGCTCGGGGGTTTAAGGCCGCTGGGGACCAGTTCCAAAACCGGCCGTAGATCGCCCTTCTTGGAGTCCTCCGGGTCTTGCTCATTCCCCATGCTTACTGCCCTTTCCCCACGGGTTCCGCGTCCTTGAAGTCTACGACGCTCTCGCCCTTCACGCATCGGGAAATAACATTGATTCGTAATCCATCGCGCCGTGCAAAACGTGGACGATGTCCACCGCATCCTCGCGCACACGATAGAAAATCAAATAATTCCCGTACACGCAGCGCCGAATACCCCAGTGCTCATAGCGCGGCACGAGTGGATATCGGCGCGGCAGATCGGCAAGCGTGTAGCAATGATCGATGAGCTCGTCGACGAAGCTCACCGCGCGGGCCGGATTCTCCTTCTCGATGTGCTCGGCGATGCTGATGAGGTCGAGCTTCGCCGCCGGCGCGAAAAAAATCTTCATGCAGAATCTGTACTCTTGGCACTGAGCCGTTCGCGGACCTCCTTGCGCACCTGCTCGGCATCCTGCCCCTGCCCGGCATCGAGCTCGCCGATGCCACGCATCAGCGCGGCATCTAAGGCGGCCAGGCGGCGCTCTCGTTGCAACCAGGCGCGCATAGCATCCCGGATCACTTCGCTCACCGACCCATAATTGCCAGAACTCACGCGCTCATGGATGACGCGCGCCATCTCTCCGGGGAGAGTGACCGAGAATTTCTCAAAGTTTTGATGTTCCATACCGACTCCATTTAGCGGATAGAGAAGGATTACATCCTACCCAATCCGCCTCACTTGAGCTAATGATACCATAAAGATATCCGATAGCTATCTGTTAGCTATTGGATATCTGGTAGCTATCTGGTATCCTTACACTGATAAGGTTTCATCCGAGACATTCATGCCTACAATTGTTTTCGTCAGCCCCAAAGGGGGAGCAGGGAAGACGACGGCCGCGCTGCTGCTCGCGAGCCAGTTGGCCTCGTCTTACGACGTGACCCTGATCGACGCCGATCCGAATCGGCCTATCAAGGCCTGGGCCTCCGGCGGCAACACGCCGAAGCGCCTCTCGGTCGTTTCGGATGTCGATGAGGACAATATCATCGAGCGCATCGAGGAAGCGGCTCAGAAATCGCCCATCGTGGTTGTCGATCTCGAAGGGACCGCCGCAAAAATTGTAGTGCTGGCGGTGTCGCAAGCAGATCTTGCGGTGATTCCGATTCAAGGTTCGCAGCTCGATGCAGAGCAGGCGAGCCGCGCGATCAAAGTTATCAAGCAGCGCGAGAAAATGACGGGGAGGGCGCTGCCCTATGCGGTGCTTTTAACTCGCACGAATCCCGTCATCCGCACTCGGACGATGTCGCACATTCAAAAAGGGCTCATCGACGCGGGCGTTCCCGTGATGGAAACGGAACTTAACGACCGCGAGGCGTTTCGCGCGGTGTTTTCCTTCCGTCAACCACTCACGGGGCTCGATCCCACCGAAGTTGCGAATCTCGACAAAGCCCAAGCCAATGTCGAGGACTTTGCCCTCGAAATTCTCCGCGGGCTTTCCTCGGTATCATCCGAAGTACGACAAGGGGAGGTCGCATGAACACCACCCGCGCCAATCCATTTTCCGATATTGAAACCTTGCCGACATTTGAGCCGAAATCCAAAGCGCCCAGGCCGATAGCCAACGACCAGGTCGATAAGATCGCCGAGGCCAATGGTTTTCCAAGCCGACAGCCCGCAGCGAAGACGCCGGCGCGTGGCCGAACGGGGCGCCGCTATAAAACTGGCCGCAATCAACAAATTAATATCAAGGCGACATCTCAAGTGATCGAGCGTCTGTACAAAATGGCTGATGCTCGGCGGGTCCCGCTTGGTGAATTGCTCGAGCAGGCGATCGACGCGTTGGAAAATACAAAGTAGGGCTTTTGTCATGAGCAATGTCACGAGGCTGCCGCCATTTGCTAAAACGGTGCGTGTCGAGGCGGAAATTCCCGTCAGCCAGCGGGATGAATTCGAGCGCGCCATCATCGACATCGTCGCCGGCGAGCGTCCTCGGATGGATGCGCTCGATCGTGATCTTGCTGGGCTCAACACCCGAGCGATGGCGGCGCTTGCCGACATTGAGAAGGCTATCAACGACCACCCAACCAGTGGCCAGGCGAAGCGCTTGGTGAGGTTTCTCGCAGGGATGTACAACGGTCAGGACTATCCGTTTGATCTCTCCGAACTGCGTGGTCTCGATACGAAGCTGGCCAATGCCTGCTTGGATTATCTGAATTACGATCGGCTCGGAGTCAAAGAGGTTCATAAGCATCTCGCCAATGGTGAGCGCGATTTGCATCGGTGGCTTGAGAACTATCACATCAAGCCAAACTCGCGACACGAGCGTGAATAGCAACGCGCGGAAAATACTGCGCCAACGAAGCAGGTGGGAAAACCTCAAGGAATCTAAATGAGTACTTTGGTTGTCTTTTTACTCCTCGTAGCAGACGGAGGGCCGCCAATAGGGGCATTCACGGATGCTGCGGCTTGTACGCGGTCCGCTACGAAGATGACTGAGGACATGCAAGCGAAAGATCCTCGTTACAGTGGAAAAAACTATCTACGTTTGCAAGCCGCTCGATGTCGTGCGCTACGAAGGGGAGCCTGCGCTGAAGTGGAAACGCAACTAATAAGGCACCAAACCGCTACGCAGCGGTTGCGCGGAGCGGGTCCGCCCGGTGTAGATTGAGAGCGAAGTGGCTAGCTATCACCGGTAAGCGAGCGCACGATTTCAATGACAGTCTTCGCCAAGTTGGCAAGGGTCACTAAATCGGTGAGCTTGAGCTTACACAGGCGCGAACCAAACGCACGCCAGAGGCGACGCATGGGTGTGGTGCTCGGGCCAGTCATCGCCGCCGGGGCGTGGCTAGCCACTTAGTCGTTCGTGAGTTCCGAGCACCGGGCCGGAAGGTTAAGCTCTGATACTAGGATAGGCCCACGGTTTCCGCAACGCCGCCGCTGTGGCCTGCGGCATTTTTGAGGGTTAGCGGCTCGGCAGCCGGCTGCACATCGATCCTTAACCCGGTTTTCTGTTCCATTGAGCCCGAGACCCCATGATCGCGCGTTAAGCAAAAGGCTTCGCTTGCTGAGTGTCAGCTATCGCGGACACCTCTAATCCTTCCAAAACCCCTTGAACCGATCGGGACTCAACTCCGTATAGCGCACCGTGTGCGTGATGTTCCGGTGGCCGAGGTACTGCTGGATTGATCGCGTATCGTGCCCCTCGTTTGCGAGCTTGTAGCCGGCGGAGTGGCGCAGCATGTGCGGATGGATAGGGAAGGGGAGTTTCGCGAGCTCGCCGGCGCGCGCGATGAGCTTCCTGGCCGTCGCCGGCGTCATCGGTCCGCCGCGTTCGGTGACAAACAAATAAGGCGAGTCCGGATAGTCGCGGCGGAGCTCGCGCAGCGCCCGGAGCTCAGGTCCCCGGATCGGGTGAGTCGAGGCCAGGCCGTTCTTCAAGCGCGACACGTGCACCAGGCCGGCCTTGAGATCGATCTGTTCCCAGCGCATCGTGACGAGTTCGGAGACGCGCAGCCCATGCCGGTAGGCGAGAAGGATGAGCGTCCGATCGCGCGCACCGTGGCGGCCCACCTTGCTCGAGGCCTGCAGCAGCTTCTCGACCTCCGCCGGCGTTAGGTATTCGCGGGTGCGCCGATCAAGATTAGATTGTCTCCGTGGGGGGATAGAAGGGGAGGGGGCCGCTCGAGATCTCGGCTCTAATGCCTTCCTATTGCGTCCGCTCGAGGTGACTTTCCCATTTTCGAGTGTTGGCGCGGATCGGCGCGCTGCTGCTTTTCTCGACGCTTTGGCCATCCCGGAATTCTAACACTCCCATTTACGGCCATTAATGGGAAAGTAAGCGACTTCCGTTAACAAAAATTGGTGCGGCGGCGGGACTTGAACCCGCGCCCTCCTTGCCCATACCATGAAGTGTCGGCCTCATGGATTGTCGAAAGCAAGGTGCTCTTTCCTTCTGAGCTACGCCGCTAAAAACTTAGGCGGTTTTGGCCTTGAGCCCACCCCTTCGCTCGGCCTTGCGCTTTGCGTCAGCCGCCTGGAGAAATTCCGGAGCGAGCTCCTTGAGCTTCTTTACCAATCCCGAGAGATCGTAGGAGTTGGATGTCTGCCCATGCGGTGTCTTTCGCTCGATGCGCTTCACGTAGCCGCGCTGCTGGAGATCCCGGATCAGCCGCTGCACCTGCTTTTCTTTGAGCCCCACGCGCTCGGCGATGGTCTGCTTTTTGGGGAAAGGCAGTTTGTCGTCGTACCACCAGAAATCGGCGAGCTGCAGGATGACAGCCAGGTGCGTCGATTTGAGGCCGAGACGATGCTGAGCGCGAAAGAGCAGGGACGGCAGGATGCAAAAGCCAACCGCCATCACGTCAACGCCCCATTTTTTCTCAGAGCGAAGCTTGGCCTCGCGAGCCGACTTAACCACCGGCGGCGGGGGAACTGACGCCGAGGCCGGGAATGGGACAACTTTGGCGCTTTCGGTTGCAGGGTCTTTTTTGCTCATCGTTTAATCCTCCAGAGATTCGATGAGCACTAAGATAATGCTGGAAATCCCGAGAAACAATGAACTGAGCCTGGTCTTGAAAGACCTGGCGGCCAGGTCCGGAATGACCTTCGCGGGCTGGGCGCCCATGGCCTGGGAACCAGTAGTCACTTACCAGTACCCAAGGCTAACGACAGCATGCACAGTAACTAAAGGCGGCCTGGACCTAGATGTCCAGGCTCAATGGCCGCCTGTCAAAAAGGGACGGCCTCTGGATAATGCAACATGCCGCTCAAAAAGAAATTCGATCTTTCCGCAATCGATGGCCAACTCCTGGATGGGCTTGTTTTCTGCCGAATAGTCTACGGCCTGTTTGATCAAATTCGGAGCGGGCCGGGTGGCATCGAAAAACTTAGACTGCGCCCCACAAAAAATGAGAAACGGTTGCTCGAAGAGCTAATCCCCATTGCACGCTATGTGCAGGCACGATACCGGGAGGGTCGACGCATTAAAGTGCGTTGGTTCGGCGGGTCTCAGCCCTATGACGCGCTTCTCTGGTCTTCGGGGTCTCTCGTCACGCATCGATTGGCGCCGAAAAAATCGATTATTGAGGTAACGACCTCCGTTCATCAAAATGACTACCTCAAGCGCCAGCGTTTGCACCAACAGGGTGTCGCATTTGGCGTGAAGGGTCTATCGCGGGACAAAAAAACCGGCGCCATCTTATCTGAACCATATGCAGAAGGAGCCGGCGCGACCGCCGCAGACTTGGCAGCGCGGATTCTCGAACGAATCAAGAGCAAGAGCGCGAAATCCTACTGGCCTGCGCGGGTGTTGATCGTCAACTGTGTTCCCGACGGCGTACTGTTTGAAGAGGATTGGCAGAAGGCACTTGATCAGGTAGCAAAGGCTCAAGAGCACATGGCATTCCGAGAGGTATTTCTGATCGCTTCACCCATGGTGGATGCAAAAACGCTATTCGGAAACCCCAAGCGTCGCAAGATGTCGGGTGGCTCACAGCGGCCTCGTTGACCCGCGCCCACAATGACGCTCAGGACCACCTCAGGGAACGCAAACATGATCGCCTCGTACAAGCGCAAGGCCAACATCGCTGGCGCCACCTTCCTGGTTGCCCTCATCGGCCCCGTTGTCCTGGTCAATGTCCTAGCCTGGACCGGGCACAAGGTCCTGAGGGACATGGGGGACACCAGTGTGCTCGCCAACGCGATCATGATCGCCTTGGTAGTGCCGTACTTCTACGGAACATGGGCGTACCTGAAGGCCAAAGGCCGGTCCGGCGGTTGGATGCTATTGGCAGGGACGTTGATCGGGATGATTGTCATCCTGCTGCTGAAGGACCATGCCAAGGACGGCACGCTGCGGCCGCCGCCGGAGGCAAATCGCGCAGTCGACTCAGCATGAAAAATGTCACGAATCGATCGCGTAGACGGGGGGTCACTTGCACTGCGGTCCACCGTGAAGTTGCTGCTTTACGGAGCAATCGAAATTCTTTAACGCCTCGGCGCGAGTTAGATTTTGTTCGCAGTTGGCTGTGGCCTGCAATCCCATGTTGTCTTGAATGCTCGAGCGGTTAGCGTAAAAGCGAGTCTCAGCGCTCTTATCCAGCCCGCATCGGGCGATCAGAAACTCCTCGTACCAGGGGGGCCGCTGCCCTAGTTGTAGCGCCAGCTCGCGCTCAGTTAACCAATGCACCTCTGTTGACGCCTGTTCAAACATCTCCTCGACAAGGCTCGTTGGCACTCGTAACTCGTGAAGGTATTTCTCGGCGTCCAGCAGAGCACCCGTTTCGAGTGATTCTGCAGCGCTGGGTGAGAGTGACCGAAGACGGTCCGGATATACGTAAGGCCGGTGGATTCCAACCATACCACCCGTCGCTAGTCGCCTGACCGCTGAGGCAAATATGATGAAGCAAGCGCTTGCGCACTGTCCGGTCGCTGGTCCCACCGCGACGGTCGCATAGAGACTTTTCAGCAGTTGGCCGATCTTGAGGCCCTCTGACACGTCTCCACCCGGAGAGGCGAGTATAAATTTACCCTGGGCTAGATTGACGTTGTTGTTCACGGCGAATTCGAGCAGGCGTGCGTAGTCTCCCGGGACAATCTCGCCCTTCATCAACACGAACACTTCATCTCCAGAGCGCCCCCAGGGACTTATTTGCGTAAGGCTGAAATCCATGCCGCGTGCAGGCCGCAGGGGCGCAACCGCCGCCAGTACAAAAGTGACGACGGCAAGAACGGCACTAGACCGCCACCTGAATCCGATGTTCATCGCCAATCGGCCGCGTGACCCACGCCCGCACACAGCACCGCAACGGCGAGAAATAAATTTCGAATACTCATTCGACTCTCTATCGCGGCTTTTTTGCAGGTTTGGGCTTTTTCGCCTGAGATAAATCGGATGCGGCAACCGTTTTTTCGCCCGCCGTAGATTTTCTGTCCTTAAGCTCTTTGCCGGCTTTAGATGCCGGTATTCGTCCAGTTGTCACTGCTTTCTCCTTGTGATCTTGGATAACTCTAGCAAAGCGCAAGGCTGCCAAGTGTTACGTCAATCACGGTGCTGACATGACGACGGTGCAGCGCGCTGGTCCTTCTTCTTAGAAGTCACGACTTTTCGTGTCTTCTGCTTTAAGGGGATGCGGCAAGACGACGGTAGGCGGCGATCGCGTCTTCGGGTGTTATTTCACCCCGCGCCGCCGCTTCTTTGATGCCAGCGTACGCTTTGCCGTTGGCCGACCAATACGGATCATCGGGTGTCGCCGTGTGTGGATGTTCGAGCCCCAAAAATTCTATGCCGGTGACAGCCGCATTGTTCTTGAAAATCTCCTGAAGATACCGATCGACCTGGGCCGTATAGTCGCTCGGAAAATCGCGCGTCACGCTTAACTTACCTGCGACGGTGTGCACCACCAATCCCGGGACTTCGGTGAAGAGTTCCAGAATGCACTCTAGGGCCTGGCGGGTTCCCGCATCGATTTGCTCAAGACCCTGGCCGGTGAGCATGATCTGCCAAGGTCGGTCCCGTGGTGCCTTGCTCACGGATTCAATACCCCTTTACGATCATGTACACATCGTCCTTGCTGCCGGCGACGCCAAACGTGCCGGCCGCGCGATCGACGAGCACGCACAGACGGCTTTGCGGTCCACACTCGATCGTTTTTATTTTGGCGCCGCGTTTGGTCAAGTCATTGATCGAGGCCTGCAGCTGCTCGCGTTCGGCCCGCAGCGATTCCATTTCAGATTTCGACGGCAGATAGAGCGACACCGCAGCAATCACGGCGGCCAAGATGCCGAAGCTGCAGCCGGCCGTGACGCCGGCGACGCGCAGCGTGCTCTGCCGGCGCAACTGCTGAGAGGCTAGTTGCAACGATCGGGCCGCGTTGTTTGCTTGAGCAGCTCCGTCCTCGAGCGCCTTGCGCGCTTCGGCCGCGACTTCTTTTCCAAACTGTTGAGCCTGGGCGCGGCCGGCGGCGCTCGCCGCATCCTCGACGTGGGCGAGAATCAACCCGCGAACATCTTCCTCCAGGAAATGCCCGATCTCCTTTTGGCTAGCCTGCGCGGCAGTGACGAGCTTCCCCATCAATTCCCGGAGTTTCGCGAGCTGCTCACGATTTAAAATAAGGTCCGCTTTCTGCTCATTGACGAGCTCGGCGCTGCGAGTTTCCATGACCTTTAAGAACTGCTTCACCGTCCCGACGAGCTCGGCAGCCTTGTCCAAATCGCTTCCTGCAGCCTCACTCATGGGCGTGGTCCTTTAAACGTTAGCGCTCGAGTCCGAAATCCTTTCCGCGATCCAACTTTCGCTTGAGTTCATCATCATCATCATCGCCGATCGAGCGGCCGCGAGATCGACCGCGGCCCTGCTCGAGGTCTTTCTGTTGCGTGGCGTCGAGCGCCCGCCGGCGAGCCTCTTCCTCCCGCGCCGCACGCTCTGGCGCCGCCTCAGCCTCCAGGCGCTTCGCGACCTCATCGGAGAGCATATCCAATCGCTCGGCCAGGCTCATATCGGCAGTGTCCTTCGCCTTGGCTTCCGGCGCCGCCCGCGCCCGCTCCTCTTTGGCGAGCTTCAAATCGCCGGACAAATCCAAGGTCGAGAGCTGCAGCTGCTCGCGCTCCCGCGCAAGCTTGCCGATCTCCGCCGCCCGCTCAAGCCGAGCCTGGGCCGCGGCCTGCATCTCCCACGAAATCCGCTTGCCGACCTCGGTCTCCATTCCGCGCCGTTCCATGCCTGACACGGCCGGCCCCAAGTGACTCTGCGGCTCCCGATCGATGCCCTGTTCCTGCAAGCTGCGATGGTCAACCCGGACCTCGATCCCGCGCTCCAGGAGGTGCTCATTAGTGAGTGCCGCCCACCGTTCTCGGATCGCTTTGACTTCCGTTTTAGCCGGCTCCAGTCCCTTCTTCCGCCGGTCCGTATCCGACCATTCGATGGCGGCCTTAGGTCCCAATCCGGTGGCCGTGACTTCCCGCGTGGTCGTCATGATGTGGGCGTGATGGTTCCTCTCATCGCCGTTCCGGTGGGGCGCATGAATCGAAAAATCCACCGCCACGCCATACCGATTCGCGAGCTCAGCGGAGAACGCTCGGACGAGCTCGACCCGCTGGCCACGGTTCAACTCATGCGGCAGCGCCACCTCGTACTCCCGCGCGACCCGCGCGTCCTTTCGAACCTCGGCGATCTCGGCTGCGTTCCACAACGCTTCGCGGTCGCGTGCCCAATTGATGTCCGCTCGAGCAGCGGCTGTCGGCAGCACGATCTCGGAGTGTTCGACGCCGCGCTTGCGCGTGTAGTCGAATACTTCATCGGAGGTCAGATCATGAACCAGCTCGCCCGAGCGATACGCGGCGGCCGCGGTCGCAGAGCGACCGCCGGCGCGACTAATCGGCTTTACCGACAGGTGATAGATCGCCATCGAATGCCTCCCTTCTCACTCCGCCGCCCAGCGCGATCGCTGCCGACTCCGAATGCACGTCCGCTTCCCTTCCCAGCAGCGACCACCGATGGCTCGTCACCCCAACGAGGGGGACGACAGCCAGCGGCGCGCTGCTCCCAATCCCTCTTGGGTCCAGGGGTGGAGGCGTCAGCCGGAACCCTTGGCGCACAGCCGGCCCGAAGGGACGGCAAGAGTTGTGGAGCGGCCGAAGGCCGCGTAACAACTCGTAAGTGCGCCCTTCGTGCCACTGCGGGGTCAGACTACGCTTCGCTCACCCGGCACGCAAGCGCCCGCGCGCGGTCTTCGTGCGATGCGCCGCGCATACCAAGCTGCTACGGAAAGTGGCAACCGGTGCACACCGCTCCCGACGACGCCCAAACCACGCGCGACGGCCTGCCACCTCAGCGCCGACGCGTGATAAAACCACGAGCGCGCTCGATCGACGCGAGCACACAAGGACTGGACAACAATTAACGGAGGCGCGACATGCCCAAACTCGACGAACGCATCAGCTCGCTCGAAACCAAACTGAAGCAACTCAAAGTCAGGCAGCAGCGCATCGACGCCAGGGCGCGCGCCCTCGCCTCCCGCCGCGCTCGCAAGGACGATACGCGCCGGAAAATCTTGATCGGAGCGACCGTGCTTGCGCGCATCGACCGGCACGAGCTCGAGCACGACACCCTGCAGGCCTGGCTAGACGCTCACCTCGTCCGCCCCGACGATCGCGCGCTCTTCGATCTGCCGCCGAAGTCGCCGGCGTGATCGCCGAAGCGTTGTTTGGCTTGGGCGCCAGC
>Ga0206896_1188_pt1 | contig 11973 bp, 6 predicted proteins | sample Alteio_BWOrgHeat_52_FD_152969 | JGI IMG/M metagenome (GOLD analysis project Ga0206896, IMG submission 152969) | Enriched cells from forest soil in Barre Woods Harvard Forest LTER site, Petersham, Massachusetts, United States -... | ecosystem: Environmental > Terrestrial > Soil > Temperate forest > O... | reverse complement strand
TGGCGGTTGCCGCCAAGGCGGACGACATGCTCGTTTACCTTTCGGGCTTGGGTAACATTACGGCGTACAACACGGTCACGCTGCAGGCGCGCGTCAGTGGCGAGTTGATCAGCGTCAATTACCAGGAAGGGCAAAGTGTGCACAGAGGTGACTTGTTGTGCAAAATTGATCCACGACCGTTCCAGGTTCTGCTGACCCAATCGCAGGGAGCGTTGGACCGGGATCAGGCGACCCTCGACAACGCCAAGCGGCAACTGCAGCGCTATGAGGACGCGAAGGAGGCGATTCCGGTGCAGACGATTGACACCCAGAAGGCGACGGTGCTCCAGGATGATGGCAATGTGAAAACCGACCAGGGACAGGTGGATGCGGCGAATTTGAATTTGGAATACTGCAACATCACGGCTCCCTTCGATGGACGCGTGGGCCTGCGCCTGGTGGACCAGGGCACGCTCATCGCCGCCAACACCAATCTCGTCGTCGTCACCCAGTTGCAGCCCATCTCCGCGATTTTCAATTTGCCGGAGGACGACATTCCGCTGGTGGAGAAAAAACTGGCCGGCGGGCAAAAACTCACGGCGGCGGCCTACAACCGGGATTTTTCGCAAAAACTGGCGGACGGAACGCTGCTCGCGCTCGACAATCAAATGAGCACTTCGGGCACCCTTCAGCTCAAGGCGGTCTTCCCCAACCAGGACAACCTGCTCTTCCCCGGCCAATTTGTAAACGTGCGGCTGCTGCTGGAAACGGTGCATGCCGCGGTGGTCATCCCCGCGGGCGCGGTGCAAATCGGTCCGCAGTCATCGTTTGTCTATGTGGTGAAAGCGGACAATACCATCGAGCAGCGCACGGTCGTTCCGACCCCGACGGACGTGGACACGGTAACCATGGTGGCGGGGCACACGGAAGGTGAATTAGAATCGATTCAAAGCGGCCTCACGGCGGGAGAGTTGGTGGTGACGGAAGGCTTCGACAAACTGCAGCAGGGAGGCAAAGTCACGGTGAGCCAACCCGGCGGCGCCAAGCCCAAAACCACGACCAAGTGATGAGCCCGTCCCGCCAGTTCATTCTGCGGCCGATTGCCACGACGCTGTTCATGGTGGCGATCCTGCTGGCTGGAACCGTGGCGTACCTGCAATTGTCCGTCTCGGCTTTGCCGGAGGTGGATTACCCGATTATTCAAGTGGTGACGTTTTATCCCGGGGCGAGCCCGCAGGTAACGGCGTCAGCGGTCACCGCGCCCCTTGAGCGGCAGTTTGGGGAGGTCCCCGGGCTGAATCAAATGACGTCGACGAGTTCGAACGGCAGCTCAATCATCACGCTGCAATTTTCGCTTGATTTGGACATTGATGTGGCGGAACAGGAAGTGCAGGCGGCCATCAACGCCGCCTCCAATTTCCTGCCCAAAAACCTGCCCAATCCGCCGGTATACAGCAAAGTCAATCCGGCGGACGCGCCGGTGCTCACACTGGCCCTGACTTCGAAAACCCTCGCGTTGGCAAAGGTGGAGGACCTGGCGGACACGCGGCTGGCGGGCAAAATCTCGCAATTGTCCGGCGTGGGGCTGGTGAGCATCAGTGGCGGACAGAAACCGGCGGTGCGGATCCAGGCGAATCCCACGGTATTGTCGTCGTTAAACCTGAGCCTGGAAAGTTTGCGGGCGTCCATTGCCGGGGCGAATGTGGATGCCGCCAAGGGAAATCTCGACGGGAGCAAACAATCGTACACGATCGGCGCCAACGACCAGCTGGTGTCGAGCGACGATTACCGGCCGATCGTGGTGGCTTACAGCAAAGGGGCACCCGTCCGCCTGTCCGACGTGGCCAAGGTGGTGGACGGAGTGGAAAACGTGAATCAGGCCGCGTGGATGAATGAGGTGCCGGCCGTGATCGTGAACATTCAGCGGCAACCCGGCGCCAATACGATCCAGGTGGTGGACCGCGTGAAGCAACTGCTGCCGCAGCTGGCGCTCTCGCTGCCGTCGTCCGTCCAGCTGTCGATTTTAACGGACGCGACGGTGACGATCCGGGCGTCGGTAGCCGACGTGCAATTTGAGCTGATGCTGACGATCGCGCTGGTGGTGATGGTTATTTTTCTGTTTTTGCGCAATCTGGCGGCCACCTTTATTCCCAGTGTGGCGGTGCCCCTGTCGCTGGTGGGAACGTTTGGCGCGATGTATTTGCTGGGCTACAGCTTGAACAACCTCACGCTGATGGCCCTGACCATCGCGACCGGATTCGTGGTGGACGATGCCATCGTGATGATTGAGAACATCGCCCGCTATGTCGAAGAAGGCGAGCCGCCGCTGCAAGCGGCGCTCAAGGGCTCCGCGCAAATCGGGTTCACGATTGTTTCGCTGAGCGTCACGCTCATCGCCGTGCTCATTCCGTTGTTGTTCATGGGGGATGTGGTGGGCCGGCTGTTCCGCGAATTTGCCGTCACCCTGGGGGCGACAATCGTGGTGTCGGCCATTGTTTCGCTGACGCTGACTCCGATGATGTGCGCCCGATTGCTGCATCACCAGACGGAGGCCGAACAGGGAAAACTTTTCCGGGCATCGGAACGGGCGTTCAAGGCCATCATCAGCACGTACGGGCGGACGTTGCAATGGGTTCTGCGCCACCAGACCGCCACACTGTTCGTCGCCGCGGGCACACTGGCGCTGACGGTTTACCTGTACGTAATCATCCCCAAGGGGTTTTTCCCCGAGCAGGACACCGGGGTGATACTCGGCATCTCGGATGCGGCGCAATCCATTTCCTTTGCGGCGATGACCGAACGCCAACAGGCCCTGACCAAGGTAATCTTGCAAGATCCCGCCGTGGAGAGCCTTTCTTCTTTTATTGGAATAGACGGGATCAATACGACGCTCAACAGCGGGCGCATTCAAATCAACCTCAAGCCCATGGAGGAGCGCAAAATCAGCGCGAGCGACGTGATCCGCCGGCTGCAAGACCACCTCGCCAAGGAAGTCGCGGGCATCACCCTCTATCTGCAGCCGGAACAGGATTTGACCGTGGATGACCGGGTCAGCCGCACCGAATATCAATATACGCTGGAGGATGCCAATATTGACGAACTCAACGACTGGAGCACCCGGCTGGTGGAAAAGTTCAAGACCCTGCCGGAGCTGCAGGATGTGGCCAGCGACCAGCAGAATGAGGGCTTGCAGATTCAACTGGCGATTGACCGGGACACGGCATCGCGGCTGGGCATCACGCCGCAACAAATTGACGACACGCTTTATGATGCGTTCGGGCAGCGGCAGGTTTCCACGATTTTCACGCAGCTCAACCAGTACCACGTGGTTTTGGAGGCGAATCCCGAATTCCAAAAGAACCCCCAGGACTTGACTCATATTTACATCCAAACCGCGTCCGGCGCCTCCGTGCCGCTGAGCACGTTTGTGCATTTCGAGCGGTCGAATGTGCCGCTGACGGTGAACCATCAGGGGCAGTTCCCGGTCGTCACGGTGTCCTTCAACCTGGCCCCGGGGGCGTCGTTGGGCGACGCGGTGAATGACATCAAGAAAGCCGAGAAGGAGCTGCAGATGCCCATCAGCATTGAGGCCTCATTCCAAGGAATGGTACAGGCGTTCCAATCGTCGCTCGCCAATGAATTGCTCCTCATTTTGGCGGCGGTCATCACCGTATACCTGGTGTTGGGAGTACTCTATGAGAGTTACATTCACCCGATCACGATTCTTTCCACGCTGCCGTCGGCGGCGGTGGGTGCGCTGCTGGCGCTGGAAATCACCGGCAACGATTTCAGCGTCATCGCCCTCATCGGCATTGTGCTGCTGATCGGCATCGTCGCCAAGAACGCCATCATGATGATTGACTTCGCCCTCGACGCGGAACGCAAGGAAGGCAAGTCCCCCGATGACGCCATCTTTCAAGCCTGCCTGCTGCGGTTTCGGCCCATTGTCATGACGACCATGGCCGCCTTGCTCGCGGGCGTGCCGCTCGCCCTGGGCTCCGGGATGGGCGCGGAGCTGCGCCGCCCATTGGGCATTGTCATCATTGGCGGTCTAATTTTCAGCCAGATGCTGACGTTGTACACGACGCCGGTCATTTACCTCGCGTTTGACCGGGTGGGCCGGCGCATTGGACTGATTTCCTCGAAGAAGCATGACGAGGAAAAGGCTGCCAGCGAAACGCCCGCCCCGGTTGAAACGCCCCCCGCCCCGCACCAGGCATGAATATTTCGGCTCCATTCATCCGGCGACCCATCGGCACCACCCTGTTGACGGTGGCGATCGCGCTGGCCGGGTTTCTGTCCTATTTCTTTTTGCCGGTGGCGCCGTTGCCGCAGGTGAATTTTCCGACGATCCAAGTTTCCGCGTCGCTGCCGGGCGCCAGTCCTGAAACGATGGCCTCGTCCGTGGCCACGCCCCTCGAGCGGCAGTTCACGCGCATTGCGGGGGTCACCGAAATGACGTCGACGAGCGGCCTGGGTTCGACGTCCATTACGCTCCAGTTCGAGCTCAATCGCGACATTGACGCCGCGGCGCGCGACGTACAGGCCGCCATTAATGCCTCGAGCGGCCAGTTGCCTGCGGATTTGCCGATTAAACCAACCTGGCGGAAGGTGAATCCATCCGACGCGCCGATCATGATCCTCGCGCTGACTTCGTCGAGCCACAGCAAGGTGCAGATGTATGACGCCGCCGCCACGATTTTGCAGCAAAAGCTCTCCCAGGTTGAAGGCGTCGGCCAGGTCAATCTCGGCGGCGGCGCGCTGCCGGCGGTGCGGGTGGACGTGAATCCAACGCTGTTGAACAATCAGGGGTTGAGCCTCGAGGACGTGCGCACGGCATTGGGGAACGCCAACGCGAATTCGCCGAAGGGCGCATTTGGCGACCAACAACAAACGGCGCAAATCAGCACCACCGACCAATTACTCAAGGCCGCGCAATACCAGCCGCTGATCATTTCCTACAAGAACGGGGCGGCGGTGCGCCTGTCCGACGTGGCGGCGGTGACCGATTCGGTCCAGGACATCCGGACGGATGGCATGTCCGACGGCAAACCGGCGGTGCTGATCATCATCCTGCGCCAGCCGAATGCCAACATTATTGACACGGTGGACCGGATTCGGGACTTGATTCCCGAGCTGCAGGGCTCGATTCCCTCGGGCATAAATATTTCCGTGGCGCTGGACCGCACGCCGACGATTCGCGCCTCGGTGGCCGATGTGCAAATCACGCTGCTGATTTCCCTGTGCCTGGTGGCGCTGGTGGTATTCTTTTTCCTGCGCAGCCTGCGCACCACCTTTATTCCGCTGGTGGCGGTGCCCGTTTCGCTGATTGGCACCTTTGGAGTGATGTATCTGGCGGGCTACACCATCGACAATCTTTCGCTCATGGCGCTGACCATCGCCACGGGATTTGTGGTGGATGACGCCATTGTCGTCATCGAGAACATCACCCGCCATATTGAGCAGGGCATGAAGCCGCGCGCGGCCGCGCTGCTCGGCGCGAAGGAAATCGGCTTCACGGTTTTGTCCATGAGCATATCGCTCATCGCGGTGTTCATTCCCATACTGTTGATGCAAGGGATTGTCGGCCGGCTCTTCCGGGAATTTGCCGTCACCCTTTCCGTCGCGATCATCATCTCGCTGCTGATCTCCCTCGCCACCACGCCCATGCTGTGCGCCATTCTGCTGAAATCCCGCGAGGAGGAAAAGCACGGGCGCCTGTACAATCTCAGCGAGCGCGGATTGCAGTGGGTGCTGCACGGCTATGAAAAGAGCCTCGGCTGGGTGCTCCGCCACCAGTTTCTCATGATACTCGTGACGATGGCGACCATTGCCACGACCGTCTACCTCTACGTCATTGTGCCGAAAGGTTTCTTCCCCCAGCAGGACACCGGCCGCTTGACCGGCACCGTTCAGGGTGATCAGGACATCTCGTTTCAATCCATGGATAATTTGCTCCACCAGTTCGCGCAAGGCGTGAGCCAGGATCCGGACGTTGACGGCGTCATTGCCTCCCTCGGGGGATCCGGATCCGCAATCAATGTTGGGCGAATGTTCGTCACACTGAAGCCGCTCGGCCAACGCAAAGTCACGGCGGACCAGATCATCGCCCGACTCCGCGGCAAGCTGGCGCGAGTACCCGGGGCCACGCTCTTTTTGCAATCGGTGCAAGATCTGCGTGTCGGCGGGCGGGCGAGCAACGCCCAATACCAGTATACCCTGCAAGACGACGATTTGACCGAACTCCTCCAGTGGGTGCCGCAGGTGCTCGGCAAAATCCGGAAACTGCCCGGGCTGGTGGATGTCAACAGCGACCAGCAGAATCGCGGGCTCGAAGCGTCCCTGCAGGTGGACCGGGACACGGCCTCACGCCTCGGCATTACCGCACAAGCCATTGACGACAACCTCTACGACGCCTTCGGCCAGCGCGAAGTTTCAACCATGTACACGTCGCTGAACCAGTATTATGTCATCATGGAGGACGCCCCGCAATTCTGGCAGAATCCGACGGGTTTGAAACACGTCTACGTTCGCGCCGCCGACAATTCCCAGGCACCGCTGGAAGCGCTCTCGCGCTATGCCCCCAACACGACGTCCCTGGCGGTGAACCATTCCGGGCAGTTTCCCTCGGTCACCATCTCCTTCAATCTGGCACCCGGGTTTTCCCTGGGAACCGCAGTAACCGAGATTTCCGAGGCCGAGAAGTCGATGGCGATGCCGGCAACGGTCCGGGGAAGCTTCTTCGGCACGGCCGAGGCGTACCAAGTTTCGCTGGCCAGCGAACCGATGTTAATCACGGCGGCCCTGGTGACCGTATACATCGTGCTGGGCATGCTTTACGAAAGTTTCATTCATCCCATCACCATTCTTTCCACCCTGCCCTCGGCCGGCGTCGGTGCGCTGCTCTCCCTGTTGCTGTTTAAGACCGATCTCAGCATCATCGCCCTGATTGGCATAATTCTCCTGATTGGCATCGTGAAGAAAAACGCCATCATGATGATTGATTTTGCCCTGGAAGCCGAGCGCGGCGGCAAGAACCCCCGGGATTCCATCTTCCAAGCGTGCCTGCTGCGGTTTCGCCCCATCATGATGACGACGATGGCGGCGATGCTCGGCGGCTTGCCACTCGCGCTGGGCGGGGGCACCGGCTCAGAGCTGCGCCGCCCGCTCGGCATTGCCATCGTCGGCGGCCTGGTTTTCAGCCAGATGCTGACGCTGTACACCACGCCCGTCGTCTACCTTTACATGGATCGCCTCCAGCGGTGGTTTAGGAGCCTGCGACACGCAGCCCGCCCGGCGCCGGTCCCCACCGCCAGTCCCGCCAAAGTCTAATTAATTCCCCTCAACCCACCATGAAAAAGCAGGAACAACCAACCGGCCCAAGCTGGCGGCTGATTTGCCTTCTCGGAGCACTGGTCATCTCCGGCTGCGATGCGGTCGGGCCAGATTATAAACGGCCCGAGGTGGAGGTTCCGGCCGCCTACAAAAGCGCCACGAGTCCAGATTCGGCGCCCGCTCAGTTGCAACCGAACTGGTGGACCCTGTTCGACGATCCCGAACTTAATGAGCTCGAAGCGCAGGCCATCAAAGCAAATTACACCATTCAAGCGGCCATGGCGAACGTGGAACAAGCCCGGGCCGCCGCCCGCGGCGTCAAAAGCGCCTTCTATCCGAATATTTCCTTCGATCCATCCGTTATCCGATCGCGCACCTCAGCCAATGTCGCGCCAGCCGCGGGCGGCGGCGGGGCGCCAAGCCGAAACTTGACCAACACGACATTCACGGCACCCTTCGATTTGAGTTACGAAGTGGATCTCTGGGGCCAGGTTCGCCGAGCGGTCGAAGCCTCGAACGCCCAAGTGCAGTTTTCGCAGGATGAATATGAAGTCGTCCTCCAAACCCTCGAGGCCGATCTGGCCCAGGACTATTTTACGCTGCATTTTTATGACTCCCAATATGCCACCCTGACGGACAGCGTCGACACCTTCCGCAAGCAACTGGAGTTGACCAAAACGGAATTTCGCGCGGGCTTGCTGGGCGCGGCGGACGTGTCCTCTGCCGAGGCCCAGCTCGAAGCGACCATTACGCAGCAAGTCGAAGCCTCCCGCCAGCGACAGGAGGAGGAATACGCGATTGCCGTGCTGTTGAATCGTCCGCCGTCTGCTTTTTCCCTGCCCCGTTCAGGCATTGACGGCCGCGCCGCCGGTCGTCCCGGCCGGATTGCCGGCGGATCTCCTGCGCCGCCGGCCGGATGTGGCCGCAGCGGAACAAAACCTCGCATACGCCAGCGCGCAAATTGGCGTCGCCATGTCCGAATTTTATCCCCAGCTCACGCTCACGGGCGACGCGGGATTCGAAAGTCTGAAGGCCTCGAACCTTCTGGATTGGCAAAGTCGCATTTGGTCACTCGGGCCGAGCGTGACACTACCGCTATTTAACGGAGGCCGGTTGCAGGCCCAGGTTGATCAGGAAAAGGCGCTGTATAAGCAATACCTGGCCCAATACCAAACGCAGGTGCTCACCGCCTATCAGGATGTTGAGAATGCCCTCACCGACCTCCATACCCGTGCTGACGAAGCCAAGGCCCAGTCAGCCGCGGTTGATGCCTCGGCCGAAAATGTCCGCCTGACCGAACTGCAATTCCGCCAGGGACTCGTCGCTTATTTGGATGTGCTTGACGCCGACCGGACACTTTTGACCAACCAACTCTTGTCCGAACAAATTCTCAATGAGCGGCTGGTTTCCACGGTCTTGCTCATCAAGGCACTCGGCGGGGGCTGGGATTCATCGCCGCCCACTGGCAACCCGGCGCCGTAAGAACCGATTCGCCCGGCCCCGGACTCGCTTGGGCTCAATTGTCAAATAATGCGCGGAAGGCGCACGCTGGGCGCGTTCCGGCAGCGGGATTACACCTGCCCAATATTTTGGCGCGCGCCAGCTTGCGCAAAACCCGATTTGTACGAGATTTATACGGCTTTCCGCGGCCTTGGTACGGGGTTCTTACGGTTGGTGGCTCCATTGTTGCTATACTTTCGGGCAGGTCTCAATGTGGGGGGTGTTACCCAAACTCGAGGTGCTTAAAACCACCTCTGGCGCGCTTCCGCGCCCCCCTCATCTAAAACCCAATCCATAAAAACAACCCATACCATGGCCGATTACATCAAAATCAACCGCTCCACGGCAACGCCCACCCCTGGCGTTGGCGTGCCGACGCCAGTCTCCAAGGCGAGAATGTTTAAGACCGCAGCGGTCTTAAACCTTGCCCGTGCCACGAGGATCACCGCAGGAGCAAGCCTCCTGGTAATTCTAGCCTCCACCGCATCCGTCCAGGCGCAATCCACGCCAGCCGCGGCGACGCCCATCGCAACTGGGCCGGCCAAGACAGCGTCGGCCGCTCCGGCCGTCAAGGCGCCGCCACCCGCGCCCACTTTGGATCAGCGGGTCTCCGCGATAGAAGCCTATTTCGGCAATGGCGATCCCACCGCGGCCCTCAAAACGGGCCCCAAGGACAAAGACGGCAATGCCACCATCCCCGAAGGACTAACCACCCCGCTGGTGGGCAACCCTGGCCCGGGCCATAATGGCTGGATGATGACCTGCGCGGCGCTCGTTTTATTCATGACGCTGCCCGGCCTCGCGCTGTTCTATGGCGGTCTGGTGAGGAAGAAAAACGTCCTCTCGGTGATGGCGCAGTGCCTGGGCATCTCTGGCCTGGTTTCCATCTTGTGGTGGGCCTGCGGCTACAGCCTGGTGTTCGGCAAGAACTTTGGCAGCCCGTTCATCGGCGGCTCGGAACATTTCTTTCTGGCGGGCGTCACGTCCGCGCCCAACACGGACTACTCAACCTGGGTTTCGGAAAATGTGTTTTGCATGTACCAGCTCATGTTCGCGATCATCACCCCGGCATTGATTGTCGGGGCGATCGCCGAGCGCATGAAGTTTTCCGCGATCCTGCTGTTCGTCACCCTTTGGATGCTCGTGGTCTACTTTCCGCTGGCGCACATGGTTTGGGGAATCACTGGTTTCATGAACGGGGTGTGGAATCCCGACGCGAAAATCACCGCGATGGATTTCGCCGGCGGCACGGTGGTGCATATGTCGTCGGGCTGGTCGGCGTTGATTCTCTGCTTGATCATCGGCAAGCGCAATGGATTTGGCAAAGTGCCCATGCCGCCGCACAGCATGGTCTTGTGCATGATTGGCACCGGCATGTTGTGGGTGGGCTGGTATGGATTTAACGCCGGCAGCGCGGTCGCGGCCGACGTGATTTCCGCGAACGCCTTCACCACCACCACGCTGGCCACGGCGGTGGCGTCGTTCACCTGGGGCATGATTGAGATGATCTTCAAGGGCAAGCCGAGCGTGCTGGGCTTCTGCTCCGGCGCGGTGGCCGGCCTGGTCGTCATCACGCCCGCGTGCGGTTTCGTGAATTCGACTTCCGGCGCCATCATCATTGGTGTGCTGGCGGCGGTGGTTCCCTATCTGGCTTGCACCAAACTCAAGCCGATGTTCAAGTACGATGACGCCCTCGACACCTTTGGCGTCCACGCCATCGGCGGAACGCTGGGTGCCCTGCTGACGGGAGTGCTGGTTGACGCCGCCGTCAATTCGAACATTCAAAAAGGCACCAACGCCGCCACCACCAACGGCCTGGCGGACAAAGTTGCCGGCCACTCGGCCTGGATAGCGCAGTTGGAAGCCATGGCGGTTACGCTGATCCTCGCGGTCGTTGCGACCGTGGTGATCGCTTATGTAACCAAGGCCGTCGTCGGGCTGCGTCCGACCCCGGAAGCGGAAGACCAGGGCCTCGATATCACCGACCACGGTGAAGAGGGCTACATGCTCGACTAATCCCGAGCACCGGCCAGTCAATTTCCCAGGGCGGCGCACACGCGCACCGTGCGCGCCGCCGTGCGGGATTGGCTCCGGAATCCACCCAGCAAATCACTCAACTTAAAATATCATCTCCATGAAAAAAATTGAAGCCATCATCAATCCGTCCAAGCTGGACGACGTCAAGACCGCCCTCACCGCCATCGGCATCTTCGGCCTGACCGCCCTGGAAGCCAAGGGCTTTGGCCGCCAAAAAGGCCACACAGAATCCTACCGTGGCAGCGAATACGTCATCGACTTCCGCCCGAAGGTGAAAATTGAAACCGTCGTAGCCGACGCGCTCGTCGCCAAAGCCATTGCGGCCATCATCAAAGTCACCAAGAGCGGGAAAATCGGCGACGGCAAAATCTTCATCTCGTCGATGGAACAGGCGATTCGCATTCGCACGGAGGAATCCGGCGAGTCGGCGCTCTAGCCAACGCCCGGCGCCGATCGTTGACCGACGTTGTATCTGGCGCGCCCGTTCCCCGAACGGGCGCGCCTTTTTCCATCCATTAAATCTGATTGGCCAGCCATGCTTTTCGCCATTATGGATGAAGCCGTGGAACGACCCGGCGCCATGAATCCCCCGGCCCAAACCTCAAGGCAGGCGCCGCCAGCACCCGGATCGGCGACTCCGCCAATTGCCGCGGGATTGCTGGTGGCGGTGGGCCCCGGTCCCCATTCGGAAGAACTCGTGCGTTGGACCAGCCGGCAGGCCCAAAAACTTAATTCGTCGTGGTCGGCGGTTCATGTGGAGAGCAGCCGCCCGCCGGGAATCCAGGCGCAGCGCAAAATTGACCGGCATCTCGCCCTCGCCCGCGAATTGGGCGCAAAGATAATCATCACCCAGGACGAGGACATGGCCGCAGCGCTCGTTCGCCTGGCGCAAAAGGGGAAATTCACGCTGATTGTGGTTGGACGGACGCAGGGTCGGTCCAGGTCCGGCTGGTGGCACCAGCCGTCGCTGGTGGACCGCCTGCTGCGCCTATCCCACGACGTGGAAGTACACGTGGTGCCGGTGGCCGGTTCGGCGTCCGAGGTTCGGCCGCCGCTTTTTGACCTGCCCGCGCGCAGCCAGCGGGAGGAATACGCCCTGGTAATCGCCGTCATTGCCGTACT
>Ga0206896_1187_pt1 | contig 12027 bp, 8 predicted proteins | sample Alteio_BWOrgHeat_52_FD_152969 | JGI IMG/M metagenome (GOLD analysis project Ga0206896, IMG submission 152969) | Enriched cells from forest soil in Barre Woods Harvard Forest LTER site, Petersham, Massachusetts, United States -... | ecosystem: Environmental > Terrestrial > Soil > Temperate forest > O... | reverse complement strand
TACGTTTTCATGGCCAGGGACGAACGGGAGATCAGCACGTAGGCCACCAGCAAAAACAACACCCCCACCATCAGGGCCGCCAGCAAGGTCAGCCCTTCAAAAACCTGGTTGCCCCAGCGTTTGGGCTCGGCCGGCGCCGCGGAATTCACGGGATTCACCGGATTCACCGGATTCGCTTCTATGGTCGCGTCGTTCATGGTCGGATAAAAAGCCGGACGGAAAGGTTCGGACTCTCCGTCCGGCTTGTTTTAGTCTGATTGGCGCCCCAAGCGCCAGCTGTTTATTGTTACTTGATGGTGTCAATCGTCGCCAGGATGCGCTTGGTTACGCCTTCCGGGATCGGCGCGTAATACAAGTCGCTCGCCATCTTGATGGCATCCTTGTTCGTGTAGATCCATTTCAGAAAAGATACCAGCTTCTTGCCCTTGGCGGCATCCTTCGATTCCTGATAGACCATCAGCCACGTCACACCGGAAATCGGGTAGGATTTGTCGCCGGGAGCGTTGACAAACGAGAACCGGTAGTCCGCCGGAATCGTGGCCGTCGCCATGGCCGCGCTCACGGCGTCCAATGACGCCGTGATGTACTTGCCGTTGGCGTTCTTCATGTCGGCAAATGAAATCTTGTTGGACAGCGCGTAGATCAATTCCACATAACCAATGGAACCGACCGTCTTTTGCACCTGGCCGGCCACCCCTGCACTGCCGTTCTGGCCCTGGCCCGTGCCCGGCCATTCCACCCCGGTCGCCGTGCCGACGTCCTTTTTCCAATCCGGGCTGACGTTCGCCAGGTAATCCGTGAAGATGTATGTCGTGCCGCTCTTGTCCGCCCGGTGCACGGTCGTGATATTCGTGGCCGGGAGTTTGATGCCGGCGTTCAGGTCGGCAATCGCCTTGTCATTCCACTTGGTGATTTTGCCCAGGTAAATTCCCGCCAGCGTCGGACCGTCGAGCTTCAGGCCAGTCACGCCCGGAAGATTATAAACGATGACCACCGCGCCCGCGACCACGGGCAAATGCAAAATGGCGCCCTTCGCGCTTTTCAATTGCGCGTCCGACATCGGGCCGTCCGTTCCCGCAAAATCCACCGCCGGCGCGAGAATGTCCGTCTGCCCCTTGCCCGAACCACCACCCGCATAATTAATCGTCACCGAGCTGTCCACCTTGCCGTAGGCGTCGGCCCATTTATCCATGATGGGCTTGACGAATGAGGAACCAGACCCCGTGAGGGTGGTTACCGCGGGGGCATCAGCGGCTTTCGCCGTGAGTGAGGCGAGGCCCAGTAGGCCGACAAGAAGGAATTTTTTCATTTTTTTAATGGTAGGGATGATTTTGAGCAATCAAGGCGCCGCGAAATGTAATTCGCAAGCGGCGCCATCTTAGAGGGCCTATGTTACAATCTCGTGACGCTCAGGTGAATTGACGGCAATTTAACCCCCCGTCCAACAAATCAAAGTGCTCGGACAGAGAGCAGGGCGTCAGGAGACAAACGACCGGAGACGGGAGGCGGGACGCAGAAAAACGGCGAGCATCTAACATCGAAAATCCACGGACGAATTCATTCCTTTCCAGCTCCCTGCTTTGCCGTACCCGCATACCGCTTGGTTCTTCCCAGCGTTAATCTCCATTTTCTATTTAATGGGCGGTGACGCCGCTTGAAACGCATTGCAAATGAAAATTAGTTTCGATTCGGAGCTGCGCTCGACCACTTTTTGGAAATGTTTTGATTCCGATTCTTGCGGACTTCCAGCCCGATCACGACGTTAGCCATTTCCTTCGTATAACTCGATTTCAGCCAACCTTAAATCACATAACCATTATCCTTCTCCTCTTTATGTCCAAAGAAAAACTCAACAAGAACCCATTGGGTAGGATGGTCTGCGTAAGTCAAATGGCTAACAGCCGAGGCAAGCGGCGGGCTGTCCGGTATCATACCATACTTGAGCGCACTAGCAAGGGCATAAGGTTAAGGCCCGATTCAAATGGAGTCACTACCATTTAATGCATCTTTTTTGCAATGCAAATGTGCTTCACTTTACGCTGCTTCCTCGTCGATTCACTGGTAACTAAATAGTCAAAAGTAATGCAACTCATTTCAATTCAAAGTTTTATATTTATCCTAACGGACTTGGCATGAGACGTGATTACAACTTAAGCAGATTCTACTTTTTTTCTACCATGAGCTACCTCGACCAACCCTCCGATTCCCTCGGCACCCCCCACCCGACCGCCCTCGCAACGCGGCCCCTCACCCCGCAGCAATGCCAGTTGGTTGAGAAGCACTATCCCCAAGTGCGCGCCGTCGTCTCCCAAATGCGGTCCTATTTGCCGTCCTGCGCTGACCTCGACGAATTGCACAGTGTCGGCCTGACTGGCCTGATCGCCGCCGTCCGCCGCTTCAACCCCTCCCAAACCAAGACCTTTGAGGCTTACGCCGCCATGCGCATTCGGGGTGCCATCCTCGACGAGCTCCGCCGACTTGACTGGATGCCCCGCGCCGCGCGTCACCGGGCCCGCGAACTGCGCAAAACCGTGGACAGCCTGGAGCAGAATCTGGGCCGCGCCCCCACTTCCGAAGAGACTCGCGACCAATTGGGCCTCAGCCAGGCTGATTTCATCAAACTGCAGGAACGTGTGCGACCCATTCGCTTCCTCCCGCTTGACAAGCCCCTGGAGCGTGACCATGGCGCCGGTCTCCTGCTCAACCTCCACGAATGCATCGCCGACGAGAATACGCCGCCGACCCACACCCGCCTCGAGCACGAGGAATCCCTCCATGCCTTGGCGCGCACGTTGGAGCTTTTGTCCGACCGCCACCGCCAGGTCATCATGCTCTATTACTTCCACGGGCGGCGCCTGGCGGAAATCGCCGAAGCCTTCAAGGTCACCGAGGCGCGCATCTGCCAAATTCACGGCCAGGCACTGCAACTCCTGCGCCAGCGCTGGGTGGACCGGAATTGAGCGGTTGTGGCCGTTGGCCGGCAAAGCTGCGCGTAAAAGCGCCCTGCATTGGCAAATTCCAAATTGCACCGCAGCGCGATTTTTTGGAGCAAGTGCGGCGGCTGGACGCCGCTCTTCTCCAGTCCGAATCGTCCGTCCGCGGCTGACGCCATTTGCCGCTATTAAGATTTCGTAAATTTTCCGGGCATTGCCCTGCCTCTCTCGATAAAACTCCAAACGGGAGCTTGGTTATGGATTGCGCGGGTTGAGGTTTGGTGTTTCGTTGGAGCAGTCCGCGATACCCCATGACCGATCGTTTTTTTTTGCTTCGCCGTCCGTGGTTCTGGGCTCTGTTGAGTGTGGTCGCCGCGCTGCTCGTGGTCCTGGTCTTGCCCGGTGACTTGTTTCTCTCGTCGTCCTCGGGAGATATTGAGCAATTGGCTTCGGCCCGCGCTTTTGCGGCCGCCAACATTAAGGCCGGCCATTTTCCGCTGTGGAATCCCAATGCCTATGCGGGCGAGCCGTTCCTGGGTGATTTTCAGTCGGCCGAATTATATCCACCCAATCTCGTTTTTCTTATTCTACCCCTGGCGCGGGCGGTGAATTTTTCCTTCTTGCTGCATTTGTTGATTCTTGCTTGGGGAATTGGCTATTGGGCCTCTCGCCGGGGATGCCATCCCCTGGCCGCGGCGTTGGCCGGAATGGCCGTCGCCTTGAGCGGTCCCGTGTTTTTGCGTTTATATGCCGGACACCTGGCAAACGCCAGTTCCATGGCGTGGGCTCCGTGGATGCTGCTCGCGCTGGAGTCCGCCTGGCGCGGTCCCGCCCTGCGCCCGTTGTTGTTGGCGGCCGCAGCCGCGTGCCTGCAAATCCTTGGCGGGCATCCCCAATATGTATTCTATGTCGCGATGGCCGCCGGTTTGCATGCGGTGGTCCAATCCGTGGTTGATCCGGCCGTGCGGTGGCGCGCCCTGCCCATGGTCGCCGCGGCCTATCTCGGCGGCGCCGCGTTGGCGGCCGCACAATTGCTGCCGGGATTCGCCGCGGTCGCGGAAAGCGTGCGTCAGGGCCCGCTCGATTTTGACTTCGTGCGCATGTTCTCCTTGCCCCCCGAGAATCTGCTCACGCTCGTGGCCCCCGGATTCTTTGGCGATTTGACGACCCATCCTTACTGGGGACGCTGCTACCTGTGGGAAGTGGTCCCCTTCATTGGCGTGGCCGGATTGGCACTGGTGGCGCTCGGCGCCCTTTCCCGCGAACACGGTCGGCGCGCCCGGTATGATCTCATGGTCGCCGGTTTGTTGCTGGTGCTTGCGCTGGGTGATAATACTCCCCTCCTGCGTTTGCTCTATGATCATGCTCCTGGATTTGATAAATTTCGCACCCTCGCAAAATTCACGTTTCCGATGGTTCTCTTTGCCGCGATGCCCCTCGCGGCGGGTGCCGATCGCCTGATCCGTGGTCAAGACGTTTCCCCAAAACTCTCCACCGCCTTGCTGGCGGTCGGCGGCTTGGCGATTGCCGCCGGACTTTTCCTGTGGGTCCAGCCCGCCGGCATCAGCGGAATGCTGGCCGCCGTGCAACGAAGCACCGACAACTATCTGCCCGCGGGGAAATTGACCGACGCCCAATTTCTCCACGAAGCCGGCGTGCAGGCCGGCTGCTCGTTGAGCGTCGCGGGAATCCTGTTGGCGATTCTCGGACTGGCCCTTTGGCGTTGGCCGGCTCAGCCCCGTTGGCGCTGGGTGCCACTGCTCATGCTCCCGATGGAGATGTTCGGTTTTGCCCACGCCAATTTCGCCACCGCCCGCCTCGCCGACCTGACGCCCCAGCCCGAGCGCGATTTTCTCACCGCTCACCCCGGTGATTACCGCATCCTCACCCCCTCGCGACCGGACGACAACTATTTCCTGGGCGCCTCCAATCTGTGGGGAAATAATCCCTTGGTATTAAAACGATATGCGGAATTCATCCAATACTCCCAAGGCGGCAATCCTGACCGGGCCAGCCAATACGCCGACATCAAGCACCTCACTCCCGCTTTTGGCCTCATTCGCTTCGGCGTCGTCATGGATCCGAGTCCGGCGGTGCCCGGTGCTTATCTAATTCAATCGAACCTTCACCCGCTTCCACGCGCCTTCCTGCTGGCAAATTACCAGGTGTTGCCCGGCCGCAATGCAATTCTTCCGCAGCTCTTTCAGCCCGATTTCGACCCGGAGAAAATCGCCTACCTCGAGTCCGCTCCATCGCCCCAACCCCGGGCCAATGCCACCCCCGGCGCCGTCCAGGTCACTAATATTACCAGCGATTCGTTGACCATTGCCGCCGACACCCCACCGCCGACCCTGCTGCTCATTACCGATTTGTACAGCCGCGATTGGCGCGCCCGCCCCCTGCTTGGCAGCACCCAATCCCATTACGACATCCTCCCCGCCGACTACATCATCCGCGCCATTCCCCTTGCCGCCGGCCATCACCACCTCGTCGTCGAATTCGCCCCGTCCTCCTTCAAAACCGGTCTGCTGATTTCGATTGTGGGGTGGCTGGCCTGGCTGGGCACGTTGAGTTGGTCCTATCGAAAGTTGTACCAAACGGCCATTTTGTCGCCGCCCAATCATTAATTATTCGCGCGCCGGAAAAGGGTCAGGTTGAACCTTTCGACCGCAGTTTTTCAAGGAATGCATTGGGTTGGGGCTGGCGGAGGGCGGTGGCGGCCAGTTTGCTGACGTAGCCCGGACTGGTCGAGCCGAATTGCCCTGCCAGCCACGGGTTGGAGGCTTGGGTTCGCTCTTTGAGGTGGACCAATAGTGCCACCTTCCACGGTTGCGCCAAGGGGCCCTGCTTCAGGCTCCTGGCGAGGCGATCCAGAAGCCCCAAGCCGTGGTTCAAGGCCGCGCGCCATTGCCGTTCCTGAATTTCCTTTTTGCCGTGCGTATCCCACGCCCGACTGTTGGCCTCCGGATCAAACTCCCGCAAGAGGCGCTCCTTGAAACCATCGCTGCCGAGGGCCCAGCCCTTGCTCAGGCTGACAAACGCCTCGTTGCGGCCGGCGGGGCCTTCCGCCGCCTGCAAGGCGAGAAACTTTTCATATTGGCGACGGCCGGCCAGAGTATCAGCCAATTTCCCGGCTTGGGCCAGACAGGCATGGAGATCCAAACAGCGTGGACGCTCCGCCGGATGCCATAAGTACCAGTAGCTGGAGTCCCGAAACTCCTTCAACCGGCCCACCGGCACCACGCCCGCCCGAACCGGATTGAGGTGAATATAATGACACACCTGGCCCAAGGCTGCCCCAGGCTCCACCAACAGCGCCTTGTACCGCCCCTGAAACAGATGCCCGCGCTCCCGGCGAAAATTGTTGAACCGGTTTGCAAATGTAGCCTGCAGCCACTGCATTCCCGCCACCAAATTGCCCTGCGGGGTTTCCAGCGCCAGGTGGAAATGATTGCGCATGAGCACGTAGGCATGCAACCGCCAACCCGATTTGCGGCAGACCTCCCACACGCAGTCCACAAAGGCCGCCCGGGCCCCCGGCGTGGCGAAGATCTCCCCTCGGTAGTTGCCCCGGTTGATCACATGGTAAATCGCCCCGGGAAATTCCAAACGTAGCTTGCGCGGCATGACTCCCTTTAGCCCCCTCCAACCCCATCGTCAAGGTCGAAAGGTTTAACCTGACCCTTTTTCGGCCTCGCCTGCTTCGCGGAATTCAATCTTCTCGCTTTTTTGCGCTCACTCACGCCGTCCCATTTTTTCCTTGTTTCAATGGTAAAGCATGACTCTTTCGGCTGCTGCGTTTTCGGTCGCTAATTAGCCGATCATCCTGACCCGTTTTCGACCCCCTATTTATGACGAAAAAGAAAAATAACTCCCGCTACTGCTGCGATGCCACCGAAGATGTAGAGTGGCAATGAGATGGAAGCCGAAGTAGGCCCGCCCGATTTAGACGCACTGTTTTCAGCTTTCGGGGGAATTTTGGCGGGTCTTGCCGAGTTGGTTTCAACCGGAAGCGGAGGTATAAGCGGTATTGCCTCAATTTCCGCGTCCGTCGGCGGGGTCTGGCCGAGCAAGTGGTATCGAATGAGAATGGAAGTCTTCGCGTCCTTAAGATACTGCATCATGAACTCGGCATGGTCAGGGACATTGATTTTTGCGGCGTAGGAGATGAACCTGAGCACTTGGGGGTAGATTGACGGATCTGCTTTGCCAAGGTCCGGAGGAGAAGGACCTTCAGAACCGTTTAAATCCTGGGCAAAAAAATATCTTACCAATGCATAAACCTGGTTGACATCAAAAGTTTTCAACGCCGCCATATAAAGAGGTACAGTCTCGGGATCGTAGCGATTCATGACACAGTCAAGTGACAAAAGTTCCATAACACCCTGATGGGAATACTTGCCCGAAGCAGTAATCTTAAGCAAACTTGCTCGCGCGGAAACTGTGCCAATCTTATAGATAATCTCCGGGCCTCGAACGCCCAAAATATTCCCTTTATCTTCCCTCCCGAATTTGGCTGCAACAAGGTCTTCAGGACTAAGATACGACCTAAATACGTTTGTGCGAATATTAAAAACGCCGGCGGGAATATATCCCGTGTCAGGCAAATCGTAGCCAATAGAATCGATATCAGACATTAAATATTCCACATAATCGAGAAAGAGCGGCTCAAGTGGCGAGCCAGGCATTTGCTTCAACTCCGCGGCAAATTCATCGCAAATGTCCGCCGTATACATGAATTTTGCTTTGAAACCACCCTCGACAAAGTGCTTGAACGTCTCGAAAACCGCAGGATCGCTATTGTGGCCAAAGAAAAAGAGCATGTCACCAAAAGAAGTCCCGACAATTTGATGCCAATCATTTTCCATTTTGGTGATCTCCGCCGAATGGTTCGTCTTCCATTGCTCCCATGATTTTGGGTCGTCAAAAATTGCTGTCGATATCCTTAATTGACCTATCGCAAACTGCTTGTAGAATTCGCCAAAGTGGGATGGGCCGTCGAGATAGGCCACGGCCACCGGTCTTGTGGACGGGGTCAGAATTGCGATCTTCAGCGCTTTGGTGATCGCTGGCAGGTCGCGGCTGGATTGAAGGACTTTTATTGCCTGATCCGGGGTCATCGCTGAAGTCAAAGGGGCACCCCAAAGACGTACCATAGACGAGCAAATGAGTATGGGAATTAGAAATTGATAAAGTTTTCGCATGGCGGTTTAATATGAAGTGGCAAGAATGGCGGGGACGGTAAAGTTTCCGACTGTTTGGGTGTTCAAATGATTGCGCATAATTAAAGCTTGGTGAAGGTCAATATCCTCGGGCCAATTCCAATCGTCAGCGGGGGCCGAAAACGGGTCAGGCTGTAAGTCTTTCAGTAAGGCGGTCGCGCCAGGGATTGCGGCCCGGTGCTTGGCGGTGGAGCGAGCCGACATATTGGCTGACCGCCGTGGGGGTGCCCAGGTGCAACTGTTCGGCCAGCCAGGCATTTCCGGCCTGGGTTTGTTGCTTAAGGTGCGCTGCAATCGCGACCTTCCAAGGGGCGGATTTGCGATCGCGCGCGGCATCGGCTGGAGTCTTCCCCAGTACATGCAGGCAGCTTGCCAGCAGCCCCGCCCATTGCAATTGCTGAATCTCCTGCTTGCCCTTGCTTTCCCAAGCCCGGCTCGTGGCCACCACCCCATGATCCTCGATCAGGCCGGTCTTGAAGGCCTTGCTCCCCAATGCCCATCCCCGACTGAGCGAAGCATAGGCCTCTGACCTCCCCGCCGGTCCGGACGCTGCCTGCCAAGCGAGGTACTCCACATAGTGCTTCCGGCCCAACGGAGTGTCCGGGAATCCGCCGGCGTGCTCCAAGGCAGTCGTCACCTGCAAAAAGGGCGGCCGGGCCGCCGGATGCCAAAGCTGCCAATAGCTGGAAAAGCGATACTCCTGCAGCCGACCCACCGACACCACCCCCGCCCGCACCGGGTTCAGGTGGATATAGTGACACACCTGGCCCAACGCCTCTCCCCTCTCCACGATCAGGCTCTTATACCGGCCTTGAAACAGGTGCCCGCGCTCCCCGCGCAGCTTGTTGAACCGGTTGGCAAAAGTGGATTGGAGCCATTGCATACCCACGCCCAGATTGCCCTGCGGGCTTTCCAGCGCCAAATGGTAATGGTTGCGCATCAGCACGTAGGCGTGCAGCACCCACCCGGATTTCCGGCAGGCGGCAAACAAACATCGCTCAAACGCCAGCCGCGCCCCCTCCCTCTGGAAGATGTCCGCCCGGTAGTTGCCCCGGTTGATCACGTGATATATCGCTCCGGGAAATTCCAATCGCAGTTTGCGCGCCATCCCCCACTCCACCTACCCCGACTCCCAGCGTCAACTATAAAACTTACAGCCTGACCCTTTTTTTAGCACTACAATTTCTGCAAGATGCACGGCACGCTGCGCTGCACCCCAGCAATGGCCGCTGGTGTGGCATCCAAGGTCTGGGAAGTGTCGGATATCATTGCGCTACTAGACCAAAAGGGCGTAGAAGTTGCGGCATGAAGCCTAAAAATTTCATTTTGATTATTCTACTGGTCATTGTCGTGGGCCTTGGTATCTGGTGGTTTATGCGGCCAACGACAGCCATCCCAGAAAAAACGGCAGAAGCCTCAACGCAGGGCAAATCCTATGCGCCCAAACTGGTTGCGCCGCAGGCCATAGCCCCACCTTTGCCCCGGCCCGCCAACGAGTCCATCACAGGGACACAATCAAATACCAAAGAGCCGACAAATCCCAATGCTGCCGCCCGAGAAGAGTTGAATCGGGAATTTTCGAATATGGCGAAATTGATACGCGCAGGCGGGGCCAGCGATAAAATTGAGTTTTTACAAACGTACTATACCCCTGAGGTATTGGCCAAGCAATTTAACCTTACTATGAAACAGTTACAACAGGAGGCCACTATGCCTCCTGACCCAGAAGGGCCCCTCATTGATGAAGAATTTGCACAGTCTTGGGACGACCTCGTAAGTCAGACCCCGACCTTTAACACCATTGGCGACGAAGCTACTTACACGCAGATTAAACGCTTTGACGGCGACTCGGCCCCCTCTGAGCTAACGATGGTCAAGATTAACGGCAAATGGTACATTGATTTCCCTAAGAGCGGCAAATGAGTTTTGACCTTGGGCCGCGCTCTTCTGAGGGTTTCTGAGCCTTTCTGTGGGTAACGGAGGGCAAACTGTACCACTACCCGCCTCCGTCCTATCCTTGACATGCCCCCAGGGGAGTGGTAGTTGTCAGGATTCTACAACACTTCTCCCAAAAGAAGTGGGTGTCACGCACCCGCTTTTTTTTATCTCATTTTACCGACCCCTCCGCCGCCATGAGCAAAGAAATCCTCTCTGTCTTGGAACATATGGAAAAGGAAAAGGGCATTAGCCGCGACGACATGATCGCGGCGATTACCCAGGCCATTCGCGGCGCCGCGGCCAAGGGCATCGGCTTCGGCCAGGACTTGCGCGTCGAAATCAATCCCAAGACCGGAGCGCTCAAAGCCTGGGCCAACTTCAAGGTGGTGGACTCCGTCGCCGACCCATCCACCGAAATTCACATCGAGAAGGCGCACCTTTATTCCGCCGCCCCCAAACTTGGCGACATCGTCACGAAGGAAATTGATCCCTCGCTCCTCGGCCGCATCGCCGCGCAAACCGCCCGCCAGGCCATCATGCAGCGCGTGCGCCAGTTCGAAAAGGACAAGATTTACGAAGACTATAAAGACATGGTCGGCGACATCGTCACCGGCACCGTCCGCCGCCGCGAGCGCGGTGATTTGATGATCGAGCTCGGCAAAGCCGAGGCGACGCTCCCGCCGCGCGAGTGCATTCCGGGCGAAAATTACGCCCCCGGCGAACGCATCCGCTGCCTGTTGCTCAACATCGAGAACACCGCCCGCGGCCCGGAAATCATCCTGTCCCGCGCCAGCGCCAAATTTGTCCGCCGCCTCTTTGAGTTGGAAGTCGCCGAAATTTCCGACGGCACCGTGAGCATCGAAGCCATGGCGCGCGAGCCCGGCTACCGCACCAAGATTTCCGTCAACACCACCGACCCGAAGGTTGATCCCGTCGGCGCGTGTGTCGGCGCCCGCGGCGCGCGGGTGAAAAGCATCGTCCGGGAATTGGGCGGCGAGAAAATTGACATCATCCGCTTCTACCCCGACCCGCACCGCATGCTCGAGGAAGCCATCAAGCCCGCCCTGCCCAAAAACGTCCGCGTGGACGAACGGAATCGCCGCATCTATTTTGAAGTCGCCGAAAAAGACCTTGCCATCGCCATCGGGCGCGGTGGTCAGAACGCCAAACTCACGTCCCGCCTCATCGGCTGGAAGCTCGACATCTCGCGCGAAAAACACGAGGCCCTTGGCTTTGAGGAGCGCAAGCAGAAGGCCATCGCGGGGTTTGGTCCCGCCACCGGCATCACCGAGGAGCAGGCCAGCAAACTCGTCGCCATGGGCATCAATTCCCTCGAAGCCGCCGAAGGCGTCGCCGCGGAAGATCTCGTCGGCGCCGGCTTCTCCGAAGAGGAAGCCCAGGCCGTCATCGCCCTGCTGGCCACCGCCAAGGAAACTTCGTCCGCCGGCAAAGACGGTGGCTAATTTCCAGGATTGTTTTGCCTCCCCTCCCTCTCCAATATCCACCCTCTCGCCTGACCCCCTGACTGCCGTCCTGCTGCTTCCCATCCTCCAAATATGAGCGTACGTGTCCACAATCTGTCGAAACAGCTCAACATGGAGAACAAGGAGCTGATGGACATCCTGAAGGCGCAGTTCGGTTACGATGTTAAGAGCCCTTCCTCCACCGTGGATAATATCACGGCGGAGGCGGTGGTGGAAAAATACAAGGACCGGATGACCCCGGTGGCGGAAGCGGCCCCCGCCCCAGTTGAGCCGGCGAAACCCACCGCGCCGCCCGCTGGCGTCGTCAAAACCGCCGAAGATTTGGGACGCGAACGCCGCGAACGCGAAGCCGCGGAAGCCGCCGCCAAGGCCGCCGCCGCCACCACGCGCAATCAAGTCGGCATTGCCTCGCCTTCAACTCCCCTCGCCGCGCCGAAATTGCCTCCGCGC
>Ga0206896_1186_pt1 | contig 12098 bp, 12 predicted proteins | sample Alteio_BWOrgHeat_52_FD_152969 | JGI IMG/M metagenome (GOLD analysis project Ga0206896, IMG submission 152969) | Enriched cells from forest soil in Barre Woods Harvard Forest LTER site, Petersham, Massachusetts, United States -... | ecosystem: Environmental > Terrestrial > Soil > Temperate forest >... | reverse complement strand
GCGGCTTGAGTCACCTCGCTGGCTTGCCCGAGCTGCGCGATTTGGAACTCTCTCACACGCAGGTGAGCGATGGCGCCTTGCCGGCCCTCCAAGGCATGGCAAGGCTGCGGCAACTGCTTCTGGGCGAAACGGCCATAGGCGACCCTGGCGTGGCCAACCTCAAAGGCATGGTCGAACTCCAGAAGCTCGACTTGCACGGAACCAAGATCACCAGCGCGGGGCTGGAACACCTCAAGGGCCTGGCCAAGCTCAAGGATTTGAATCTTGCCAAGACTGCGATCGACGATGCCAGCCTGGTGCACTTGAGCGGCTTGATCAATCTCGAACGCCTGTGCCTTGAGGACACGGCCGTTAGCGATAAAGGGGTGCGGCACCTGAAGAAATTGACCGGCCTCCGCGTGCTGATGCTCCGATACTCGCAGGTGACGGAGCTGGGGGCCAAGGACCTGCAAAAAGACTTGCCGGAACTAATGATTGAGCGCTAGGCGAGGTGCGCCGGGAGCGCAAACAAACGGAGTTTGCTTTACTCCGGCAGCTTGTGCGCCCGGCTCGCCTCAGCGCTTACTCTGTCGTGCACAAAAGCTCGGGAGATTGGCACATGCCCCGACCATCACCTTTCGATTCCGGCTCTGCTCCCGGCCTGGAAGAGATTTCCACGCGCTGGACCATGATCCACGATCCGGTCCAGTTCGTCATGCGCTATGCACCGGCCATTCGCAAGTATCTGGCCGCATTGCTGAAGAACAGCCATAATGCCGAAGAAGTCGCGCAGGAATTCCTGCTCAAAGGTCTGCTGCAAGGCTTTGTGCGGACCGAGCAATTGCGCGGCAAATTTCGCTTCTACCTGAAGACCGCAGTGCGTAACGCGGCGCTGACTCACCTGCAGCGCCAACGAAAGAATGAAGCCGGGCTTGCCGACCTGGCGCAGCTCGCCGATCCGCACGACGAACCCGCCGAATCCGACCAGGAATGGGTGGACGAATGGCGCGGTTGCGTGATCGACCGGGCCTTGCAGGGGCTTGACCATCACCAGCAACGCACGTCGGGCAATCTCTTTCACACGGTCGTGCGGCTTTCGCTGGACTTCCCCAATGAAGATTCCACTGCCTTGGCGGCACGCGCCAGCCAAATGGCGGGCCGGCCCATTGCCCCAGCCGCGTTTCGCAAACAACTCAGCCGCGCCCGCCGTCAATTCGCCGAGCTGCTCCTGGCCGAAGTGACGCAGACCGTGGAAGACCCTTCCCCCGAGCGCGTGCAGGAGGAATTGGCGGAGTTGGGTTTGCTGGTGCACGTGCGCGACTATTTGAGCTGACCCGCCGAATCTTGGCGAGCCGAGCCTCGAAAGCGGCCGGGGTGCGCTACGCGGCGCCCCGCAACCCGGCCGCTTTCGCGGCTCGGCTCGCCATTTTCTTTTTTCGCCAATCCAGTCACAAATCCCAAAAGCCCAAGTCTTGCTGGTTGAAGGATGCGACGGAACCGCTTCTTATCCAATGCAGCGTCAATCATTGGACGGTTCCCCTTTATCCACTGCCCCGAAAGGAAATATGCCATGTTTCGTTTGTTGCAAAACTTGATCAGCAATCAGACCGGATCTCGGAATAATCGGCGCCAACGCGGGAACGCCGCCAAGCGCCCCACCACCAAACTGGCCGTCGAAAGTCTGGAAAAACGTGAAGTGCCGTCCGCAGTCAATGTGTTTGCGGCTTCCGCCGTCGCCCCCAATGCGGAATGGACGGTAGTTACCTCGCCGGGCGGCTCGTCCGTGAAAGAATACTTCAGTTCCACGAATACCACTTATTCGTCTCCTGGCACAATTCCAGGGACCATCAAACAGCTGAGCGCCGGCAAGACCTATTTTGATTCGGGAGACGCGGTTTTCGCTCGCGACGCCAATAACAATGTCTGGGAGTTTTATCGCGACGGCACGTCATTATCGGCGCCCGTCAAGATTGCCACTGGTGTCATTGACATCAGCGGCTCGGCACTGAGCGCCGACACCTTTTTCGGCGTTGACACCACCCATTCAGTGAATGAGTACAAAGCCTACCTCGGCCTCACCCAGACCGCGGTGACGCCGCTAGGCACGCCCTGGGGCGGCGCCCAAGCTTCGCGCGTCAGTGCCGCGCTGGACGGGTCCACGTTGAAGGAAGCGGTGTTTGCCAACTTCGGCGGCAACCTGTGCGAACACACTGCATGGGCGGGTTGGTCGATTGTTTCCGGATTGTCCGGCACGGTAACGGACTTCAGTGCCTCGCAGATCCAGGGCGACACCGTGTTTGCCGTCAACAACAGCGCGCTCGTCGAATACGTCGGCAAAGGCGGCGGGATCAACATGCCGTTGTCCTACACTTCTTCCACCATCGTTTCCAGCGGCGTGACCCAGGTGAGCGCCGGCATGGACGCCAATGGCCACGCGGCGGCATTCACCCTGTCCACCGGCGGCAGCGTGGACGAATACTTCTACGAGCAATGTCCCCTGCCGCCGTATCCCGGGGCTTGGTTCAAGAAGCACATCACCGACGTGTGTCCCATTTTCCAAGTGGGCCTGGATGCCTCGCAGGTGCAGAGCGACAAAGTTTACTACATGTACGAATGAACCTGCCGTGATGCATTTGTGGCTGCTTACAGGCGCAACGGTGTCTGAATAGATCGGAACGGGCCAAACATGGATGCTTGGCCCACTTTCGTTCACAGACTAAATGCTGCGTTCGGCTTGGTCCGACATGACGCCAATCCATTTTTTCACGCCTCCGGTCACAGATCGTAACCGTCCGAGTCTTGAGGGTGAGGAACGACGAACGTCTTTCGCAACGAGCCAAGTGACGAATTGGCACGAATCGAACTGTCCCGCGATCCACCAACGCTGCCCACGGCAGCAAAGGAATCTACGATGAAGCGCTTTCTCAAGAACCTGTTCAAGAATGATCGCAAGCCCAACCGGCGTGCATGTTTGAATCTGGAAACAATGGAACAGCGAGTGGTGCCGACTACCACCCTCGTCGGCCAATACGATTACACCGATGCACACGGGGACCAAGTGCATGTGAACGCATTCAAGGATGGTGACAAAGGATATATCTTCGACTGGACGGTGACGTTAAAGGACGACCCGTCCGTAGTCATTGACGGCTCCTTCAAAGTTCCGGGGAATCCCAATCCCGATGATCCCAGGGATCCCAGCGCCAGCCCGGCGGATAAGCAAATGCTGTTGGCTCTTTTGAAACAGCACGGCGGCCCGGCCACGGTCCCCATCGATGTCGCGCGAACGCCTTTCGGTCAGATCCTGATCGCACAGGGCAAGAGCATTGTCCCCGTTTGGAACCCCGGTGACATGATGCAGGAAAACGAATTCGCCGGTGGCAGCGGCGGCGGCTTCTATGCCGCCGACGGCGGCAGCTATTCGCAACAGCTGGTGCAATTCTTGAGCCACGGCGGGTCGGGGCATTCCGGCAAGGGCGATGATTCCGGCAAACCTCCGGACTCGGTCAAATCTTTGGGCCATTGGGGAGAGTTCATGCCCGGCCCGCCCCCGCTGGTCAACCCAGTGCCCATCGTGCATGCACAGGCGAAATAGCCGTTGGTAGCTGGGCTTGGCGCTTTCCGAGCCCTTTGAGGGCATTTCAGTGGCCGCTGTGGGACGGAAAGAGGACTGGGCGCACGGAACGCAAGATGTTGAAACCGCAAGGATTTCCGCTACAAAACAGGGGTTCGGGAGTGTTTGCACCTCTGGTGGGGGCCCAGGTCTTCAAAACCTGTGGAGGGTTTGAACAAAGCTCTCAGTGGGTTCGATTCCCATACACTCCCGCTCATTTTTCCCTCCCGGCTTTTACCACAGCGTTGTTTCTGGGCTTGCCGGATGAACATGCGGACCGGCAACAGAAGTTCGGCCCGGTTTCCTGCTGGCTCACGCCAACGCTGTTGGAAGCGGCCCGGATCATCGGCGCTTCCGACGTGTTTGTGGGGAATCAGTCTTGCCTGGCGTGGGTTGCCCTGGGCCTTTGCAAGACCCTCTGCCTCGAACAGTGCAACCCCCGAAACTGCCATTTCGAGCGGCCCAACGCCTTTTACGATTGCCTCTGCCCGTTGGCGTGACTAGAAAGCGGGATGGGAAGCACTAACCACTGTCAGACAAATCTGCGGCTTAATGCCGCAAGGTAAGGCATATGCAAGTTGCAGAACTCATGACACAGTTGATTTACCGTCATGCAGTGGAATCGGTAAGCCAGACGTATTACATCTTCGAGGCGGGTGACGATCATTACCTTGTTGCATCAATTTCAAAGAACGACTCAAGTTCAGGGAATTTCAACATTGTCAATAAGCGGGCAGTTGAATTCATTTGGAAGAAATTCGGCGGCAAGAAGAATGTCACCGGCAAGATGGTTTGGGATAGTCTCAAGAAAACGAAGCATCCTCCCAGCAAATCCGGGCCAAAAGCCTCGATGTTCGCTCTGCGAGTTCTTTACATCCTTGCAGCTATCGACCTGGCAGAATACTGGATGGAAGGATCGCACGCCGAGCTACATTTTTCGATCAAGAAGTTTCAGCCAGCTAAGGCAAAAGCCAAGCGCTGAAGGAGCAGATACCGGGCCGAGGCCAAAAAGCCCGCATTGCGGGGCTTGCTTTTTCATTTCTTCCTCATTTCCTGCCAGGTTCCCTCTTCCATGAAATCATGCGTAACGTACTGGAAGCCCGCTTTGACGCAATCCTTTTTCGAGCGGAAGCCCCGATAATGTTTGCTGTCTGTTTTCGATTGGCCGAGGCACGGTTCGGGGCATTCTGCGCCGTCGGGCCAATCGTTCATGCTGTCGGTTCCTTCCAGGGTCACTTCCTCTACTGCCCCCTTGTAACCACTCTGCCTGGGGTCTTCGAGGTAGAATTCGTAACGGGTTCCGCTCTTAATCAGGAACATAGGTTGGACGGGTTCAAGTTCGCCTGGGTAAACCAACCCTTCGGGATTCGGTCCTGTCGTTTCGTCCCATTTAACTGTGTAACTGAGCGGGGCAGCCGACTGCATCGGGTCTTTGTCCGCGCTTACAACACTTCCGATTTCTCCCGTTTTCCGTCTCACTCGCTGTCCAATCTGCAATTCGTTCATGACGAAATCTCCCCTTATCGTCGGCAGCGAACAACTCGCTGCTGAAAATTCATTATACGCTGTTCGGCCAAACCGACCTTTGTGGCCCGTCGCCCGCAGCGTAAAATACAAACGTGGCCTTTTATCTCTTATTCGGAAAGGGGAAGGTATGCCGACGAAAACGAAAGAGGAACGGAAAAGAGAACTGCAAGAAATGGGCGGCACGGCAGAGGGACTGCGAGAACTGCTGCGCCTGTATGAGACAGCAAAGGGCTTACCCCGTGGCACGCTGGGACCGATGGGGCAATTGATGATTCAAACCATCGTTGCCCACGAATACCCGGAAGCGCCGCCCGTGGGCCGCAAAGAAGATGTCCCTTGGGTCAAGTCAACGTGGTGAAGCAACCGAAATCGCAAAAAACCAGTGGCTTTTCGCAATTCTTTGAGGGATTCCGATGACTGATGCAGAAGCAATCCGGCTGCTCTTGTATGGCGGGAGCAGTTTCTGGAAGGACCGAAGCACGGCCTTGCACTTGCCTGTACCGCACGGATTAAGCGTTGAAATCGAAAACGAAATCGGGGGATACCGTTGGCGAGCGACAAACGGCTACCGTGCGTTGGCCCCCGGCGCTGGGCGATTGCCTACATTGCAAGCGGCGAAAGATGACGCATTCTTTTGGCTGCAACGGCGTTTGGTGGACTTGACCGAAGCCGAAATGCCCCCGGCACATGTCACTTACTCATAGGGAAAAAATGTACAACCTTTTGCTTTACCGAAATGGCGAATTTCATGGTCTATCTGGCTGGTGGGATTCGGTAAACGATTGCATTGCCTGGGCCGAAAGGAAGATGAATGCCCCCGGTCATTGGCAATACTTTGTGCATTTCCATTCCCGGTTCTGACCCGGAAGCCAATCTAAATCGGTATCTGATTCCGTATCTGATTTTTGGCCGAATTGGTTTAACGGCTTTCAGAGCGTGAAATGAAAACGCCTTGAAACTCGTCTATTTCGCAATGTATTTTTTGACGTTGGCAAGACCCATACACTCCCGCTGAACTTCGCCTGGAGTATATTGCTCGGCCCCTGGTTAAAGAGTTCCCAAACGGGGGAAGCAGAGACAGCAAGCGCCGCGAGCCGAGCGGACCCAGCTTGGCTCGCGGAACCTACCATCGCGGATCGTTCACGGCTCTTTGCCACGGCCAAAGTCGGTGAGGATGAACTTGTAGTTCTTGGATTCCACCTTCACCACACCGTCGAACGGCACATCGGGGCTGGTCCAGGTTTGGGTCTTGCCATCGACTTTTTTTTCACAGGCGACCTTCTTGTCGCCGATCGTCAATTCCTCCGAATCCTTGGCCGCCGGTTTTTTACCGGGAGTGCCCTTGGCCGGGGGCATGGGCGCTTTGCCGTTCCCGGCGGGCAATATGAATTTCGTGCGTATCTCGGTGCGTTTGCCAAACGTGTATTCGACTTTCGCCACAGTGGCGAAGTTCTTGCCGCAGTCGATCGTTTCGTAGCGGCCAGGTTCCGCGTCGTTGCCGCGCTTGAACTCCGTAAAGTCACCCACCTTGGCCGATTGGATGTACGCCTGCCATTGGGCGTCGCCCGTGGGAAACTCCCCGACCAGGCCTTTGAAGTTCGGGTCAGGCTTGAGATTGACGTTCGCCCCCACTTTCGGCAGCTCGGCCACTTTGCCCGAGACGAATTTGATCTCCACGACAAACTCTTTTTTTTGTTTCTTATCGTACATGGTCTTGATATCGACAATGTTGTCCTTCGCCAGGAAACGCACGCCCGTAATCGTGTCGTGTTCCATTCCCTTGGCGTCGATGATCTTCATGGTGGGAGAATAGTACAGATTCTCCTTTTGGCCGTCGTGTTCAAACACGATCAGGCCCCTGCCTACGTCGACGATCTTGGACCCGGCATAATCCTCGGCTAGGGCAGGGCCGGCCAGGAACAGCAGCGCGGCCGCCGCGGCGATAACGAATGCACGAGACATAGCTGCCTCCGGAGGGATAGAGGAGAAAAACCTTGCAGGCATTTTGGTGCGCGCTATGGCAAGTGGCAACGGTGGAAATTGCAAGCGGTCAAGCAGTCATTGCGTTTCTCCCCTCCCCTCGCTAGGATTTCCTCAACCTACCTGCTTCGAGGAATCCCGATGACTCGCCGAATTACTCTTCTCCTGCTTGTTCTGGTCGCCGCGTTCATCCTGTTGCTTTCCGCCAGCATCGCAGAACCACCGGGGACTGGGCCGGCGGCCCCTGGTCAAACAAAAGGGCTGGAAGATGCCCTGCGCAATCTTCATGCCCCGCTGGCCGGCAGCGACCCCCTGCCGCCGCTGGTAGCGTGGAAGAAACTGCATACGCAAGACGACCTCGTCATCGAGCAGATCGCGCATGAACCCGAGGTGCAGCAGCCGTTGCACATCAGCTTTGATGAGCGCGGCCGCATGTGGGTGGTGAACTACCGGCAATACCCGTTTCCCGCTGGGTTGAAGATCGTTGAATATGATCGCTATATCCGTGCGAAGTTTGACAAGGTTCCGCCGCCGCCGCCCAATCATTTCAAGGGGGCCGACAAGATCACTATTCACACCGATGACGGCAGCGGGAAGTTCGCGCAGGTGAAAACCTTCGTCGATGGATTGAATATCGCCACATCGGTGCTGCATGGCCGCGGCGGCGTCTGGGTGATGAACCCTCCGTACCTGCTCTTCTACCCCGTCAAAAACCGCGATGGCGTGCCGGACGGCGACCCCGTGGTTCACCTCTCCGGCTTCGGCCTGGAGGACACGCACGCGGTCGCCAGCAATCTGCTTTGGGGGCCGGATGGCTGGATTTACGGCACCCAGGGCAGCACTTGCACCGCCAAGGTAAAGGTGGAAATCGAAAAGCAAACGACCACCACCGACTTCTTGGGCCAAGCGATCTGGCGCTATCACCCTGAAAAGCACATCTTCGAGATTTTCGCCGAGGGCGGTGGCAACACTTTCGGACTGGAGTTTGACGATGCGGGCCGGGCTTATTCCGGCACCAATTGGGGCAAATACCGCGGCCTCTATTACGTGCAGGGCGGCTATTACATCAAGGGTTGGGGCAAACATGGGCCACTGACGAATCCGTATGCCCTGGGCTTCTTCGATCACATGCCACACACCGGCAACGCCGACCGGCTTACGCACACATTTATCGTGTACGGCGGCGGCGCATTGCCCGAGCGCTTCAACGCCAAGATCATCGGCCCCAACCCGCTGCAACGGCGCGTCTCTGTCACCAAGCTGGAACCGGACGGATCATCGTACAAGACCGTCGAAGAGCCGTTCCTAGTAACCAGCGACGACGGCTGGTTCCGCCCCGTCGATCTGAAAGCGGGGCCGGACGGGGCGCTGTACATTGCCGATCTGTACGAGAATCGCATCAGCCATGTTGATCCGCGCGACAATTGGCACCGCGAATCGGGCCGGGTGTACCGAGTGCGGGCCAAGGATGCGAAGCCATTGGAGCCATTCGACCTGTCGAAGAAAACTGGCCCGGAGTTGGTCGAACTTCTGCGCAGCAAAAACAAGTGGATGCGGCAAACTGCGCTGCGATTGCTGTATGATCGCAAGGACGCATCGCTGATTCGGCTGCTGCGGCTTGAACTAAACGATTGCCGGGGACAGGATGCGCTGGAGATATTATGGGCGCTGAATGCCTGTGGCGGACTTGACGAAGAGGCGCTGGTGCGCGGGATGACTCACATACCTGCAGACGTGCGCCGTTGGGCGGTTCGTATGGCCGGCGACCAGAATGAAGTGACGCCGATTGTCGCGGAAAGAATGTTGCGAATGGCGCGGGGTGAGATTGATCCCCAGGTTCGGAGCCAGCTGGCCAGCAGTGCGAAACGACTCCCGCCGGAATCCGGGCTGCCAATTGCCTTGGCGTTGTTGGAGCACAATGAAGATGTCGATGATCCTCACATTCCGCTACTGCTGTGGTGGGCCATTGAGGCAAAGGCCGAAACCTCCATCGGTCGGCACATGATTACGGAGTATTTGAAAGCCAGATACGCCTGGCATGTGCTTATCGTGAAGAAATACATCGTTGAGCGGATTGTGGAGCGCTATGCCCTGGCCGGTGGCGACGAAAACCTGCGCACCTGCGCCAATATACTCGGCTACGCTCCGGATGTGAACTCGGTGCACCTGGTGCTAAACGGGCTGGAAAAAGCCTTCGCCGGCCGGGCTGCGAGCCAGTTTCCCCAGGAGTTGAAAAAGGCCGTCGCGGACGCATTGAAGAAGGACACAGGCGGGCAGCATTTACCTTTGGGAGTTCGCGTCGGCCATGCTGGGGCCATGGCCGCGGCTCTGAAAATCGTGAGCGACGAAAAGGCCACGAAAGATCGCCGTTTGCAATTGGTCACACTCTTCGGCGAAGTGTCGCAACCCGAGTGCATTCCGGCGCTGCTGAAGCTGCTGCAAGATTCACCGGACCAAACGATGCGCTTGACGGCGCTTGCGTCATTGCAACGATACGACGATCCGAAAATCGCGCAAGCAGTCCTCGAGTCGTATCCAACTCGTTTCAACGACGATCTTCGCGCCGGAGCGCAGGCTCTGTTGGCCAGCCGGCCAGCGTGGGCCTTGGAGTTTCTGCACACGGTCGATGAAGGCAAAATCGCTCCGCGCTCAGTCGCGCTGGAAGTCGTGCGCACATTCAAACGCTATTCCGACAAACAGATCGGCGAACTCGTTGAGAAGCACTGGGGCAAGGTCCGCGCCAATACGGCCGCCGAAAAGTTGGCCGAGATGGACCGCGTCGGCAAGATCGTCGCCGACGGCAAGGGCGACGCCGCCGCGGGCAAAGTGACGTTCACCAACACCTGCGCCAAGTGTCACAAGCTGTTCGGCGAAGGCGGGCAAGTCGGCCCGGAACTGACCGGCTACGAGCGCGATAATCTTCGCTACTGGCTGGAGAACATCGTCGATCCCAGCGCGTCGATCCGCGACGAATACGTGGCCTTTGTCATCGAAACCAAGGACGGCCGCACTCTGACCGGCATCATCGTGGCCCAGGACAAGGCCACAGTGTCGCTGCGCCAAAACGACGGCCAAACCATTCGCCTGGCCCGCGAACAGATCGAAGACCTGGCCGCCTCGCCCATTTCGCTCATGCCCGAAGACGTGCTGAAGGACTTAAAGGACCAGCAACTGCGCGATTTGTTCGCGTATTTGATGAAGAAGAAGTAAGAGTCTATCCGCAGACTAACAAGACCTGGTTCCCAGGCTCTGCCTGGGAACCCGCTGCCGCACGGCAGAGCCGTGCAGACAGTGCGGTCCCAGGCAGAGCCTGGGACCGAGAATAACACCTTCCCCGGAGACCCATCATGCCTGCTCGCAAAATCTCTCGCCGCACTTTTCACGCAGCCGCCGGCGCTTTGGCGCTCACGGCGGCTTCCGCCGGCCGTGTCCTCGGCGCCAATGAGCGCGTTCAGCTTGGCTTCATCGGCGTCAGCAATCGCGGCGGACAATTGCTCGACGCTTTCACCAAACTCAACGACATTCAGGTCACGGCCCTGTGCGATGTGTTTGAGCCTTCGCTCGAGAAGGCCAAGCAGCGCTTCGACGGAAAAACGGCCACGTTCGGCGACTTTCGCAAATTGATCGAATCGAAGGACGTGGATGCTGTGGTCGTTGCCACGCCGGACCACTGGCACGCCATTCAGACCATCACTGCATGCCGAAATGGGAAGGACGTGTATTGCGAGAAGCCGCTGTCGATCACAATCCGCGAAGGCCGGCGCATGGTCGAGGTGGCCCGCGAAACCAAGCGCGTGGTGCAGGTCGGCACGCACCGGCGCTCGTCCAGGCTCTATGCCAAGCTCGCGTCGGATGTCCTTGGCGGCAAGATCGGCAAAGTCACGGTCAGCCGTTGCTACCGGCTCAACGACATGTACCCCGACGGCATCGGCAAGGCGGAACCGACCGAGCCGCCCAGCACCCTGAACTGGGACATGTGGCTTGGCCCGCGGCCGGCCCGCAAATTCCAGGCCACCATTCACCCCTACAAGTTCCGCTGGCACGATCTGTATTCGTCGCAGATGGGCAACTGGGGCGTGCATTACCTCGACGCCATCCGTTGGCTGACGGGTGAAGAAGCGCCGTCGGCGGTGGTGGCCGTCGGCGGGCGCTATGCCATCGACGACGACCGGACCATCCCCGATACGCTCGAAACGATTTTTGAATTCGCATCGGGCCGGCTGGCCATCTTCGGCCAGTACGAAGCCAGCCAATTGCCAGCATTGACCAAGGGCGAAGTGGAACTGCGCGGCACGCTGGGAGCGCTGTACATGAGCGAAAAGGAATACGAGATCATGCCGGAAAAGCCCGGCCAGTTCCAAAACCTCAAGACCAACCGGTCCAAAGCCGAGAAGGGCCAGGCCGACGATGGCGACCTGACCGTCCAGCACGCCCGCAATTTCATCGATTGCGTCAAGTCGCGCGAGAAGCCCAACGCCGACGTGGAGATCGGCCACCGCTCCACCACCATGAGTCTGCTGGCGAATATCGCGCTGGCCACGAAGATGCGCCTGGAATGGGACGCGCAGAAAGAACTGGTCACGAATTATCCGAAGGCCAACGAGCTGCTGCATTACGAATACCGCAAACCGTGGAAGCTCGATTGAAGCTGGGCCAGGCGAGCCGAGCCACGTGAGCGGCCGGGTGGAGCGACTCGCCCCACCCGGCCTCTCTTCTGGTTCCTACGCTCCACGTCCACAGGTATTCCGGTGGCGGACTTGCGGCCATGATCCGCCAACAGCGGGCGCTGCCAACGCTCGGCGACGGTGTAGGCCATCATCCAGAATACTATACGGTTGCGCGCATGCCGCGGGCCAGCTGCGGCCGAGCTCAAGATTGTTGTGGTCGCGATCTCCAAAAGAATTAGCGGCGCCCAATCCGCTGACGAATGTCCCGGTTCTCCCACGGTTTTCACCGGTTTTCCCTATCGCTGTTCGGCCCCGAAACCTTGCCTGTTACC
>Ga0206896_1185_pt1 | contig 12100 bp, 7 predicted proteins | sample Alteio_BWOrgHeat_52_FD_152969 | JGI IMG/M metagenome (GOLD analysis project Ga0206896, IMG submission 152969) | Enriched cells from forest soil in Barre Woods Harvard Forest LTER site, Petersham, Massachusetts, United States -... | ecosystem: Environmental > Terrestrial > Soil > Temperate forest > O... | reverse complement strand
CCTTTGAGACAGACTTCTCCCAGTTCGGATACACAGGCACCGGACAAGCGGTCACGACGGTGTACGGACCGAAGTTCCAGAACCTTGACATGTCTTTCACCAAGAACACGCAAATCACCGAAAGAGTGGTCTTCAAGTTCAGCGCCAACTTCTTCAACACTTTCAACAACCATTACCTCATCAACTCTCAAGGCGGAAACTACGGCGGACCGTCGGTTTCGTTCGTAACAGACGTCTCCAGTTCTTCCTTCGGACAATGGACTGGAGCAGTAACCACACCACGCACCATTCAATTCGCAGGCCGGATTGAATTCTAGATCGCAGTGAAACACCTGCTGTACACAAACACCACCCGCCCAGTCTTGGCCGGGTGGTGTTGCCTTCGTGGAAATCCCGTTTCAGGGCGACGCTCTGCGGTGGCCGTCGTCTATGCGTATGGGGCATCCATTTTTATTTGGGTGTCGAGGGCGGGTGGAGGCGCAAATATGCCTGGACCTCTTCGCGGGCAGCCGCCTCTTGTCCGAGCTTGTGGTAGATACGCGCCAAAGCCATATGAGGCTCTGCATAAGACGCATTGAGTCGCGATGCCTCCCGGAGTTCTTCCACGGCTTCCGGGAGCTTACCCCGGCTCTCAAGAACAAGGCCCAACTGGAAAAGGGCCTGTTGGAAATCTGGACTGAGTCGAATCGCTTCTCGCAGATTTAATTCCGCACCAGCCAGATCGTTTTGGAGCTGAAAGACGATGGCAAGATTCAGATAAGGCCACGCAGAGGGATGCTCCGAATTCCGGTCAAGTTCAATGGCCTTTTTGTAATTCTCGACAGCGAGTTGATTCTGGTTTTGATAGTAGTAGCAAAGCCCAAGATTATCGTAGGCGCGCGACATGGCGGGCGCCAATTCGATGGCGTGCCGAAAATGGGCAATTGCGCGGTTGTATTCGTGCCCCTCGTAATCGAGACGGCCCAGCCAGTATGGGTAAAGCGCCTCATTGGGGTTACGCGTGGCAAGGGTCTCGAGCACCTTTCGTGCCCAGTCCGGATGGGAGATTTGGATATAGGCCATAGCCAGGGAGAATTCGAGTCTGGGCTCAAGCGGAGCAACGGCCTCGGATTTTTTCCAGGCGATGGCGGCGTTCATGTAGTCGTGATTGAGAAAATAGACACTACCTACAAATTTCAGCAAGCGTGCCGTGCGCGGAGAGTGGGGGTCGCGATCGATTTCGGCAAGCAATAGCTTTTCGGCAGGGATATAGTCTTGGGCGTCCATCGCCCGCTGCAACTGCAATGCTTGTTCTTTCGAGAGTCCAAGCGACTCGACCGAAGACGTTACCGGATGGGTCTCATCGGTCACGGTTTGCGCGGAGGATGGCGGCCCCAGAAGATTGGCAGTGACCAATAGCGACCATGAAAGGCCAAGTATCTTCACGCTTCGGAACATTATGCTAATTAGTCTAGTGGAATTGAGCGGAGGGGTGACTGCTGGGATTGGCGTGGGAAACGGAAGGCAAACTCGATCGAGCCCGCGCCACTCTGGAGGAGACATTTTCCGCCAATAGCAAGTCGGTCGCGATACTCAAGGATCGCTATCGCCGACATCGCGAAACGGCCAGCGCATGAAATTATTCAGGTGGTGTTGCTCGTGAGCGAAATTCCGAATCGATCATTCACCGAATCGGGAAGCTTCTGTTTGCTTCCGAAGTATCGCTCGGTTGTTTGCACCGAAGCGTGGCCAAGTAGGAACTGTGTATCCGTTCCAGTTCGCCTCCACAACCATGGCATCCTCCGGCGCAAGTACGACGAAAATCGCGTGGTGACAGGTTGACCATGCCAGCCCACAGGCACAGCCATCAGCGTCGGGAGCCCCACCACGGCCTACATCTGGGACGCAGCAAGCAATCTGGCCGTGGGGACCTATCTCAACGGCTTTAGTTTTTCAGCAGGCGCGACTGCTGATCGCAGCCTGAAGGAACAGCAAAGACTGCCGTCCATTCTTGCCGAATTTTTCTATTCCAAATAATTCTTAAGAAAAACTTCCCCTCCCAGCCTCCAGCTCGGTAGATCACAGTATGGGTTTACTCCGCTTTTTACCGGCAGGTGTCTGACCAACCGGGGGCGCGACAGGAAAGGTACCGATGGATCTGATAGCAGTGTGGGGGAAGAACAAGGACGAGTACTACGACGGGCCGGACTTTGTTCGGTGGGCGAATGGAAACGCAGCAACTCTGGAGAACTACAGGAACCACATCGGCGACACACACTTTTGGGTGGAGAAGGGTATCCACGGTCGCGAGATGCACATGTGCCCCGATGTGATCGCAATCGTCACCTACGACCCATACGGCGGTGTGTGGGTGGCGAAGGGGCATGGTGTCGAAACCACCGGCATCGGTATCACTGATCCACTGGCCCCCGACGACCAGATCGTCGCTGCACTCAACACCGGCCGCATGACCTATCGGGTCAGGATCATTCGGTAGGACTCTCGAACGTAGCCTGGCCGGCCCACGCAAGTCGGCACCGGCTACATTTCAGTCGGTTGCATCTTCACAATCGGGCCGCAATTCCGATGTCTGAGATAAGGGGCACACTTTGAATTTAGTCGCGAAGACATCAAAATCCGCTGTAGTCACAGAAGAACTGCCACATAGCGCCAGCAAGATCCGGCGCACTCAACTCAGACTTCCTAATGGAGAGCCCGACAGTGAAGCACTTACATCGGTGATCCGTCAGTGGGTCGTCCCTCTGCTCGTCAGAGAGTTCATCGCAGAGTACGAGACAGCATCAACGAAAGCCAAACTCACCACGTCGGCCGAGAGTACCAGGAAAAGGAAAGGTTAACGAAATGGCTTTGAATATTCATGACATCGTTCCGAAGCGGGTAGCTATCTATGCTCGTTATTCCAGCGACCTTCAACGGCCCAGTTCTATCGAGGACCAGATCAGGGAGTGTCGCGATGCGGCCACCCGTAACGGTTGGACAGTAATCGACGAGTTCATTCGGTTCGATGAATCAAGTACCGGACAAGTGCTTGTCGGGCGCGACGCATTCGACGAACTTATGAATCTTGCCCAGGGGATCAACCGTCCCTTCGACAGAATTATCTGCGACGATACGTCGGGACTCGGCCGTAACCTTTCCGATACGTTGCCTCTCAGCGATCTGCTCGAGAACGCCGGTGTCTTCCTCTACTTCGCGAATCGCAGCCTCGACTCTCGCGACCCTAATTTCCGCACTCTCTTCATCGCCTATGGCCAAAACGACGAGCAATTCAGCCGGGCACTTGGGGAAAAGGTACACCGGGGTCAGCGTGGGAGAGTCCTGAATGGTTATCTGGCCAATGGCCGAGTCTATGGCTATACCAATGTGCCCATCGAGAACCCGAACCGTAAGGGGCTGTACGGCAGGCCATTTGTCGAAGCGATGAAACTTGAGATCAACCCGGAAGAAGCCGCGGTGGTGACGCCCATCTTCGGTTTGTATATAGGTGGGCTCGGATGCCGGGCAATCGCAAAGAAGTTGAATGAAGAGGGAGTGCCGTCTCCGCTCAAGGGTCAGAGCAGTATAAGGCGAGTCTGGAATACCTTTGCGGTCAGCGCGATCCTGACGAATGAGAAGTACCGGGGCGTGCACCACTGGAACAGGACGAAGGTGGTTCGCAATCCCAGGACTCATAGGAAGGAACAACGGCCGCGGCCTGAGTCCGAGTGGGAGCGCGTCGATGTTCCGGAATGGCGTATCGTCTCCGAAGAGCTGTGGAACGCGGCGGTCGAGGCAAACAAGAGCCGCCAGGGACCATCGTGGGTCAAAGTGGGCGGACTCAATCGCTCCGAGGCAAGCCGGGAGTACATCTTCTCCGGTGTGATGATCTGCGGGGAGTGCGGTGGCAATTTCAATATTGTTGGTGGGAAGGGAACAAGCGCACGTTATGGCTGTATCGGTCACCGTTATCGCGGGACATGCCCCAACAAGCTCACCATCCTCAGGCGAATCCTCGAAGCGCAGTTGCTGAAGGCCCTCGCTAAGAACTTGCTTACTCCAGAGCTCTGTGAGGCGGTGCATGGAGAATTTCGGGATCAGTTGATGGCCGCCTGGAAACAACGGGAGGGGAGGGCACAACAGCTTTCAACCAGCACCAGGAGTCTCCGCGAGAAGCACGAGAAACTGCGACAGCAGGCTGAGAACCTTCTGGATGCCATCGCCGCTACCAGTGGTTCGGCTCTCGTGTACAGCCGTCTGAGTTCTGTCGAGGCTCAGATGCGCAACTTCGATGAACTGCTTGCTACACAGACCAACAGCCGGGTTACGGCGCCATCGGCTGACGCAATCAAGGAGTTTCTCGATCGAAAACTTCCGGACCTTGAATCACTGCTGGCAGCGAACCCCGAGTTCGCGAAGCAGTGTGTCGCGAAGCATGTCAGAAAGCTCGCGATCGGACCGATGTTCCCGCTGGAGGGTCCAACCTATGAAGTCGGCGGAGACGTACGTCTCTTCAGCCTCAAGGAAGATCATCTTGCTGTGCCCCGACAGACTGGCTCGAAGTTGCCGATGAATGGGACGAACCAATCGGTCAGTCTGGCGGCTGCCTGAGGTACCCAATTCGGGTAGCCCTCAGGTGTCGGCCGGATCGTTCGGACAATTCCGAAGTTCTCCAGGAATCGGACTTTCGAGATCCTTGGCAGGGAGGGTGCGGACATGTTCCGTATTCACGATGCCATGCGGATCAAACAAAAGCAGGACCAGCAATCGAAGCCCGAGCGGGTTGCGATCTACGCCAAATACACAAGCCACCTGCAAGGACAACGTTCACTCGAGGATCAGGTTCGGAGGTGCCAGGATGCGGCCACTCTCAACGGCTGGACGGTCTTGGACGAGTGCATTCGATGCGACGAAGCCGGTTTGGGCCGCTTCAAGGTAGGAAGAGGCGGGCTGTACGAGCTGGTCGAGTTAGCAGAGCAGCCGTTTTGCCCGTTCGACGGCATCGTCATGGAGAATACTTCGAGGCTGGGCTGGAGTCTTTCGGACACCTTACCTTTGACTGATCGGCTGAAGTCAGCGAATGTATTTCTGTATTTCGTGGACCACGATCTCGACTCTCGCGATCCGCACTTTCGCACCGGTCTCATCCTCTTTGGCCAACAGGATGAACAACGTTATTCGGATTTAGGTGTGACGCTACTGAGGAAACAAATGATAGATGCCTGACTTCTTAGATGACATCAGGGCCGATTCGATGACACCCTTATCAGGAAAGTTACTCCCCGGGAAGCTTAGTTGCCATGATGAACTAACTCGTCGCTATAGCTCGTCAACCCTTTCATTGAATCAGGGGAGAAATCATTTTCCAGAAACGATTTTAGATGTTGGTTGAATTGGGAACATGGGTCCGAAAATGTGCGAAGCCTCGTCGAATCGCGCATATTTCGGATAAGATACTTTCCAGCCAACGCGGCGCTCTCATCGAGCAGCCCGTTGAGGCATCGGTGTGAAATCTGGTGATTGGTTTGGCATAAGGTCAGTGCGATCCTGGAAGACATAAGTCCACAGAACATCAGATCATGTTTCACCGATCCAGAATCTCCATTCGATAACTCGGGACACCTGTCCGAATAGGTCGCAAGCTTAAGTCGATTCCGGAAGGAAGCACATGAACAAAGGAACAGGCTTTGTTACCGTTGGAGCTACTCTCATTGCGGGGATGATGTTTCAGTTCAAAACCGGGACAACTCCCAATACCGACCAGCACAAACTTCCCCATGTAGCCTCGGCAACAGAGTCCACCAGCGGGGAAGGTCCCTGGCTGGCCTCCTGCAGCTACTGGTCGGCTGCACGACCACAAGAAGCCTCAAGCCAGCCAGAACCATCTCCTCAGGACGTCACCATCGCCCAGACCGACGGAGTCAGGCTTCAACTCAAGCCATCTGAAGAGAAGGCGACATGCGGGTCTCTCGACTGGGGCATACCTAAACACGATGAGCCTGACACTGAGATCACCACAATCGTCGCCACCGTTCCCGACCCCATTCACAGCCATCTCGCCCTCGACTTCGACCGTTCTATCGACGCAATTCTGCTTGCCGCCGTGGACAACCACTACGTCAGCAGCTTCTACTGGCTTCCCTGGCGAAGCCAGATCGGCGACTCCTCCACCGGCGAGTCAGTATCGACAACTGTCAAACCCGCCGACGCAGACAGCAAGCGTGAGCGCCAACCCGGCCTCATCATCCTCCGCTATACACCCGATACGGGTGAATGGGAAAACCGCAGCACCAATGGCTTCAAATGGACTAACTATCGTCGCGTCATCTATCTCTTTCTGGTCGGCGAAACACCCTCTCTCGGTGTGAACGGCGACCAACTCCAGAAGGCATTCGCCTACGAAAAACTCCTACAAAAGGACTTTCATGCAAGCCTTTCCATTCCTTATTGGACTCCCCACCGGTCGGCAGAAACGCCAACCGAAAAATCCAGTGCAGCAGGGAAGCCATCGCCAACTGCCATAAATCAAACGGCCAAAGCGCCAGGAAATCAGCAGCCAGAAGAGACAGGCGGGACGAATAACCCGAATCCTCAATATGAAGAACCCTGCGCAAGTAGCCCAACAGTCAGTAAGGTATCCATCCTCGGTCCGTTTTACTCCGGCTCGGCCTCTTCTCTGCACGCCGGAATTGAAGCAGCCTTTCCCGATCCCAAAGAATCGTGCGTCTCCATTAGCGGTGTCACCAGCACCGCCATTGCCGCCCGCGAACTCGATCCCGAAGGAAAACATATCTATCGTTCCTTCGGTGAAAATATCGCCTTCGAGCAGGAACGTTTCCTGCGGTCGCTCGATGCACGGGGCTATGACCTCAGCCGCGTCGCCATGCTATCCGAAGCCTTGACCGTCTTCGGAAGCAACGCTACAAGGCCTATGAAGAATGAGCCCGGAGGCACAATCCTTTACCTTCGTTTTCCCCGCGAACTCTCTCTGCTTCGCAACGCACAGGCCAACCGGCCCGACCCTTCAGCGCCCCCAACCCCTTATCTCAACCTTTCTCTCAAGGACTACACAGCCGACGACACCGTCCCGCGTTTCTCCGCCAACCAAAGTCCGCTCTCCATCGAAGCGCAACTCATGGCCATCGCCCATCAGCTTCAGCATGCTCGAAGCCAGTTCATCCTCATCTCAGCCTCCAACGTTCTCGACGACATCTTTCTGGCTCAATTCCTTCACCGTGCCTGTCCGGACGCACGCCTCGTCATCCTCAGCGGCGGCGACCTCCTGTTCGAGCGCGATGCCGAGAACGCACCCTATATTGGCTCCATCTCCATCTCTCCCTATCTACTCTCATCGCTCGATTTTGGTGAACACGTCCAGTGGCTCCATGCCGGCTACCAGGCCGAGGCAATCTATAACGCTGCCAGCTTCACCTTCTGGCACGGTCCCTACAGCGGTCCACCCCAGCTTACTGGATACCGCAGTTACCCATCCCCAAGAAAGACGATCCTTCCCCTCCAGTCCAGTTCCAGCAGATCCCTCTCTGGGCTAGTGTCATCGGCGCCGACGGTTACTATCCCCTCGCCGTTCTCAACTGGTGCGGCAGCGGTTTCGACGCGATCCTGCCCAACATCTGGCCGCCAAACGTGCAGTTCACCGCCTCGTCTCTAAATCAAGAACCCTCTGCCTCGCCGCCGCACGAGCAGGCCCTTCGTTTCGGCTTATGTAATGAGCAAAGTGTCACCGTCTCGAACAAGAATCCGCCCGAGCCGCCCCGCAATATCTGGAATGATGTCCCAGAATCAATCAACCGGAACTCCGGCATCTCACCCTCACTGCTCTGGGGTATCGTCGTCGCCTTTGTCTCTCTTGCCTGCATCGGCCACTGTATCCTTTTCCTTACAGCAGACTTCTGGTCCCCGTCCACCCGCGATCTCGCGATTGATCATAACGACCTTCCGTGCCGCCGCGCCGTCCATCTCAACATCGGCACGGCCGTGCTCGCAGCAATAGCTTTTGTGGTGGCCTACCCGCTGCTCCGGGTCGGCCGCTACTTCCATCTCGCTCCTACCGGCCACATCCTCGCATGGCTGGCGTTCGCCACCGCGCTCCTGGCGTGTCTCTGTACCGGTTCGAAGACCGGGCGCTATTTCTGGCCGAAACAGCTCCACGTATACCGTTTTTTTAATGTTATCGCCGTACTTGCTCTCCTCTGCATCATCGTTTTGTGGACAGTAGTCTGTAACAGCGACGGACTTGGTAGCGATCACAGCTACGCCGGACTTTACTTCAGCTATCGTTGTCTCCAGCCGCTCAGCGGAGTCTGTCCTCTCCTGCCCATCCTCCTTTTGCTCTTCGCCTGGTATCTCTGGGCCATCTACCAGACTGCCAGGCTCCTCTTCTCCGATATACACAGGCCTCGGCTACCGCGCTTCACCCATCCCTCCGATCCTTATACGCCGTCCCATAACGCATATCCTCTCTTCGTCCCGGACGATGCCCTAGAGACGTGTGCCCGGTCAAGCGACAACTGCCTGTATGCCAACATCACCTGTCTGCTCATCAGCCGCGAGGTTATTTGGAGGTTCTGGGCAAAATTGAAGAGCGATCCAGAACGATGGTCCGGTAAGCTCGCGAACTGGACATTGGATCACATCGATCTGTTCCTCGGTTTGATCTACGCTGTTCTCTTTAGTCTTTGTATCTTCGCCACCCACGTTCATAGCCTCGACAGGTTTCTTTTCGGCACCTTCATCTGGGCCGGAGCTCCCACACTCTACGAACTCCTCATTACCGTTCTGTTCTTTCCCCTCATCATGGTTGCCCTCTCCGGCTGGTTCAGGGTCATCCTCATCTGGGGATCTCTAAGTCGGGGTCTACTCGAACCTCTCGAACGGATGCCGATACGGTTTGCCTTCACCCGCTATAAGGGAGGAGGTTGGATGAGCATGCTTCGGCAGAAGGGCCTCCATATACGCTGGCGTGACATGGGCCGGTCCACGGAGGCCATTCGTCAGCTCGTCCATCACCCGGAACTCAAGGAAGCGAAGCATAACGATCTGCTGGAGAAACTCAACAACGAATACGAGGTCATCAACGCCCGTATCCACGAACTCTTCCAGAGCATCCACAGCGCCGGCAAGGCGAAATCCGTCCTCTCCACGCCTGCACCAGCGCAAGCCGTCACCGCTCACGCCGGGAACGACACAGAGACATTGGCCGCATCGCTCGACCGAGCCAAACAGAACGAATCACCCTGTCCTTCCGAATGTCTCTGGGACGTCCCCACCTCGTCGGCGGACCTCTGCAGCATCTTCCATATCGAGCAGGGCTACGCCCGGTTCTGCACCATCCTCATCGACAACTTTCTCAATAAATACTGGGACGACGAGCGAACCGGTCTCGTCGAAGAGGTCAACGTCCGCAAGGAACAGGCGGATCAGAAGGACAAGCAAAAAGACGAAGCCGACGCCAAAGAGCCCTCACTCGTCGAAGTCGCCGAGGAGCTACTCGTTGTCCGCTATGTCGCCCTCATTCGCTCCGTGCTGATCAATATCCGCTACCTGATGCTCTTCGTCTCCACCGCCTTTGTCCTCGCGCTGATCGCATGGAATTCCTACCCCTTCCAACCGCACGCCTTCATCGACTGGTGCTTCACCATCCTTCTGGCCCTGCTGACCCTGGGCTTCGTCTGGGTATTCGCCCAGATGCACCGCAACGCCATCCTGAGCCGTATCACCGACACCACAGCCAACGAATTAGGCTGGGAGTTTTACCTCCGCCTGATCACCTTCGGCGCCGTGCCAGTCCTAACCTGGCTCGCCTATCAATTTCCCGAGATAGGCGGCCTCCTCTACAAGATCGTCCAGCCAGGCCTCCAAGTTGTGAAGTGAAACGACGTAAAAACGGCGAAATTGCTACATGGAAACGCAGCTTCCAATTAAGTCCCATCAGACCGCCATCGTTCTCACTCGTCTACTAGAGTCGTACATGCCAGCGAACATTTCTCCCTTGGTAAACTTCGGAGACTCAGACAGCCTGCGACGTAGGTCAGTAATTGCCGTTGTGTAAAGTTCTACTTCACCAGCACCTTGCCGATGGAGCCCAGTGCCATCAGGTGAAAGGTCTTCTTACCCAGATCGATGCCATTGAGTATGTCTGCAAGCCATGCTTGGCTGCCCTAGTTTGGATCAATGTAAATATTCCGATGAATGAACTACCGAACCCCTTGACAGGAGGGTGCGGGTGAGACCGCATTCAAAAGCCATGTCAGGGTACGTTACAAACAGCCGACAATCAGACCCACAGCGAGTCGCGATTTATGCGCGGTACTCAAGCGATCTGCAAAGACCGAGTTCCATCGAAGATCAGGTACGGGAGTGCAAAGAAGCTGCTTCTCGAAAAGGATGGACCGTCCTGGATCAGTTCGTTCGTTTTGACGAAGCCGCTACTGGACAGTTAGCCGGAAGAGAGGGGCTCGACGAACTAATCAAGCTTGCCCAGCAATTGCCTCATCCCTTTGACGGGATCGTCATCGATGATACCTCGAGGTTTGGACGCGATCTATCAAGCACCTTGCCAATGAGTGATGGCCTGAAGTATGCAAAAGTGTTTCTTTACTTTGTGAATCGTCAGCTTGACTCTCGCGACCCCAATTTCCGAACCCTGTTTATACAGTACGGCCAGCAGGATGAACAAGCCAGTTTGGTTTCCGGGGAGAAGGTCCACCGGGGGCAGCGGGGACGGGTTCTAAAGGGATACATGGGCAGCAGCCGCGCCTTCGGTTACACCAACGTAGCTATCGAGAGTACGACCCGTAAGGGTCTATATGGAAGGCCTGCGGTCGAAGCTGTCGAATTGAGAATCAATCCGGAAGAAGCGCCCGTGGTCGTTCGTATTTTCGAGATGTATGCCAGTGGGCTTGGCTACCGCGCCATAGCGAAGACTCTCAATGATGAGCGAGTACCTTCGCCTTTACAGCTTCAGAGCTCTATAAAACGCCTGTGGAATGCCGACAGCGTCAAACGCACCACGATGAACGAGAAGTACAAGGGAGTGAATGTATGGAACCAGACTCAGGTCGTAAGGAATCCGATGACGCAACGGAAGGAGCAACATCCAAGGCCCGAATCAGAATGGGAACGGGTCGATGTTCCGCAATGGAGGATTGTCCCGGAAGAGCTGTGGAATGCAGTCGTCGCAGAGAACGGGAACCGGCAAGGACCTAGCTGGTGGAAGGAAGGCGGCCTCAATCGCTCAGAAGCGAGTCGCCGGTACATATTCTCTGGCTTGATGAGCTGTGCGGATTGTGGGGGGAATATGAATATCGTAGGCGGTGACAAAGGAAGCCCCCGCTATGGCTGTATAGGGCACCGGTATCGTGGAAACTGCGGCAACAAGCTGACCATTCTGCACAGAACACTCGAAGCACAGATGCTGGAGGCAATCACCGCGAACATCCTCGATCCAGAGGTCCGAGGGCAGTTGTATCGGGATTTCGAGGGGCAGCAGCGGACAGTATGGAACCAGAGAATTGCCACCAGGCATCAGGTGGCGTCAACTATCGAGGAGTTGAAAGACAAAAGGAACGATCTGAAGAGACAGGCAGATAACCTTCTCAATGCAATTCAAGACAGTGGAAGGAATCTCTTATTCTCAGAGCGATTGAACCTGCTCGATGTGGAGATACGCAATATTAACGAACTGCTGGCTACTCAGACCGAAGTCAACTTCGAACTCCTTTCACCCGACGCCATTCGAGAGATCGTGAATCGTAAGCTGTCGGAACTTGAAGCACTGTTAGCCGGTTCACGTGACGTCGCCAAGCAGCGGATACGCAAATACATCAGCAGGCTCAGCATGACGCCTGTTTACGAACCTGAAGCGGCAGCCTATCAGGTTGCGGGGGACATTCAGTTGTTCGCTTCCGATGATCCTGAAGGCGTATTGCTTGCAGGTTCTTTTCAAAGAAGCTGCAAGCAATACACCTCACTTTCGATCCCGTTTCAAACGATCTTAAACGCCAGAACCGCCAAAGGCCGGCATCGCAGTAGTTCGGACGGTCGGTACGTGAAGGCGCATTGAAGAGCGACAGACTCTGAAGCCAAGGCATCAAGGCCATCTCTT
>Ga0206896_1184_pt1 | contig 12206 bp, 5 predicted proteins | sample Alteio_BWOrgHeat_52_FD_152969 | JGI IMG/M metagenome (GOLD analysis project Ga0206896, IMG submission 152969) | Enriched cells from forest soil in Barre Woods Harvard Forest LTER site, Petersham, Massachusetts, United States -... | ecosystem: Environmental > Terrestrial > Soil > Temperate forest > O... | reverse complement strand
CCTGGACCCTATGGGCAGCGGCGTTTCGACGCTCGCCGACACGCTGGGGGTGACCAGGCAGACGCTATCCAAGCTGGCCCGCGGGCGCATGCGCGTGAGTATGGAAATGGCCGTAAAACTGGCCAAGGCGATCCATACGACGCCGGAGTTGTCCTTTATTTGGATAAGTGCAGGACCATAAACGGAGGGCCGTTCTTGAAGTCTGTTTTGGGGCGGACACCCCCGGGCCCGGTCGAACAATTACCCAGGACAATCTCCGGCTTGCCGTCCCCATCGAGGTCGCCGACGTCCATGCTGATCCATCGGCCGGACTCGGTACCCGGAACACTATAAGGCGTGAAGTCCAGGGGTCCGTTGTGCCGGAGGAATACAAATCCCTCTTCCGGTTGCCGTTGATAGTCGGCGAAGTAGGAGATGGCTGCAATATCCAGGTTCCCGTCTCCGGAGAAGTCCCCGGCCATGGCCCGGTAACACCCGTTTATCGGAAAGAAAAATCGTTGGGTGAAGTGGTTCAGCCCGTCATTCATAAAGATATAGACGCCGTGATAGGGTTTTAGAATGGGGGAGTAGTCCCCGTTGTCACCGCAGGTGTACAAGATATCGGGGTGTCCATCCTTGTTGAAATCATCCAGCTCGAAATAGGAAGTCCCGTAACAAGGCGGGAACCGGAGCAGTTGTTCCCCCTCGAATTGGCCATTACCCTTATTGGTAAACAGGAAAATACCCTCCTCTCCCTGTGCAAACGCCACAAACAGGTCAGGACGCCCATCATGGTTGTAGTCCAGGACACGGGCCTGGATTGCGCCAGGGACCGCGCGTATGACATGGGCCTCAAACTGCCCGTTCCCCTTATTTTCCATCCACGAGAGCTCCCCGATGGTATAGCCGAACTCGCAAACCAGGTAGTCCACCTTTCCGTCTCCGTTCAGGTCGGCTGCCGCCAGTTCGACGGGACGGATAAGGTCTTTGAACAAGGGCGCCGCTTCCTGCGACCACCCTCCCCTTGCGTCTCTTTTGAACCGGAAAGCGCCGCCCGCCTTCGCATTGTTGGGAAAGATCTGCCCAATGTCGCAGCCTACCATAAACGGAGGCTGGAATACAGCGTCCACGATCGCTCCAGTCACCACCGTAGAATCCCGATACCTCAACCGGGCGTCGCAGGTATACAACTGCTTCCGTTCCACATCGGACACAAGGAGCTCTCTGTCCGCCGAATCGATCCGGACCATACAGGTGAGCGGCATGATGTATCTCCTGGAGGGCAATTCCACTTTGAACAACGAAGAGTCCGGCCTTAGGGGTGTTTTTCTTTGTTGGCCGGGAAGGGTATCCGGCGACACGGCCGTATAATAGTCAATGATGCGTTGCCATTGTTCCTGCGACACCAGGGGTTTATCCGGGTAAAAGCCTTTTCCCATGTTGGTGTATGGACTGTTGCTGACCGGATAGTTCGCAGGGCCGTGCTGGAAGATGCCCAGCCGCGGGCCCATTTGCGGAAGAACACCATACTCCCAAGTCTTTGCATCCAGCAAAGAGGGATCGGGCAGCAGGTGACAACTCTTGCAATACGTGGCGGCGAGTTGCTGGCCGGCAGCGATGTCCTGGTCTGAAACATCCGCGTGGCTTTGATTCTTTGTAAATTCAGCGGTCCGGTTGCAGGATAAGGCGCAGGCAAGCGCCCCGCATAGGCATACCATTCCCGCCAGGCAGGCATACAGCCTTTTTCCTGTTTGCATAGTTCATGTTGGTTGTTCCAACCAAAAGTACCAGCTAAGTCGATGATCAGGATTACTGTCTACCGAAAATTTCCAGGTGTTTACCTAAAAGCAAGTATCCAAGTGATACGTTAATCTCGATAAGTTCGAGTGGTCGCCTTTCAGCGTATTTTGAAGACCTGGAGGCTGTCGTTGTTGTTTGCAACGATGACGTAGGGCCCTGCCTGAACCATCTTACGGACGTCTTTCCCCGCGTAAAAGCCGGTGGAAGGGACAACCGAGAAGGTAGCTGCCCGTGTCGTATCGGCGGGTCCGGCGAGCAGCAATCCCTTACCCGAGTCCTCGCGCCCCCATTGGGCGCGCACCGCATAATTGTTACCGGCGAGCAGGATATCCTTGGGGCCGGTTGTCTGCCCACGGTAGTAGCCCGTCAGGATGGCCCTCACCGGAAACGCCTGGGCTTCGACGGGAAAGGGATCAAAACGAAAATGGCCTCCTTCGTTGACAAATACGCCCGAACGGAACTCCTCGGCGGATAGGTGAAGGGCGACGGCCCATTGTTCTTTTGTAAAAATATCGGCTGCCGTGGCGTCGCAATACGATTGATACGTAGGGAACCGGGTCTTGAAACTGGGGACCTGGTCCAGCAATTCGTCCCGGGTCGCCACCGGATAACTCTTGCCCTGAATATAATAGCTCAAAATGGCGTCGAGGGACCCGTTCTTGTCCAGGTCCGCCGCATCCGCGGTTACGGGCTCGGCCGGACTTGGACGAAGCTGGCCGTTCAGCCCCTCATTACCCGCGATGATGTCCAGGTTTCCATCCCCGTTTATGTCCGCTATGCTTAACGAGTTCCACCATCCGGTGGAATGAGGGATCTGCAGCATATTGTCCGCCCGGAAATAAGGCGCGGTGGGCTGTCCGAACAAGATCGTCACGGGCATGAATTCCCCTGCCAGCACCAGGTCGTTTATCCCATCCTTGTTGATGTCGGCGACCTTTGCCGTACAAACCATCCCGATGTGCTGGAGAAAGTCCGGCGTAATGTCGGTAAACACACCCTTGTTACCCAGGAACAGGTAACTCCGGGGCGCCCTTGGATAGGCCCCGGTCTCGACCTGGCCGCCCCTGAAAATAAGGGAATGCCCACCCTGGTCCCAGGCCACGACGGGTCCACCGGATGAAGTGGTCGGCGGCAATACACCAGCCCGCGAATGGAAGACCCCGTTCCCATCGTTCCAGTAAATATGGTCCTGAAAATCCGCTTCATTCCCCCCGCTGACCACATAGAGGTCGGGGTGACCGTCTCCGTCCAGGTCCGCGAACAGGGCTTCGACCCCCTCGAATTGGGCATCGGAGTCCAAGGCCGGCGCCTTCCGTCGGATAAACTCCCCGCTGCCCAGGTTGATCAGGAGGGCGCCAGCCTGGCCCTTCCCACCGCCTACATAGAGGTCGAGCTTACCATCTCCATTGACGTCACCGACGGCCAGGGCCGGTCCGTTGCGAGAATACTGGCGGGGAAGCAATGGCTCCCGTTTGAAGTCATCATAGTCGTCTTCAGCGTGTGTAAATGGAATATGCGAAGAAGGCTCTTCCACAAACAAAGGTGGCGCGAGGGGGGGTAAAGCGGTAGGATCGCCTGCATTTTTTTCCTCCAATACCAGCGTCCGGTTTACCGGTTGATTGGTCAGTACCTGTGCCTTTCCGCTGTTCCAGGTGACGGTCACGGTCACCGAGTCCCGCTGACCCAATCCAAAGATCAGACAGGGCTCCGAAGAAGATTGAAAGCCGTGAACGGGCATTAATTCCTGGAGTTGTCGAAAGCCGTCCGCTGCTGACACGACAACCTTAGCGCCGATGCCAAATCGGTTGGCGCCGTTCCCGGAGAACCGGAGCTTTAGGTAGTGGTTATGCAAATCCTCCGCATGGTTCTGCCATATAAAAGCCGGTTGGTTGATATTGTTGATCACAAGGTCCCAGTCTCCGTCGTTGTCAAAGTCGCCATAAGCGGCCCCGCTGGAAAGGGAAGGAAGCCCCATCCCCCATTTGTCCGTCACGTCTTCAAAGCTGAGGTCGCCCTTGTTGCGGTACAGGTAACTGCTCACCTGGGAAGAGGGCATCTTCTTAACCATCCCATAGAGGTCCGGCTTCTGACCGGCTTCCAACGCCTTCCGCATTTCATCCGGGAAGGTGTACTTCAGGAAGTCCATGTTGGTATAGTCCCGCATGTACCCGTTTGAAATAAAGAGGTCCTGGTACCCGTCCAGGTCAAAATCTCCAAAAAGGGCCGACCAGCTCCAATCGGTATTGGAGATACCGGCCAACTGGCCGATCTCGCTGTACCGGATCTTACCCCCGTAACTGCCCCCCAGTTGGAGCATGTTCCGCATATATTGGTAATAGTATCCATGGTCGATCAGGCTTTTAAAATGGTCATAGCCGTCGGGGCCTTTTAGCATTTTTTGCCTTCGGTTGGACTCGGGAAGCATGTCCAGCGTGAGGAGGTCCGGCAAACCATCATTGTTTACATCCGCCACGTCACAACCCATCGAGAACTTGGACGTATGTCCCATAAACGTTTGCAGCGACTCCTTAAACGTCCCGTCGTGCTGATTGATATACAAGTAGTCATCCTCGTCATAGTCGTTGGAGACGTAGATGTCATCCCAGCCGTCTCCGTCAAAGTCCGCCACCGCCACCCCCAGGCCAAAGCAAATCGGATTGGAAATGATCCCGGCCCTGTCGGTGACGTTTGTAAAATGACGCCCTTCGTTATGGTAAAGCCGGTCACCTCCCAGGGAATCATGGGCCGTTTTCATGTAGGAGACGTCAAAGTTTTTTAGCCGTTTGATGGAGTGCCTCGCCAGGAACAGGTCGAGTTTTCCATCGTGGTCGTAATCAAAGAAGACCGCCTGGGTGGAATTCCCCTGGTCATCGACGCCGTATTGGGCCGCTTCTTCTTTGAACGTACCATCGTGTTGGTTGATAAATAGCAAATTGCGCCGGTTCGACAGGTCCCCGTTGCCGGAGCGGCAGATGTAGATGTCCAGCCAGCCGTCGCCGTTTACATCGGCCAGCGTTACCCCCGTCTTCCATCCATCCGCCCGGACCCTGGACTTCTTACTGATATCTTCGAAAACAAAGTGCCCCTTATTGAGGTAAACACGGGGTTGTTCCGCATTGGAGATCATGACAATGTCGGGAAGCCCATCGTTGTTCAAGTCCCCCACCGCGACCCCGCCCCCGTTGTAGAAGTATTCGTAGGCCAATACGTTGTTGTCCGGGGACTCGGCGATCTTGTTTACAAAATCAACCCCCGACTGAGCGGCAGGTACCCGGGTGAACAGGCGCTGGCTATTCGCCAGGAAAGGCAGGAGAATCAAGATGCATACGGCAGCAAATCTCATAGCACAGGCCAAAATTAAAGGTCACACCAAAAAATTGGTGTGACCTAAATTACTACAATCGCTTAAATATTATAAAATACCTTATTTATTACCTCCATCCCACCACATTTTTGTGGTAAACAGGTCGCCACCCATATGGGCCACGGCGGCCTTATAGGCTGCAGCATCCAGGGTGACCTGTTCCAGGGGATAGATCAACCGGCGCGGGATAGTACCCCCCGTGGCATTGCCGGCATAGTTAACCGGCGTTAGCACCGGGAAGCCGGTCCTGCGCCAATCCGCCCAGCCTTCCATCCCGTTGTAGGTAGTTCCCGTCAGGATCCACATTTCGGTATATATCTGGTTCATTTTTGCTGCCAGCGTCGTCGCCGGGTAGGGATTGGCCGCCTGATAAGCCGCTATGGTAGCGGGGGATGCCGTAAAAGCCGCATTATAGGAGGCCATTTGCTGGATCGCCGCTGCCTGTCCGTTGGCATACTCGGTGGCCGCCGTACCGCTGACCCAGCCCCTTTCTTCGGCCTCCGCCAGGAGGAACTCTACTTCGGCGTAGGTGACGATGATCAGGGGAGAGGTTGATTGATACGTAAGGGTATTGGGTACCGAATAATTATTGATGGTGATGGCGCCAGGGACCACATCCAGGCCATTGGGAAGACCCAATTGGTGCGCGCCGACCGTGTCACCCATGGTAAGACCGACCTGGGAAGCGGTTGGGTACACCGTAGAGATCTCATGCAGGCGCGGGTCGTTGCGGCTCTGCAAGGTGTTTATAAACGTGTTTGACCACTGAAGGTTGTCCGTCGTGGAAATGATCTGACGGAAGGAATTGATGTCGGAAGGTCCAAGGTCATAAGAAACAGGGTTGACAGAGTAGGTAGGACCGCCCGGGTAATTGATGATATAACTATCGGCATTACTGGCAAACACGCCCCCTGCTGCCGCCTGGGCCGCCCACTTTTGGGCATTAGCCGGATCGGCGTTCGTCATACGCATGGCAAGCCGAAGCATCAAGGAATTGGCTAGTTTCTTCCACTTTGTCAGATCTCCCCCATAGGCAAAATCCGATGCGGCGGGAATATATGCGCTGGGGCTTAGGGCTGCTCCCGCCTCGGCAAGTTCGTTGAGCAGGTCCGGATAGATGGCGCTTTGGGGATCATACGCAGGTTGATAGTTGCCTTCAAGATAGCCCTGGCCGGCCTGGAAATAAGGAATGTCCCCATATAGATCGGTCATGGTGCTCATCAGAAGCGCCTTGACGATCCGGGCCATCGAGAGTATATTGATGTTCGTTGCCGAGTCCGCTTTTGCATTGGCGATCAATTGCACCAAATTCTTTATGGAGTTAGGGTAGTTTCCTTCCCCATCGCTGGTGCCAAAATAAGCGCCCGATGCCTGGTTGGTCGCCTGATAAAGGTACTTGTCACCCGAATAGAACTGACCCAACGAAGACATCTGCTGGACCATGGGCATGGCGTAGATCAGATTGGCCCTCCATTGTGTATAACCCGGATCACCGGCAGATCCGGCGTACTGCAGAGTCGCCTGTCCAAAAAGGTAGTCCAATGGGACAGAAGACGGCGAGGTCGGGCTTACGTTTATCGTACTAAAGTCTTTTGTACAGGACGTCATCGAGCCAAACAGAAGTCCTGATATGCAGATTATCTTACGAATCATAATTGTGTGTTTAAGCCTTAGAATTAGAATTTCAAATTAAGATTCACCCCCATAGTTCTGGTCAATGGAGTACTGGCAAATTCCAATCCCTGATAGTTGCCATTGTTATATGTGCTTTCAGGGTCTATATTGGGCGTATGCTTCATAAAGGTGATCAGGTTCCTGCCGACCAGCGAGAACACCGCCGACTTAAAGAAAGTATTGTGGAACAGGCTTGCCGGTATGTTGTAATCCAGGCTCAGCGAACGAAGCTTTATAAAGTCCGAAGAGTATACAAAGGGCTCCCCGAAATTGTACAGGTTCTGATAGTACGTTTCGGCAGGCAGTATCTTTGTATTCGGGGTTGTGCTTTGAGGGCCGCCCGTATTGACTACGCCCGGTCCCGCAATCCCGTTCTCTCTTCCGGGTAACGTCTCCTTAGCCAAACCATACCGATAAGCAAGGGCCTGGGTCCCGACAAATATCACCCCTCCGAATTTTGCATCAATCAGGAAAGTAAGGGCAAACTTCCCGTAAGTGAAGGTATTGGTCAACCCCATTCCCCAAGGCGATACCCCTGTTCCCATGTCCTTGACGGAGGCCGCCTGAACCGGCAGACCCGTTGTGGGATCGTTGAGAATTTGTCCCGCGGTGTTGCGGGCAAAGGCCACGACCTGCACCTCGCTGTATTGTTTGCCGATTTCCTGAGCGATATAGGCCGTTTGAGTCCGGGCGTTGTCACCAGTGATCTGGGTCAGGCTACCATACAGTTGAACTACCTTGCTCTTATTATACCCCATGTTAAAGGAGGATTCCCAGGTAAAGTTCCTGCCCGCGATCCATTTGTAGCTCAGCAACAGCTCGACACCGTCGTTATTGATCTTGCCCACGTTAAAGGTGGCCGCCGTATAGCCGGTTGCCGGTGAGACGGTCGCCGAAACGATATCCTGGGTTGTCTTGCGTTGGTACACCGCCAGGTCTAAACCCAACCGGTTGTTGAATAGGCGTCCCTCCAGACCTATCTCGTCGCTTTGGTCCGTCAGCGGCTGTAACTTCTCATTGGGGATGGTGCTGGACCCTACCTGAGCCAGGGGCGCTCCATTCACGGCACCGGTCAGGCTATAGTTAAGCGCCAATTGATATGGTGTAGTAGCGCCACCAACCTGGGCCCAGGAGGCTCTTAACTTTGCATAGTTGACAAACGTGGGCATTCTGAGCGCATCCGATAGTATAAAGCTAAGGCCAACGGAAGGATAGAATATATGGTTCTTTACCTGTCCTGTATAGGTTGAAGGCGGCGTCAGCGTGGAAAACCAGTCATTCCTGCCGGTAAGGTTCAAGAAGAGGAAGTTGTTATAGGAGAGATCCGCTTCACCGTACACGGAGTTGATCCTTGTTTCAAAATCCGCGTCCGAAGTACTGACGTTGGATGGGTTGATGTTCCCGATATCATAGTAGTAGGGAATGTTGAAAGGTCCGCCGCTAATATTGTTGACCAATACGGAGCGTTTCATGGCGTTGTTCCCGACAAAGGCGTCGAGGCCGAATCTATCACCGGCAAACTTCTTACTGACGCCACCGATGAACCCCACATTTGACTCGGTGAAATCGGTGAGGTTGCGGGTATAGCTTCCCCCGAGCGAGTAACCGGTCCCTGTCGGAGTGATGTCCGTGTTGGTGAAGGAGTACTTGTCAAATCCGGCAATTGCTTTGAGGTACAACCAGTCCGTGATATTGAACTTCGGTACGAAAGAGGTCAGAATCCTGTTCCTGCCGAGGTCATGTACATATTTATTAACGGCGAAATAAGGGTTGTTGACGTATTGGTTGTTGGACCAGATATATTCGGTATTGGTGGCTGTCAGTTCCTTCTCCTGCAAGGTCTTTACGTCCAGTGAAGTCGGCAGCGTATACATGGAATAGTCCGCGTTACCCGGAGAGTCGGACACCCTGGGCGGGTTATGGCTCTTGTCCACGGTATATTTTGCGTTTGCCGTAAAGGAGATCCTTTTGCTCATATTACCCACCAGGTTGATGGAATAGTTGTCCCTTCTCAAGGTATTATCGGGCAAGATACCCCGGTTGTTTAGGTCACTCAGGGAGAACCGATAACTGAGTTTTTCGCCGGATCCCGACATGGCCACGGAATTTGTCCAAGTCGTCCCCGTATTATAAAAATTCTTGAGGTTATTTTTCTGGGCTACGTAAGGCCGGGCTACTCCGTCGAATTGTTGAACAAGGGTGCCATCCAGCTTAGCGCCATAGCTGTCTGTTTGGGTATTGGCGGTACCCGTGGTAGGCTTCTGGCCTTGCAAAGAACCGTTGATAATATCCCCGATCCCGTACTCGTATTGATAGTCCTTAAAGGTTGGATGTTCAAGCTTGTCGACCAGAAAGTTGCTGTTGATTTCCACTCCGATAGCCTGACTATTCTTATTGCCGCTCTTTGTCGTGACCAATATGGCGCCATTCGACGCCCTGGATCCGTACAGGGCCGCGGCCGTACCACCCTTCAACACCGTAACACTTTCGATGTCGTCGGGGTTCAGGGTGGATATACCGTCTCCCAAATCCGCACCACCCCACATACCCACGGAGCTATTCCCGTTGGTGTTGCCACCCATCGTATTGTTGAGGTTGGTATTGTCCATCGGAACGCCATCCACGACGATTAGGGGTTGGTTCTCCCCACTCAGAGATCCGCTTCCCCTTATGATAATCTTTGTGGACCCTTGGGGGCCAGTTGCTGCGCTGGAAATGTCCAGCCCTGCCACCTTCCCCTCCAGGGAACTGGCAACATCCACTGTGCGTGGCCCGGTCAGCTCGCTGCCCTTTACGTCCGTGGCGGAGTAGGTCAGTACCCTCCTCTCCTTCTTTATGCCCAACGCCGTGACGACGATTTCGTCCAACGCCTTGGAGCGGGCTTGGAGCGATGCGATCAGTCTCGGTCCGGTCACTGTAAATTCCTGGGGGGCGTAACTGGCCGAGGTAATGATCAGCGTGGCGCCCTTGGCCGCGGTGATGGAAAAGTCACCGTTTACATCGGTGATGGTCGCCCGGTGGGTGCCCTTGACCGCGACCGATGCCCCGGGAAGTCCTTTGCCATCCACGTCGGAGACCTTACCCGTTACGGTAATATCCTGTGCAAACGAAAATGAAATAGAGGAAAGGCCAATCAGAAATGCAAGAACAAATTTCTTGATCATAAGCAAGCAGTTTACTTGGTTTAGTATGCAATTCAGCCTGAAGAGAAGGAAGTTGTAACAAAAGTTGAAAATTAAACAGTTAAATGGTAATACTATTTTAACATTTAACCGTCGTTTTCTTACGCGTCATCGGGATGCTTTGGCAAGTTTCCTTAGGAATTCTGAAGAAACCTTCGGGTATATCGCGACCCTGTGCGTGCGCACAAAATCAGGGGTCGACAGCCGGCTGTTCTCTAGTTGCAGGTAGATAGCCTTAGAGGGCAACAAGGGCATGTGACAATCGATACAATTATTGCTCAGCACGAGTCCTGGCACTTCTCTGACCGTACATTCGTTGTGGCTTGAGGGGTTATGACAGGCCATACACCTGGCCGAGTATATCCGGGGTTGGGCGATCTCGGTCTGGTGAACATTATGGCAAGACGAACAGGTCATTTGACTGTTCATGAAGCACTTGCTGGAGGTCAACAAACCATACTGGTTGCCATGTACGTCCAGCAAGGCGGCGCTGTCCGGGTCGTATTTAACAGCGGAATAGTCCGACAGCCTGCCCCCGGCGACAAAGGAAAAGGGCGGCTTGACCGAAACCCTGATCCCTGAATGACATAGACCGCACACGTCCAATTTTTGCTGCCTGGTCATGTCATTTTTTGTAAGGATCAGCCTGGAAGCCTTTTCATCCGGATGTGCGGTATGGAACAGGACGTGAGCCTCGCTGGGGCCGTGACAGCGCTCGCAGTTGATCCCGTACAGCACGCTGCTCTTCTGAAAATACGCTATATCGTTGGTGCTCCCGTCCAAAGCCGTGGCGTAGGAAGCGTGGCACTCCAGGCAACGCGCGTTTGTCACCCTGTCAAAATAGGGCCCGTTCTTCGGATACCCCGGACTGTTGCACCAGCAATCCGCGGGGGTATAATAGGAAATCGGGTCCTGTAACAAAACGTTGTCCCTCCAATACAAGTACGTTTGTCCTTTCCTGCCGGAACCCACTACGATGTCGATGGGCGCTCTTTTATACTCGGCCCCCCCGAGGTAGGCAGCCTGGAAGAAAACCCCGCTGTCTGCACCCAGCAGAACAGACGATAGTTGATTGAATTTGAATGTATTACGACCTGCGTCAAGGTGGCCGGCTATGGTTTCGGCGCTCGCAAGGCTGGAAGCCCGGTTATGGGCCGTCGTCACAAAACTATCGTAAATGGCCCGGTGACAAGCCCTGCACGCCAGGGAACCGGCATAGGTAGTGTCCGCCACGGCGCCTACCGGGCCCCCTTTGTATGAGGCGAACAAAAGGCTTCCCAGGTACACTGCCAGGACGAGCAGCAGCGGTACATAGTGGCGTTTCCCAAAAATTGGCAAATAATGGCTCATGCAAGCAGTCTGTTCCCTCCGATGATCCTGTTCACCGTATGTACCGAACCGGCCGAGGTGAAACTATCCGGAGGCGTGTTCATTATATAATCCAGCAATTTCCCGGTTGTCGTCGTAGCCACGTGCATCCTGGAATCGGAGGAGGCGTAATAGATAAAGACCCGCCCATCTTCCTCGGCAATCCACCCATTACAAAACAGCACATTTGACACATCCCCTATCCTCTCCTCCCCTTCCGGGGCGATAAAATACCCGCCCGGTTTAAAAAGGACCTTTGTGACATCCCTCAGGTCGGTCATAAATAAGTAACAGACATACCGAAGGCCTGATGCCGTATTCCGAACCCCGTGAGCCAGGTGGATCCACCCAAGGTCCGTCTTTATCGGAGCGGGGCCCAGCCCATTCTTTACCTCATATACGGTATGATACACCCTCGGGTCTATCACCCTTTCCGCCCTGACCTCCGCGGCCGTCATGGTGTCGCTCAACCCAAAACCGATGCCTCCGCCGCTTCCGGTATCGATAAACCCGTCCTGAGGCCTTGTGTAAAAAGCATACTTGCCATCGACAAATTCGGGATGCAGCACCACATTTCGCTGTTGGCTGGACGGCGTTTTCAAGTCCGGTAGCCGTTCCCATTGCTGAAGGTCCATTGTCCTGGCTATCCCACACTGAGCGACGGCCGATGATTGGTCTGTCTGAGGAGCCTTCGGGTCCCTCCGCTCCGTACAAAACAGCCCGTATATCCATCCGTCCTCGTGTTTGACCAGCCGCATGTCGTATATGTTGGTCTCCGGTTCCCCAGTACCGGGCATCGTCACGGGGTGGTCCCAAAACCGGAAATGACTGATCCCGCT
>Ga0206896_1183_pt1 | contig 12236 bp, 10 predicted proteins | sample Alteio_BWOrgHeat_52_FD_152969 | JGI IMG/M metagenome (GOLD analysis project Ga0206896, IMG submission 152969) | Enriched cells from forest soil in Barre Woods Harvard Forest LTER site, Petersham, Massachusetts, United States -... | ecosystem: Environmental > Terrestrial > Soil > Temperate forest >... | reverse complement strand
GTATCTAATCACTTTTATATGCAGCAATCCAGAATGATGGCAGTCGCTTCCCTGATCTTTTTAGGGGCCGCAGTTGCTTTTACAACAACACGGACATTTGATTTCGCAAGAGTGGCCTTTCACCGGACTCAACGTTTTAATACGGGTTTGTGTACCTCTTTTCGAACACTTTGTACGACGGGGACCCACCCCAATTTTACCCAAAATGCCGGGCCTGGTGCCGATTGTCTCGATGGAAATCTTGTGTATACCAGCTCGGCATGTGTCAATATCTTGTATGCGAATCCCAATTTCTAATCAATGAAAATACACTGTTGCACAACTCGAAATTTTGCTCGGAAAAACTTTGTTAACAATAGTTTCTCGGTTATAAGGCTTTTAGTTTACCAGGGGTATCCGAAAACCTGTAGAATAGAGTAGGATTTTTTAAAATTTATAAAAGTTCTTGCTGTCTTTAAAAGACAGTAATCGATTATGAAACAATCTAAAGTTTTGCTCGTAGCTTCTTTGTTGGTTCTGGGTGCCGGCAGCGCTTTCACTACCAGCCATTCCAATCTAAGCCTTAGCCGCTGGCACAAGACAGGTGCAAACAATACCGGAAGCTGTACTTCCTTCACGACGCTCTGTACCACCGGGACAAAGCCTAATTTCACCCAGAATGCCGGTTCCGGTACCGATTGTCTTGCTGGCAACATTGTTTATACAGCCAGCAATTGCCAAAATCAATTGAAGAAAAATCCTAACGATTAATTGGTATTTTTGATTTGTCTTCTTTGATTGTATAAAAGGCTGAAGGTAAGAACTTTCAGCCTTTTTATTTAATGGTTACTGGTCAGACAATACCAGTACCTGCATTACTTTTTCTTTTTTGATAAGCATCAAACCGTTTTCAGATAGCGCCTTTATAAAGGAGTCGAAGGTGGCCGGGAAACCACTATTTAGTTTTATATCGATGTTCCCATCGATCCCCGTCTCATCGATGACGGGGCCCGACGCCATATGCATAGGAAATACACTCCACAAAAGATACCATACCGGATGATTTACGATCGTATATACCCCTGAATGAGTTTTCCCCGGGGGAGGGGAGGGTGGTGCACCTTTTGTTCTTAGCTTTATTTTGGCGGTTTCAGCCGCCTCAAGGCTCCAATAAGGCATCCTTCTAAGCTGTAAGCTGGCTTTAAATCCAAAGTAATCCTCCAAATTATGTTGCATTACTTTCATCCGCTTCATCCTCGAGTCGATTTTTTCGGGAAGGGTAAGACTATAAGAATACCTGTTTTTCGCAGAATAGAAATTGTCTACCTCAAATATACTGGAGTCCTTTACTTCAAGGGTGGGTTCCGGCCACACCTTCCCGTATAACGTGTCCCCCTGCGCCGCAATGTAGGTTTCGCCCCAAAAAGGATATTCATATAGGGCGATAACCGGCGCGCCGAAGACTTCAAACCTCGCACCCTGCGTTGCGTTAAATTCATCTGCCATTTGCTGCGTGCTGGTGCCGCCCGGAACATCCGAAATCGCACTATCTTTGATAGTTAACGGCCATCTTGCTTCCAACTGGGGATCGTACCTGGACAAAATAGATCTGGTCAGAAAAGCAGAATCTTCGCCCCCATTATTATAAGTTAAGAACGGATTATTGGGGGTGTATGTGACCTGTAGTTTCGGTTCGTGTTCCCTGTACACTTTTTGAAGCTCGGGATATTTTCCGGCAAGCAAATCTTTTAATTCGCTCTCGTTCAGGAAGGCTGTTATCGCCTTTACCGTACCGCTTGGGTCGATAACGATCAGGTAGGGCGAACTGTTTATATCAAATTGATGAAAAAAAGCAGAATCGAATGCACATGGCAGGGATAAGTGATATTTGGCCTTATATTTTTCGTATAACATTTTTGCTTGTCCATCAATATCAGTTTTCCCAACCGAGACGAATCGAATTTTATCTGAATACTTTTGCTGGAACGAATCGTATTGTGGCAATACGGCCATGCATGCACCGCAATCTTTATCCCACAGGTCTAGGAACACCCATTTCCCCATAAAATCTTTTCCCGTTATACGCTGGGTGGAATAATAATTTACATTGTTTATCGTATAATTTGGCGACGGCATATTTACCTCGAAATATTCCGGCGCGTAGTTGCTTCGCTGGCCATACAAACATTTAGATATAAATCCCAATATTATTATAACAACATACTTTTTTTTCATTTAAGACAGTTTGGGATGTATGGTTTAAAGTTAAAATTTGGGTTGCGATAGATGACCGATTGAATGTCTAATAGCCCGGTGTTTGCTTTAGATTAGGATCATTCTGTATATCCGTCGTCGGAATGGGATACAATTGCTGGAAACTTTGCCAACCCGTGCCTCCTTTTTGAGGGTTAACCATTGTCATTACTGAATCGAGTGCATTTGTTCTTTTCAGATTGAACCAACGATCACCCCATTCTGTGAAAAGTTCCACTTGCCTTTCATGTTGAATGGCTAATAGCATCAACTGGAGGTCCGTGGTGGTTGCGTTTGGAAGGTTTCCCAGGCCTGCGCGGTTACGAATCGTGTTGACATCACTTGTCGCATCGGTCAGGTCATTGTCTGCGGCCTCCGCTTCAGCTCTGATGAGGTACTGCTCCGATAGGCGAAGAACCATTCCATACTCAGTTAATGTAGTGGATGACATATCCGCCTTGTATTTGTAGGGATAATAGTAGGTGCTCCCTGAAACAATGATACTATCGACCCAATCAATTCTTCTCAGATCCCCGGAATCGAAGGCATTTAGGAACTGAGGACTCAAGGCGGCGCCCGCAGAGGAATTCCCCGGCGATGTCGTCAAAATGAACAATGTCCCCTCACTTGTCGCATAATAGCCAGGAGGTGGCATGAGTTGCCATATGGCTTCATTGCTGTTCTCCAGGAATACCTGATTAGGATCCGGAACGAGTGAAAACTGCCCGCTATTGATGACAGCGCCCGCTTGAATAGCCGCATCCTTGTAGTCCCCTGTATACAAGTAGACCCGGGCCAAAAAGGCGGTAGCCGCCCATTTGGTTGGTCTGACATGGTCCTGCGAAACAGCAGTATCCGTTTCATCCACGAAATTGGGGCTCAGAAGTTTTTGTGCATCAATCAAATCAGCCACGATCTGGGAGTAGACCTTCTCCATTGGGGTCCGACTCGCCACTGAGTTGGTCTGATAGGCGGTCGTTGTCAGCAAAGGAACATCCCCGTAAGTATTGACCAGGTAAAAATACCAGAATGCCCGAATAAATTCCGCTTCGCCTGTTAATTGCCGTTTGCTCGCCGTGTCAACCCCGCTATTGTTCTGTAGACCAGCTATCACGGCATTCGCTTGATAAATATAATTGTAGGGACCGCTCCATTGACCGGACAGGGAATTGCCATCATTTATGGCATTCAGGGTATTAGTGTATAAGTCGAAAAAATAGCTGCCCGAAAAATAGGTTTGAAGCTCATCCGATGAAAGTCCGGTGTTGATCTCAATGCCAAATCCGGCACCATTTAGAAACATGGAGGTATAGATGGCCGTCTGTGCAGCTGTCGCAGTACTGGCATCGTTAAATACGTTTGTCGTTACAAGCTCGGTCGTTGGCGGGGGTATCTCGACAAATTTTTTACACCCGAAACCAAGTATAGATACGCCTAACACGGACAGCGATAGAAGTTTAATATAATGAGTCATTTTATTTTAATTTTATAATGTTCAACTTTGAAGTTCTGAATATTACAGGCCCACTTGCAAGCCGACCGTTAGCATTCTAAGCGGGGGTAGATTAAGTCCTAGCGTTGAAGCCATGCTTTGTTCCGGGTCCCATAAATTAGAGTTCTTGATTGTCCAAAGATTTTGGCCCTGTACATAGATTCTTGCATTTTGCAAGTGGGCCTTCTGTTGCCACTTTCCCGGTAAATTATAAGATAGGGAAACATTCTTCAGCCTTATAAAGGAGGTATTGCTGATTCCCGCATCATACGGTTTTTTGAGCCTGAAAGTAGAGAACCTTTGAATGTTGGTCATGTCATTCGGTTGCTGCCAGCGACCTAAAAAATAAGTGGGCACATTTGCATCGAACACCCCTGGTTGCAGGTTATTGGTGAAGAGTTGCTGGTAGTTATTTCCGGTTTGGTTCACAAACTGGAAGAAAATGTCCAACTGGAAACCTTTATAGGAGAAACTGTTCAAAAAACCTCCGTAATACTTTTGCGTGATCGACTTCAAAAATTGGAAATCACCCGGATCCGCCGGTGTTGTGGTATCCCCTCCATGATTGACAACGCTTTGGAATTGGTACAACCCGTTGGCAGGTTTTACACCTGTGTTGTGAGGCAGGAATTGAATGTACAAAGGCTTTCCCACCTCATACGTTTGACTATAAGGTGAACCCGAAAGATTGGGATAGGAGATCAATTTATTGCGGGGTATGCTGATGTTGAGTGAACTTTTCCAGGTGAAATCGCGGCCTTTGAAGTTTACCGTGTTTATGGAGATTTCAACACCCGTATTTTGTATAACTGCGGGTAAGTTGGCTTCGACGGTCGAGAACCCGGTAATGCTAGGTAGAGCATACCCCACTAACTGGTTGCTGGTTCTATTCATGTAATAATTGGCATTGAACAGGACACGATCCTTCCAGAGGCCGACGTCTATCCCGGTTTCGAACTTTTTTACCAATTCCCATCGATAGTCGGTGTTTGTCAAGCCGGTCGGAGTCAAGCCGGTTAAATTTTGATAAGGATACCCATTGGAAGAATAAGTACTCAAATACTGATAGTCTGATATCTGGTCGTTGCCGGTGCTGCCATAGCTGATTTTTATTTTGCCAAAGCTTATACCGGGAACTGCTTTTTTGAAAAAAGAGGTATTTGAAAATATCCATGCTGCTCCGACAGCGCCGAAGTCACCGAATTGTTTATCGGGACCAAAACGGCTACTGCCGTCGCGACGTGCTGTTGCATTGATCAGGTATTTATCATCCCAATTGTAACTGATCCGCCCGAAAATCGCGTCATAGTGATATAGGGTATTGCTGCTTCCATAAATCTGAATCGTACTGGCCGCAGCGACATTTGTAATCAATGCATCGTTTGAAAAGCCATAGGCATTTTGACCAATTGAATTTTGTTGATTTTCCTGAAACGTCGTTCCTGCCAAGGCATCAAGCTTTCCGAGTCCGATTTTTTTCGAGTAGACCAATTGTGGTTCAATGATCCAGGTTTTAACGTTAGTGGTCCCATAGGAATTCGATCTTAGATTGGGATCGTCCCCATACGCCGGTGAGAAATAGGTCCCAGGGGTAATTATGGTTTGATTTAATTGCATATTGGTGTAGCCGAAGCTACTTTTTGCCAACAGCCCCGGAAGTACCTCATAACTGACATTAAAATTCCCAAGCAGGTTATCCGTATTAGCTTTTGCATGTTCGGATAAGGTCGCTATTGGATTGTTCCATGTATAATTTTGCCAGTTAATGGTTCCATTTGGCGTATAAAGGGCAGGCGCATCTGGTGCAAGCGTTATATTTTGGGAAAAGTCATATCCCGGAAGATCGCTGTTGTCATTGACATAGTCGATGAAAAGTAACGCATGGAATTTTCTATTGACAGAGGTATGTGTGAGGTTGAAGCCGACAGACGCTTTTTGATCCGTATAATTTCCTGGGAATACCGTCCCCTGGTTGCTATAACCGCCCGAGAGAAGAAATTGAGTATTTGAATTTCCCCCTGACAGGCTTACCTGAGCGTTCGTGAATTTTGCAGTGCCCCCTATGAACACCTTTTGCCAGTTGGTGTACCTGGTGGAATCCCACATACCGTTGACATCATAAAAAGTCGACCCAATAGTTCTGTTATCATTGCGAAAAGCCTCATGACGCATCTCCAAATATTGTGGCGTATTCAACAAATTCATTTTTGAGGCGATCGATCCAGCTCCTGTAAATACATTTACATCTAATTTCGTGGCGCCTCCCTTGCCCTTCTTTGTTGTAATAAGGATCACCCCGTTTGCTCCGCGGGAACCATAGATAGCGGTGGCGTCTGCGTCTTTGAGCACTTCGATACTTTCTATATCGGCCATGTTAAGGTTATTGAACGGACTGGCTCCGTAGATAACGCCGGTATTATTGGAGTTGTTATTCCCTGGGGATCCTAATGCCCCCCCTCCTATAAAACTGCTCGTTAAAGGGCTTGAGCTGTATGGAACGCCGTCAACGATGTAAAGGGGGTTGTTTCCATTTGCAATGCTGTTTTGACCACGCAATTGAATTGTTGCATAGGCCCCGGGAATACCGGATGTTTGCGATATATATAGCCCTGGTACCCTTCCTTCGAGCGCAAGGATGGGATCTGATACAGGTTGTTTGGATATATCCACACCTTTCACTGTCGAAACATCCCCGGTACTAAGCCTTTCGCTTGTATTATAGTACCCTTTGATTACCGTTTGATCAAGTTCGTTGGTGCTGTGCTTTAAGGTGATCGTTAGTTCTTTCCCTCCATTTACCTTTACTTCCTGTCGATCATAACCGATAAAGGTTATTACAAGAATGGCATCGGAGCTCACATTTTTCAGCTCAAATAGGCCTTTCGAACTGGTCTGAGCGCCGCTTTTTGTACCCTTTATGGCAACCGACGCCCCATCAAGGGGCTCGCCCTCTTCGTTTGTAATTTTACCGTTGATGTTACCCTCGCCGTTTCCGTGAGCGTTTTTCGCAGCTTTAATAGGGGATATTTTACCTTTCTCGACAATAATCATCTTCTTTTCTTGGTCGATTTTGAATCCTATGGGCTGGTCCTTAAATAAGGACACTAAGACAGATTCAAGCGTCTGATCGGTCACATGCAGCGATACTGGCTTGGTATCTTTTAGCTGTTCTGCATAGTAAAAGAAAGTGTACCCGCTTTGGGATTCGATGAGTTCAAACGCCTTTTCAAGTTGAGCATGATCGAGACTTAAGGTCAGCGTTTGTCCCCTGGCCGTACCGGCGCTTACCTGCAAGCTGGCTAGCAGGACGAGAGAGATGGTTAACTTCATAATCATAAGTAGTTCAATGATATAGCCTCCGCCCCTGAAAGGATTTTCGCCAGTCGCAGTAAGTTTCATAACTTTGGTTTTGTTTGGGTGTTAAAAATTAAGCATGCGCAAAAATGTTTATTTGATCCACCTGAATTTCGCAGGGAGCGTTGCACCGCTTCCTGTTTTTTTTGCTGGAATGTAAGTCCATGAATTTCCTGCAAGTGTCGTCTATAAATGCTTCAAAGGATAGACTGGAAAAGGGTCTTTGGGAACAAAAACCCGTATTTGGCTGACATGAGAAAACGATAGGTTAAGGATTAAATGGGCATCGCGAGGCCGGGAAATAAATTCCTATTTACACAGTTCTGAACAAATTTAAAGTACAAGACTTCAACCACTATTCGGTCACTAGATTACTTTGTGGTATCGCTTGGGGATACAGGTATCTCGAACGGAATTTCGGTCGGTGGCAGGCATTGAATATCCGTACAGATTTGATAATGGATCATTCCGCTAAGTTTTGTACTTGCGGTTGGGTACTTTAATCTTATTCGCTGAACGAAGTCTACTTCCCGGTTATACTGGTCCTGCTTTATTCCGATGGTTTTGAACTCATAGTGTATCAGCTGCCCCACTTCTTTTACCTGCCCCTCAGGCAATAAGATGGGGTTTGGGGTATACTTTATTTTGGTAGGACTGCATACCGCATCAACAGGCTGCTGTTGTGAGTAAATATGCCAACCCTCCTTTAGCGTGGCTTTGAAATGAATTTCCAGGATACCATTTTTTTCAGGAATAACACGGAAAGTCCATGTTACGGGACTTTGAGCGAAAATTGATTGTGTTGAGAATATCATCAATACTAGAAATAGGCTGGCTTTTTGACTCTTCACGATTCTCTTGATTATGGTTTTATTGCGATCTTATCTTTAAAAACTTCGAAATGAACTGCGCCAGTTTGTTCCAGCAACTGCAATACGTTCGATACGTTGGAATACCTGGTCACGGTACCGAAAAAATGCGCCTCCGGCACCTTTCCTTCAAAAATGACTGAAACATTGTACCAGCGCGCTATCTGGCGCATGACATAAGGCAAATCCCTGTTGACAAACTTAAATTGACCGTTGTGCCATGCAGTTACTTCCCGTATATTGACATCGTTTATAATCCGTTGAACGCTGGCGGAGTTAATCTGTAACTGCTGGCCAGGAGAAAGGGTTTGGGTTTGGTGACCAGCGGTAGTGACCCGCACGGCGCCATTAACGAGGGTTGTGGTTTGAGAGGGTTCGTCAGTATAGGCCATGACGTCGAAGGCTGTCCCAAGGACCTGTATTTCCTGGGTAGAGGTCTTGACGAAAAAGGGAGAATTTACATTTCGGGCAATCTCAAAATATCCCTCCCCCTGAAGTTGGACTTCCCTTTTGGGGCCAGGGAAGGAGGTGGGGTAAGTGAGACTGGATCCGGCATTGAGCCAGACCCGCGATCCATCAGATAATACTAACAAATACTGCCCACCAAATGGTGTTCTAATAGTATTTAATAGCGGTTCAGGCAAACCTTGGTCTGATCCTTCGTAGCTCAGCTTTCCACCGGGGAGGTTCACTATGTTAGTCTTTCCCTGTTGGGCAATGATGCCATTGTGTGCTTTGTCAAGGTCAACTGTCTTCCCGTCGGCCAAAGTAAGTGTGGCCCGGTCTTGCCCCGGTGGAATGTCTTTAATTGCCTGCACGATATTAACAGGAACAGCCTTATTCTGGTTATGATAGTACAGGATTGCCACCCCGGTGATGGCAATGATAAGCGCAGCGGCGGCGCCATAGCGCAGCACCTTTTTCCATGGCGTAACGGTCCCAATAGTGAGTATTTGTCCTATTGGAATATTATTGGTTCTGGCAAATGCCTCGAATGCTTCGGAGGCTGACGTTGTTTGTCGATATTCTTCCAGCATGGCCTCCCGCGTAACCGGATCCTGAAGGGATTTGTATAGCTCTTCGTAAGACGGATGCAATTCAAATAACTTTTCCATTTCAGCCTGCTCTTCAGGCGACAAGCCTTGCAACAGGTAGATGGATAGCAATTCCATCATTCTCGCTGCCTCTTCTACATTATACGATGAGAAATCCTCCATACGCATAGTTGAGTTTCTTGTAGTTTGCTGTAGGTCCTCGCTTACAAGCGTTTGTAATGGGGGGAAATCAGCATTTTCCCTAGTATAACGGGATAGGAATCAGTTTGACACCGTGCGGGTTTAAAAAAGATACTAACAACTGGGGATAAGAGCTGTATTGAGTTTCAGGTCCTGCCACTGCGCCAAAGAAGTACTACAGGAGCACATCAGGAAGCACTAAAGAGAAGCTCAAGAAGTACTGCGGGAATATTAAAAGAAAGGAGATAGGAAAATGATCAGGGACATGACGCCCCAAAGGTCTTTTTTCTCCAGACCACCGCGTAATAGCTCGATGCCGCGATCTTTGTACCGGTAGATGACTTGTCGGGCGATGCCCAGTTTATCGGAGATACTACTGACGGATTCTCCGTCGATGGTAAGTTGAATGACTTTTCTTATTTGAGGAGGGAGTTGAACAGTCAGCTCGTCCAATCGACGTAGTACGCCGGCCTCTACGACGCGGCCAATCATCTCTTCTATCTCATTATTGGCCTCTTTGTCCAATTTCCTATACGAATATTCTTTTACAGCCTTCGACTCGGTTCGCTTTTTATCAATAAGGTCTATCGCCCGGTTTTTTATCGCGAGGAAGATAAAGGCTTTCAGCCCGGCCAAACTCTCAAAATCATATCTCCTTATCCAGACCTTATTCATAGCCTCGGAACAAATATCTTCCGCTTCCTGATCGGGGACATATCGTTTAGCGAATAGGACGAACTCCCTCCAGTGTTTGGAAAAAATATATTCCAGGGCCCTTTCGTCGCCCTGTTTGAACCCGGCTATATCGAATACGTATCTATTTTTTCGCGGAGCCATACCAATACGTTCACCTCTTGATTTATAAATTAAACTTATCGCTCCTGTCCAGTGACTGGAGTTTAGATCATTCAGGGGACGATAGGGGTGGTCTTAATGGTTAGGCCGGACTTGTTCTCTGAGAACGTTTCAAAGGTCAAAGGGTCATCCTTGGAGGGCCATGGTTGTACTCCCAAACCGGAAAACCCGTATAAAGACGTAAGTATTTAGACCTACGTAATTATACTGGGTTGAAATTAGAACATTTTAGTAGACCGCCAAATAAAAAATATTAACTGCCGGATTTTAGGATAATTGATCCCCTTTGCCCGGGTATAATTTGGTCCGGGCTTGCGATTTGAGCCTTAATATCTTATGAAACCCGATAATTGGGTAGATTTTCGACATATACAGGGATTTAATATTATTTTCTTAACGCCGGCCCTGAAAATCGGTTTTCTAGAGTTTTGGTTATATATAGCCACAAGAGAATAGGTACTCGCCACAGAGATGCATAACCTTCCAAATGGATGACGGTGACAAAGCATCTCAAATCCTGTTTTGCATTTCCGCATTTGCTTCTCCGTTAGCTTACATGATGAATTTAATTTATCAAATAGTAAATCGTCGTTGCATGTATTGCGATTCGTCCGGTAAGCTTACCATCTCCTATTTTATTGATACAATGGCCTGGGGCAGGTTCTGCGCCGGACGCGCTAAGGCGTGAAATTTTTATTTTATTCCCGCACGGTGTCAAACGGCATCCTTTGCCGTTATTACTAATGCCCCGGATTTATACTTGCTTTTTTAGGTTATTTTTTTCCTACAACGATTTTTAATTCTCCTGATTACTAAGCACCTGCTAAACCCATCCACTATGAACGAGGAGATCGATTTGCCATTTATGAATATGGTGATCCTGCAAGGCATTTTGTTTTGCAAATACAAGAATACCGCCATGCTGACCCTCGCAATGGCTCGGGAAATGGTGCAGGCGAGGCTGCAACTGCTCAATGGCCGCTCTTTACCCGTATGTATTCGGAATTTCCAAGGCGTTTTGGATTTCGAGCCCGAGGCCAGGATCTATCTGAATAGTCCTGAAGCTATGGAAGGGATCAGCGCGGCAGCTATCGTTGCCGAGGAATTTCACACGGAGATGCTTTCCACCAAATTCTGCGACCTACCCAGCCAGATCGCCCCGACCTACCCATGCAAGTCGTTGGAACAGGCTATTAAGTGGTTGCATCCGTATACAAACTATTGATCCAGCGGCATGGATAAGCGATATCCCCAGCTCGTCAGGCTTTTTGCCCGGTTCTCCTCAGGCGACTTCGATAGCCGGGTTCACCAGGAACTCCATGGTGAACCGGATTCCCTATACACGCTCGTTTCAGCCGCGAATATGATGGGCTACGACTTGCGACAATCGACAGTCCATCGGGATGACTTTCATAAACTATGCGACTCTATGAGTGAGTGGGTCTTTATTGTGGCGCCAGGCGGCAATATTGCCGGTGTCAACAAGACTGCCCGGGTTTCTTTCCCGTTCGGCAAAGAGAAGGAGGCCCAAACGTCACTGGACGCCTTGCAGCCACATGGCTCCCCATCTCTATATAATCGAACTCGAAGGAATCTCCGGGAGCACGAGCGGGCGTCCATCCCCGATATACGGCTCACAACGGCTGAGGGCGAACTCTTTGAAGTGAACATTGAGGCATTCAATATGAGCGCTTCCGGGAGGCGGATCCCCGATATGGTGGTCATAGCCAGGAAATTACGCCGCGCCGCGCCTGCAATACCGCTTTTGCATTCCGTCAGCCCAAACAGGCCCGTACTTACGGAACGGGAAAATGAAGTCCTTCAATGGATGGCCCGTGATTGTAAACGGGCGGCAATTGCCAAGATCCTGGGCATATCGCCCAAAACCTACGACGAATATAGGAATTCGCTCAGGGAAAAATTTGACGCCGAAACCGAAGTCGGCATCTATAAGGCGGCCAGGGAATGGGGCTTCGTAAAATAAGACAAACGCTACGGTAAAGATTTTCCGCCGGTTCTGACTTTTTTATCTTTTAAAGCATGTACTCGACACCGTTAAAACACCCTTTTTAAATCTCAAATGTGAAAAAGTCTCAATCGGTCTGTACTTTAACTGATATTTTTGCAAATTAATACCCATGGAATATTTGGCTACCGTTACTGACTTTCATTTTCATCCCATGGTGGTGATAAATTCAT
>Ga0206896_1182_pt1 | contig 12336 bp, 12 predicted proteins | sample Alteio_BWOrgHeat_52_FD_152969 | JGI IMG/M metagenome (GOLD analysis project Ga0206896, IMG submission 152969) | Enriched cells from forest soil in Barre Woods Harvard Forest LTER site, Petersham, Massachusetts, United States -... | ecosystem: Environmental > Terrestrial > Soil > Temperate forest >... | reverse complement strand
ACCTGGGCCTCCCCCGTTTAAGCGACCTGCCGGACAGCGACAGCCAATACCTGCAAATCCTGCGGACCTATATCCTGGTGGCCCATCCCGGAGGACTGCTCTTGATCCACCAGCAAGCGGCCCACGAACGCATCCTTTACGAAAGGTTTATCGCCGCGCTCCAGGGTAAGGCCCTCCCCTCTCAGCGTTGTCTCTTCCCCTCGGTGTTACCCTTGTCCGCTGCCGACAGCATACTCCTGGAAGACCTCTTGGAAGACCTTGGCCGACTGGGGTATCAGATAGAGCCCTTCGGAAAAGACACCTTCGCCATCCAGGGGACCCCTGCAGATCTGGAATCCGGCAGCGAACGCAGGGTCATAGAACAGGTACTCGAACAGTTCAAGCATTCCAGCGGCTCTCTCCTTGTAACGCCAAGAGAAAAATTAGTCCGGGGGCTGGCGCGGCAGCAGGCCGTCAAGGCGGGGACCCTTCTGGGACCCGAAGAGATGCGCCACCTGGCCTCAGCCCTGATGGAATGCAGTCAGCCAAACGCCTCCCCCTACGGGCAGCCGGTGTATGCCGTTCTGGATTATGCATCGCTGGAAAAATTATTTACGGCAGCTTTTTGAACATCACCCGGGCATTTGTCCGCATGTCCGATGACAAGCGTACTTCGTACCGCTGATCGTCGATATAGATGACCATAAGGGCTGTGTTCGGAGGTATGTCTCCCTCATTCTCGGCGTACAGGGAAAGGACGTGGTCCTTCAGCCCCGGTCGCAGGTATATCGACAGCGTCTTGGCCGTCGCCAGCAGCTCATAGTTCTTCAATACGAGGCTGTCACCCAGAAAAAGGGAGATCCGATCGTGGTCCACGATACCGTCGTCATAGAATTCCAGCCTTGCGCTGTCCGCGTGATGGTTGATGACCAATTCCGTGGAATCCCTTCTGGATTTGAAAGACACAAAGCGCAAGGAATCCGGATCGGGAGGAGGGCCGCTCACGATCGTTGTGGAGGCTGCCGGGGTCAGGGGGACATTTGTCTGCGTTTGGGTTACCGGCATCCCCGATCGCTTATTCGCGGCCTTTCCGGTCGGCTTTGCCCAGACCGCATCGGGTGGAATGGCACGGAAGAACGTCACATGGGTATCCGGATAACGGAAGTTGCTCCCCGCGGGTTTCTTCCATATGCCCGTCAGGTATTCTTTGCGCTCATCCCTGGAATAGCGGAGGCGGAAGGTGCCCCTGCAGTCATTGGGGAAGATTCCGTTGCGATTGGCCACCAGGGCTATCTCCTTGAGCACCACCGAATCTCCGGTGAGGCTGGTCCCTTCCAGGCTCACCGCCTGGTAGTACATGCCGTGCTCCCAGATATAGTAGATGCTCCCGCTAAAACCACTTCCAAGGGGGTCGAGACGCATCTCCACGTTTTCCAGCCCTTCAAAAAAGCCGGTCTTATCCTCACTTAGCCAGTAACCCGACGGACCCTGAGCCCGGGCGGCCGTAAAGGCCAGACAGCAAAAAAGTATGATGGCAATACGCATGGCTAAGGTTTTCAGCAAAAAACGAGCCTATCCCCGCTCCTGGGCCCTGAACCAGCGTTCGGGAATATCGTTGTGGCTGGCCTTCACATAGTCCGTATAGCTACAGGCAATATAGCTCTTGTCCGGCAACTGCATCCACCAACGCCCCGTCCTTTTGCTTTGAAGGAAGGTGCTCTCCACCTCTCCAAAAACCGTGTGGAACTCGTTGTAGTGGTCACGGTCGTCCAGGGGGGCCTCCTGAAGACCCTTCTGCCGGCCGTCGATGAAATACCAAAGCATCTGGGCGATTTGTTTGGCCGTCAGGTCGTCCCGGTCGAGGATGGGTCTGTAGCCGTAAATCCCAAAGGTGCTCAGCCGGGCGCTTAACCCCGCATAGCGGGTCAACTGACACATTTCCTCTCCGCTAAAGCCATTGGGGCTGACCCGGGCGGCCGGGGCGGCGCTGTTGGCCATGGCGGAAATATCGACGCTTACCATGTCCGAATGCCGGATCACCGGCTCCATCTCGTCGAGCTGCTCCTTTACCTTACCTACGCGGTAGCAATCGAAGTGCAGCTTGTCCATGGTTTCCAGCATCCGCGGGTGTACATAGTAGCTTTGAAAACCGATATGGTTATAATGACGGATATAATTGGGGTCTTCGGTGAGCATGCCCAATAGGAAATTGTCCTGTTTGAGGGGGGAATCCGTATTTAGGTCGATCAGGGCATCTACACAGGTTGCCTCTATAAGTGATTTTCGTTCCCGATAGGCCTGGTACTGGGCCAGCGTGAGGTCATGGCTGCCGCCCAGGATCACGACGGTCTTGCCGGCCCCGGTCAGTTCGCTGACCACCGTACGCAGGGCCGCGTACGTATCGTGCAGCGTCGCCCCCTTTCGGATATTCCCCGCGTCCGCCAGCCGCACTTCGGGGTGCCAGTAGTAGGACGAGTAGAAGTATTCCCTGATCTTGTCAGGTCCCCCGAGTTCGCCATCCCTGCGCCCCGCGCCCCGTTCTTCGGCGACCCCTACCAGGATTACGTCCGCAGCGTCCAGGTCGGGATCCGGTCCGTCCCACACGGCTATATGGCAACCGATCTGCCCGTCGGAAAAACCCCGGTCATGGCTGAGGGCATAAGTACTGACGGGTTGCAGGAAGTCTTGGAGGGACATACGATCGCTTTAGGGGCAAAGATAGCGATCGGTCCTTTATTCCTATCTTCGCGCCATGGAACAGGTGTTGCAACAAATTGACCAGTATAAAAAGGAGATCGACGACTGGGTCATAGCTTCCGCCGAAGACCTGGAGAACTATCGGATCCGGTTTTTGGGCTCCAAGGGCGTCGTCAAGACGCTGTTCGGGGAAATGAAAAATGTCCCCGCCCAGGACAAGCGTTCCTTCGGACAGGTGCTCAACGAGTTCAAGCAACTGGCGGAAGCGAAATACGAGGGCGCCAAAGGACTTACTTCCGATGGTGCGCCGGAGGCCCAGGGAATGGACCTGACCCTCCCGGGGGACGCCCTTCCCATGGGCACCCGTCACCCTTTAAGTCTTGTCCGCAACCGCATCGTATCCATCTACCAGCGACTGGGGTTTGCCGTCGCCGAGGGCCCGGAAATAGAAGACGACTGGCACAACTTCACGGCCCTGAACATGCCGGAGAACCATCCTGCCCGGGACATGCAGGATACCTTTTACGTCCAGCGACATCCTGACTGGGTGTTGCGGACCCATACGTCTTCCGTACAGGCCAGGGTGCTGGAGACCAGCCCCCTTCCGGTACGCATCATCTGCCCGGGAAGGGTATACCGGAACGAAACCGTTTCGGCGCGCGCCAACTGTTTCTTTCACCAGGTGGAGGGGTTGTACGTGGACAAGGACGTATCGTTTGCCGACCTCAAACAAACCGTTTACTTTTTTGTGCGGGAGATGTTCGGCAAGGATACAAAGGTCCGCTTCCGCCCTTCCTATTTCCCCTTTACCGAACCCAGCGCCGAAATGGACATCAGTTGCACCGTGTGCGGCGGAGCAGGCTGCTCCCTTTGCAAACACACGGGCTGGGTGGAGATCATGGGCTGCGGGATGGTCCATCCTCACCTTCTGGAGAATCTTGGGATCGATTCAACGGTCTATACCGGCTTCGCCTTTGGTATGGGCGTGGAGCGCATCGCCCAGTTGAACTATGTCGTCAACGACCTGCGCCTGTACGCGCAAAACGACCTGCGTTTCCTCCGTCAATTTACCAGCGGCGCATAACCATGTCTATTCAATCGATCATCGTCTGCGGAGCCGGCACCATGGGCAGCGGCATCGCCCAGGTAGCGGCCCGGTATGGGCACGAGACCTTCCTTTTCGACCTGGATCCGTCGGCGCTTGAAAGGGCGCGGACCCAGATCCTGCGAGCCTGGCAAACCCTGGTGGAGAAGGGCCACCTGAGCCCGGTCGAGCGGGATCAGGCCTCCGCACGGCTACACTTCACCTTAACAGCCGTCCGCGCCGACCTCGTCATAGAGGCCATTGTAGAACGCCTGGACGCCAAGATCGGGCTCTTCCAATCCCTGGCGCCCCACTGTGACGGGCAAACGATTTTTGCCTCCAATACGTCTTCTCTGTCCATCGACGCGCTTCAGCATGCCCTGCCCCACCCCGGCAGGGTCGCCGGTCTGCACTTCTTTAACCCCGCCCCCTTGATGAAGCTCGTAGAGGTTGTCCGCGGCGCCCACACCGACCCCTCGGTAGCGGATGCTCTTTCCGCACTTGTTCGGAGCTGGGACAAGGTCCCCGTCTCCTGCAAGGACGCACCCGGCTTTATCGTCAACCGCGTGGCAAGACCCTATTACCTGGAAGCCCTTCGAATGGCGGAGTCGGGCGCAAGCGGCTTTGCCTCGATCGATCGGATCGCCGAAGCCTCCGGCTTCCGGATGGGCCCCTTTCGCTTGATGGACCTTATCGGCAACGACATCAACCTCGCGGTAACGCGGTCCTTATACGAAGCCTCGGGAAACGCACCCCGTTTCAAACCCTCCCCGTTACAGGAAGGAACGGTTGCCCGGGGCGAGCTGGGTAGAAAAACGGGGAAGGGGTATTATACTTATGTCTAAATTACCAACAAACAGTAGCCCATGGTTCTCGTCACCGGTGGCACCGGCCTCGTCGGCAGCTATTTGATCAAAGCCCTCCTGGACGCCGGCACACCCGTAAGGGCCCTGTGCAGACGGCCCTACGAAGGCTTTGTCCTGACACCGGAAGCCTGCGGGCGGGTGGAATGGATCGAGGGGGACGTCATGGACATAGTCTCCCTGGAATCGGCTATGGAGGATATACAGCAGGTCTATCATTGCGCCGCCATCGTCAGCTTTAATCCCAAACAAGCCCTTGGGCTGTTTAAGGTAAATACCGAAGGGACAGCCAACGTCGTCAACGCCGCCCTCGAAAAGGGCGTCAAAAAAATGGTATACGTCAGTTCCGTAGCGGCCCTGGGACGACTAAAGGAAGACACCTTGATAGACGAGTCCTCCCAGTGGAGCGAAGAGACCAACAATTCCTTATACGGCAAGAGCAAATACTATGGAGAAATGGAAGTGTGGAGGGGGATAGCCGAGGGGTTGGAAGCGGTGATCGTGAACCCCACCATCATTCTGGGCGCCGGAGATTGGGGGAAAGGCTCTGCAGCCCTCTTCAAATCGGCCTATGATGAATTCCCTTGGTACACCGAGGGCGTCAGCGGGTTTATAGACGTCCGGGACGTGGCCTCCGCCATGATCCGTCTGATGGACAGCCCGCTCCATGCAGAACGGTTCCTCCTCAATGGGGACAACTGGACTTATCGCCAATTATTTACCTCCATGGCGGGAGCCTTCGGCAAACGGAGTCCTCACAAAAAAGTGACCCCACTGGTGGGGGAGATCGTCTGGAGGATGGAAAAAGTAAAGGGCCTCTTTACCGGAAAAGACCCCCTCGTCACCCGTGAAACCGCCCGCACCGCCCAGGCGGTCACCCGCTTCGACGCCCGCAAGATCGAGGCGTCTTTACCCGGGTTTCGGTTTACTCCCCTGGAGGATAGCATACGCTATCACGCGGCGCGGTTAAAAGAGCACTATCTCCCCTAGCGGGAGCCCTCCAGTCGTTTTACCTTATCCCAAAGCTCCGGGATGCGTTTGATCCAAACCAACTGTTTCATACCCGCCCCTGCCTCCTGTACCGGAGATCCGAAATAGGCTTTGCCCGCTGGGAGACTGTGCGGCACCCCGCTCTGGGCCATGACCACCACGTTGTCTCCCACCGTCAGGGTCTTGCTGACGCCTACCTGTCCCCAAAGGATGACCCCGTCTCCAATGGTGGTGGCCCCTGCGATCCCGACCTGGGCGGCAAACAGGCAATTCCTGCCCACCACTACGTCGTGTCCTATATGGACCATATTGTCCATTTTCGTGCCCCTGCCGATCACCGTATCGTGGCTTACACCCCGGTCGATGGTACAGGAACAGCCGATCTCAACGTCCGATTCGATCAATACCCTTCCGCAGCTATCCATTTTCTTGTACCATACCTCCCGGTTCACTTTTTTGTTGAAGTAGAACGCATCGCCGCCGATTACCGTCCCGGCATGAATGACCACATTGTCTCCGATCCTGCAATGATCGTAGATCGATACGCCGGGGTGTATCAGGCAGTTTTCTCCTATGCTGACGTGGTTCCCTACAAAGACATTCGGCATGATCAGGGTGCCCTTGCCGATCACCGCGCTGTCGCTGACGGGTTTGAAAGCCGGTTCGAACGGACAAAAGTGGCGCACCAGGGATAGGTAAGCCTCAAAAGGCTCGGCAACTACCAGCAGGGCCTTTCCGGCGGGGACTTCCGTCTTTTGGTTGATTATGATAAAAGAGGCCGCCGAATGGATGCAGGCGGCGTAGTATTTGGGGTGATCTACGAAGGCCAGGTCGCCAGGTTCTACTTTGTGTAATTCGTTTATGCCCGTCGCAAAGCCTTGCCCATTGCCGATCAGCTCAGCGCCGATCCAGGAGGCGATCCATTGTACGGAGACGGGAGCGGGAAATTTCATACCATCAAAATTTCGTTAAAGGTAACATGAGGCATGTGCGCCTTATCCACAGCTTCAAAAAAAATGTGAATAATTTTTTGACAAAAATCTTCTTGGTAGTAAAAATTCTTTTTAATATTGTGTTGGGAATTTTTTTTCCCGGTACTTACTAACCCATTTTTGATAGAGAACCCGGCCGCTGGTCGGGTTTTCACGTTTTTGGCTATGCCCTACCAATACTTCATCACCTACAAGCCCTTTCAGGTCCTCTCCCAGTTTTCCCCTTCCGAGGGGAAGGCTACCCTCTCCGCTTTCTGCAAGGTGCCCTCGGATGTGTATCCGCTGGGGCGACTCGACTATGATAGCGAAGGGCTGCTCCTCCTCTCCAACGACCCCGGATTGAACCACCGCTTGCTCCACCCCTCCTTTCGGCACGAACGCGAGTATTGGGTGCAGGTAGAAGGGAAGGCGACGACCGAAGCATTGCAAGCGCTGGAGGCTGGGCCCATTATCTCACTGGAAGGCAAATCTTACCACACAAAGCCCTGCACCGCGGAAGCCTTTGACACCGAACCCCTGGTTCCCGATCGGGTGCCCCCGATCCGGTTCAGACGAGCAATCCCTACATCCTGGATACGCCTTGTGTTAACGGAGGGGAAAAACAGACAGGTGCGGCGGATGACGGCCAAGGTGGGGTTGCCCACGCTTAGGCTGATCCGCTATCGGGTGGAGCAGGTCAGGCTGGAGGGTTTGGCGCCCGGAGATTGCATCCGCCTGGACGGGCCGGTGCTCTTTGAAAGGCTATTTGGTCGGTAGCGGCCACCACCACACAATATTGTCATATATTGCACAAAAGAACTTCTACATTATGTTGAAATCGATGACGGGCTTCGGTCGGACGGAACAGAGCATAGGGGATAAGACGTTCATGATCGATATTCGCTGCCTGAATGGCAAACAATTCGAGTTACAGTTAAAGATACCCGCGATCCTAAAGCCCTTTGAGTTCAATATCAGGAACTTGCTTTCCGAGGGTCTGGTCCGGGGGACCATAGATTGTCTGATCCTGCTCAAGCAGAACGGCGGCACAAAACCCGTCACCATCAATACCGAACTGGCTAAATCATACTTCAAGCCGCTGGAGGCCCTGGCCAAAGAATTGAACCTGGACACGGCTTATACGCTCAGCGCCCTGCTGAAATTGCCCGAAGTGATCACCCCTTCCTCCGAGGCGTTGAATGAGGAGGAATGGCAAGGCCTCAAAAAGATCGTCCTGGACGCCATAAAGGAATTGGATAAGCACCGCCTGGATGAAGGCGCGGCGACCGAACGGGACCTGCTCCAGCGCATCGACATGATCCGGGCCCAGCAAGACGAGGTTATCAAACTGGAGCCCCTGCGCAAGCAAAAGACCCGGGAAGGCCTGACAAAACTGCTGGAGGAACACGTAGGCGCGGGCAATTTCGACGCCAACCGGCTCGAGCAGGAATTGATCTACTATATCGAGAAAATGGATATAAGCGAGGAACAGGTGCGGCTGAAAAACCATTGCGACTACTTTAGGTCGATTATCCTGGAAGAAGGAGAGGTGGCCAAGGGTAAAAAATTATCGTTCATCCTTCAGGAAATAGGCCGCGAGATCAATACGACCGGTTCAAAGGCTTATGACTCAACCATCCAGAAATGCGTCGTGCTGATGAAGGACGAACTGGAGAAAGCCAAAGAACAAATCCTGAACGTGTTATGACCTTCCGTTTGTCCTTGTGTCTGACCCTGCTGCTTTCGGCTGCTGCTTGCAAGGGCCCGAGCCTGAACGCGTTTGAGAAGGACATATCCATCCGGGGGGGAGCCTGGGCCATGGAAAACCGCCCTTCCGTCGAGTTCGACGTTACCGATACGGTCGCCGCGTACAACGTCTCGGTCGTCTGCCGCCATACCGACGGGTATGCCTATAAAAATCTTTGGCTGCTCATTTCCACCCGCAGGCCCGGGGATAGCATGTTCCGAAAGGATCGCTTCGAGCTGACCCTGCAAAAAAACGATGGGAGCTGGTACGGTACCGGTATGGATGATATATGGGACCAGCGTATCCCCTTGTATCCAACCCTCCACTTTAACAGGATCGGGACGTACACCGTCGTATTTGAACAGAATATGCGCGACAATCCGCTAAAGGGCATCCTGGATATAGGGCTTCGCGTGGAAAAAATGCCCTGATGCTTCAAACCTACAGACGATACCGGCTCTTGATAGTCAACGTCGTGTACTGGTTCCTCCTCTTGTACATCATCGCCGCACTTGTCTGGTGGTTCATCGCCCTCGGCCGTCAAAGCCATAAAATGGCCCAGTACGAGTCGGCCGAGGTTAGGACGCGCATGGACAGCACCTCCAACCCTGTTGCTTTTAATGAGGCCATTCGCGCCGTCCAGGACCACGAGCACATGCGCGGCATCGGGTATACCGGCGAGGGCAGTATATTCCTGCTGGTGATACTGGTGGGAGCGCTCTTTGTGTACCGGTTCGTACGGCGGGAGATTCGCCTGTCCGCCCAGCAGCAAAACTTTATGATGGCCGTCACCCATGAACTGAAAACACCCATCGCCGTAGCCAAACTCAGCCTGGAAACCCTGGCCAAAAGAAAACTGGGAGAAGAGCAGCAGGCAAAGCTGATCCAAAACGCGCTTACCGAGACAGAACGCCTCAACCAGCTCTCCTCCAATATCCTCCTGGCCGCTCAACTCGAGGAAAGCGCCTACGCCCCGGTCATGGAAAACGTTGACCTGTCGGCGCTGGTCGACACGGCTGTCAGGGCTTTTTCCGGGCGCTTCCCGGGACGTCTCCCCGCCCCCGAAATCACCCCGGGCATTTCGCTAAAAGGAGACTCCCTGCTGCTGGAGCTAGCCATCAACAACCTCATAGAGAACGCCTTGAAATATTCACCCAAGGACGCACCCGTAACCGTGAAGCTATCGAAGGGCGGCGCGAGGAACGTCCTGTTCCAGGTTGCGGACCGGGGAGAGGGCATACCCGACGCCGAAAAGTCCCTGATTTTTCGTAAGTTTTACCGGGTGGGCAACGAGCAAACCCGGAGGACAAAGGGTACGGGTCTGGGACTTTACCTCAGCCGGACCATCGTCCGTAAGCACCGGGGGCAGCTCTCCGTAGCGGACAACCAACCAAAAGGAAGTGTTTTTTCGATCACCTTTTATACATGAACCATGGCAGGGAATTCAAACGGATCCATCCTTTTAGTGGAAGACGAAGAAAATCTCCAGGACGCCCTCAAGCTCAACCTGGAGATCGAGGGCTACGAAGTCACTACCGCCTCCAGCGGGACGGGAGCCCTCAAGGCGATCGAGGGCGAATACTTCGACCTTGTCCTGCTCGACGTGATGTTGCCGGAACTCGATGGGATCAGCGTGGCGGAAACCATCCGCCTCCAGAACAACGACGTTCCCATCCTGATGGTCAGCGCCCGCAATACGACCGCCGACAAGGTCCTTGGGCTTAAAAAGGGCGCCGACGACTATATCACCAAGCCGTTTAATCTGGAAGAACTCTTGCTTCGCGTCCAGAAGATGATCGAAAAGAACAAAAAACTCCAGGAGAAGGGCAGCCTTCCGGCAGTAGTCACCTTTGGTCAGAACGTCGTAGACTTCAAAGCCCAGGAAGCAACAAATTTTAAAGGCGACAAACTAACCCTTTCCAAAAAAGAAACCATGCTCCTCCGCCTGCTCATTGAGAACAAAAACGAGGTCGTGACCAGGGAGAAGATCCTGCAGGCGGTATGGGGATACAATGTCTATCCCACTACCCGGACCATCGATAATTTCATCCTGAATTTCCGAAAGTATTTCGAAGCGGACTCCCGAAACCCACGGCACTTTCACTCGGCCCGGGGGGTGGGGTACAAGTTCACCGACTAACGCCGCCCGGAGCCCCCTAGTCCTTAATGCCATGCTCCAGCCGCTTCTGAAGGCGCAACGCCATCTCCATCGTGCGTTGCATATCCTGGCCCGTATGTACCGGGGCGTAGAGTGCCAGTTCGCATTCTTCCAGGAGGCTGCGGACCTCTTCCCGGACAAAGGGACTAAACCCCTTACGCTCCAGGCGCGAGAGCACGAGTGCCTTATCCCGTTTGTGACCCAGGTCCAGGTGCTCTCTCAGCAGTCCCCATAGACCGGCATTGAGTTCCCGGTAATAGGCGGCGCTGTGGTCGCCCTTCAGTTGCGCCCGGGCTCCCTCCATCCAGTCTTTTGTCTCAAAAGTCGTTACAGAAGCAGGGACGATATGGGGCACCTTTATATCCCGCTGTTCGCTGCGCCGTACGGGGGCGTTGTCCGCGGAAACGGAAGGCGCGGAGGGCCCCATAAAGGCGCTCTCTGGGCTGGGCGCGGTGGGCGCCGGAACAGGGCGCGCGATACCCGCGGGGGGCGTCTGAGGACTGGCTAATGCCGCACTACGGCGCCACTTCCAAATTCCCGCGGCGGCAAACAGGGCCAGCAAAAGCCCCGATCCCCACCACCACCAATCCGGCGCCGGTTCGCTGGGGGCGGTTACCCTCGATTGCGGGCTATCCGACGGTCCGGGTTCTACCGAAAGCAGCAACGGCTGTGTAGCATCTATTTTGTACGTCGCCGTCTGGGGGTCGAAATAAGCAATCGAGATAGACGGCAGCGTATACTGTCCCCCCTTATTGGCTGAAAAGGCATAGGCAAATATCTTTCTTCCCTTGATCGGAGAAACCGTCTGGTCGATCTGTTCTTTTGCGGATGGATCAAAGGCCTCCAGCCCGGAGGGCAGACGCAGGGCAGGCGCATTCACCAGGGGAAGGTTTCCGCTGCCCGTCAGGACCAGCAGGAGGGTATCCGTCTGGTTGGTCTTCAGGGTCGTATTGGTCAAGCTGGAGGACAGCGTAAACTGGCCTACAGCCCCCGAAAAATCCACCGGCTTACCCGCTTCCGGAAGGGGTTTGACATGGATGAGCAGGGGCGGGGTGGTAAGGTTCAACTGGTGTTTTTCCGGTACGCCTTCTCCCTCCTCATCCCCCCAAAAATCCTTCATCATTTGGTCAAAGACGGACCCGGCCGGGGCCGATGGAGGGCGCGCGGTCTTGTTCTCCCGGAACAGGGTGACGTTGTTATCCAATTCGACGGGCTCGATGGTCAGGTCCCCGCTCTGCAAAGGGTATAACTGAGCCTTTCGGATCAGGTACCCGTTGTAAGGTCGGCCGCCAAGGATCTCCCTGGAGATCGTTCCTTGTTCGGGCTGGACCATATCGAATACCGAGAACCCGCTAAAGGACGGCCTCTCGGCGACCTTTGATTCGGAGGGCAAACGGGAATACAGCTTACACGTGGCGATAATGGGCTCTCCGACATAACAGGTGTTTTTGCTGGCGGTCATTTTCAGGATCATGTTCCGCCGGATCTTGTCCTCCGCTTTCTCTCCCTTGCGCAGGAACCGATCCCCATAACCCTCCCGCTCAGCCGGAGAGAAGGGGCTCATTTGACCCATCATGCCCTGAAAGGGATTGGAAGTCGCGGGAGCAGCCGAACCTAAAGATCCCTTGACCACCTCTATGCTGACGCTGTTGGACTTTACCGCCTGGTTGTTTACCATGACGGTAGCCGGGCCTATCGTGAATTTTCCCTTTCCGGAAGGCTTAAGGTAGTAAGTGACCGAATAATATTTGCTGGCATTGCCGTTGATTAGGTTGAATCCGCTGGTGTACGCCGGCCCCTGGACCAGCTGGAAGGGGCTAAAGGAGGGAGGGGAGAACTGGTCCACC
>Ga0206896_1138_pt1 | contig 12355 bp, 12 predicted proteins | sample Alteio_BWOrgHeat_52_FD_152969 | JGI IMG/M metagenome (GOLD analysis project Ga0206896, IMG submission 152969) | Enriched cells from forest soil in Barre Woods Harvard Forest LTER site, Petersham, Massachusetts, United States -... | ecosystem: Environmental > Terrestrial > Soil > Temperate forest >... | reverse complement strand
GAGCGCTGCAGTCGGGCATGCGTATCGTCGAAGGCAAGTGGGCGGCGAAGTTTGGCGTAGCTCAGGGCTCCATCCGGGAAGCAATTAACATCCTCGCGCAGGCAGGCTTCGTATCCAAAGCCTCTGGGCGCAGCGCGCGCGTCATAAATCTCAGCGAAAAAGACGTCGCCCACATCTACCAGCTGCGAGGCGCCATTGAAGGGCTGGCTGCGCGTCTAGCTGTGGCCAATAAGCCGAATCTCAAAGTACTCCAGGCCACGCTCGATGTGATGCGTGAGTCAGCAAGCGCTGACAATCTCGATGGCCTGCTCGATTGCGATTCTCTCTTCCATCTCGAACTCTGCGAACTATCGCGCAATCCATATCTCATCGAGCATGCTCGGCGGATACTGCTTCCGTTCTTCGCGTTCGTGCGAATGCGAGTGGCTGCAAGCGGGCAGCAAACCTCAGCCTGGGATAAAGACCTAGAAGCGCATCAGCGCATCATTGATCTCTTGAGCGAAGGTGAGGGCGAAATAGCCGAGCAGTATGTAAAGCGCGCCATGGAAAGATTCGCCAAGACTGCCTACGACAACTGGGAAAAGCGGACATCACATGCCGGCTGACCTTTCAGGAAAAGTAATTGTATTGACCGGCGGCGCCGATGGAATCGGCCGTGAATGCGCCCTCGCCTACGCGCGAGAGGAAGCCACTATTGCCATCCTTGACCGGGATCTGGAAGCGGCTCAGAAGACCGCATCCGAAGCCGGTCGCGACAGCGTCGCTCTCCATGCCGATGTGTCCGATGGCAGCGCAGTGCAGGTCGCTATCGATGAGGTGCTGGATAGGTTTGGTCACATTGATGCAGTGCACAACAACGCGGGCATTGCCAGCCCTTCAAAGCCGCTGCACGAAACAACCGAGCAGGAATGGGACAACCTGCAACGTGTCAATCTGAAGTCTGTCTTCTGGACGACTAAGTTTGCGTTCGAGGCCCTCGTGGCAAGCAAGGGAACAATCCTGAACACAGCCAGTATGGTCGGCCTGATCGGCCAGCAGGATCACGCAGCCTACGTCGCCACTAAGGGCGCGATGATCTCTTTGACCAAAGCAATGGCTGCTGATTATGCCTCTTACGGCATTCGCGTGAATGCTGTTTGTCCCGCCGGAGTGTGGACACCCATGCTCGAACGTTGGTGTGGGGAACAGGCGGATCCAGCGGGTATTCGCAAGTATCTTGACGATATCCATTTGCTCGGATCATGTCCGCAGGGCGACGTCATCGCGGACGCAGCGGTGTTTCTTCTCTCCGCAAAAGCACGATTCATTACCGGCTGCATCCTGCCGGTCAGTGGAGGAGCTGAGTTGGGTTACAGGAGGTAGGCAAGCGATGACGAACTGTACGATCCAATCAGTTTCCACCGTCGACGCGCGCTTTGCGCTCCCGCCCGGCGCGGGTACCGACTCGGTACACACTAACTCGGAGTACTGCATGGCCATCACTCGCTTAGGCGGTGACAGGGACATCTCCGGAAGCGGGATCGCGCTTACGCTCGGTGACGGAAACCGCCTTGTGTGTGAAGCGATTGATCTGCTGGCGAAGCCGCTTGCCGGTATGGAGATCAATGAGGTGATGTCACATTTCGGGGAGTTCTCACGCAGACTCGCCGATGACCCATCGCTGCGCTGGCTCGGGCCACACAAAGGAGTCGTTCATCTCGCGCTTGCCTCTGTCACCAATGCTTGCTTCGATCTTTGGGCCAAAAGCCGCGGAGTTCCCTTGTGGAAACTGCTCCTCGAACTGACACCGGAAGAGATCGTCGCGACCCTGGATCTTAGCTATGTCGAGGATGTCCTGAGCGAAGACGAAGCGCTCACGATTCTTCGTTTGAACGCGGAAACCCGTAACATTCGGGAACCAATCCTCAAGACTGGATATCCAGGTTACGACACCTCAGTCGGGTGGATGGCCTACGACGACCAGAAGGTGCGAGAACTCACGGCACGCGCCATCGACCGCGGCTTCCGCGCTTTCAAACTCAAGGTGGGCTCATCAGACGAATCGCGCGATCTGCGCCGTGCCGCAATGCTGCGTGAGGTTGTCGGAGATGGCGGAATTCTGATGTTCGACGCCAATCAGCGCTGGAACCTGCCAGACGCAAGCCGCATGTGTCGGGAACTCGTCCGATTCAAGCCCCTCTGGATAGAGGAGCCGACGCACCCGGATGATGTTTATGCGCACGCAGCCCTTGCGCGTGAGATCGCCCCCGTCAAAATCGCAGCGGGGGAACACATCTCCAACCGCATCCTCTTCAAGAATTTCTTCTACTACCAAGGCCTGCATTTCGCCCAGGCAGACTGCACGCGGCTCGCGGGCGTGAGCGAGTTTCTAACTGTCAGCCTGATGGCCAGGAAGTTCGGCCTGCCGATTGTGCCCCACGTAGGTGACATGGGGCAATTGCATCAGCATCTCGTGCTCTTCAATCACATAGCGCTCGATCACGAAGTCGTGTTCCTTGAACACATCCCACATCTCAGTGAGCACTTCGTTTTCCCGGCGACAGTAAGTGGCGGCTTCTATGAGACACCGCAGGAACCTGGCGCATCTACCGACATGAAGATTGACATGTTTTTGAACGTCAGCGAGCGCGTTTAGATGGCGCCCTCAATGTCGATAGGAATCGTGCTTACTCTTCTTGCCGGTCTGATGTCGGGTAACTGTATGTTGCCCATGAAATTCAATAAAAGATGGCAGTGGGAGAATACGTGGCTGGTCTTCAGCGTGGTATCTCTAATCATCATCCCATGGGCGCTGGCATTGGGTCTTGTTGATCGTTTATTCGACACCTATGGGGCACTTACACCGCTTCAGATTGCCATTCCTTTGCTTTTTGGGGCCGGTTGGGGGATTGCCCAGGTGCTGTTCGGCATATCCGTCCAACGCCTTGGCCTCGGTCTTGCCTACGCCATCATTGTCGGATTAGGTGCGCTGTTAGGTACGCTGGTGCCGTTATTCGTTCAGCATCGCTCACAAGTCAGTACCTATACGCTGCTCGAAATTATCGCCGGCGTGGTCGTAATGATCGTCGGGATCGGATTGTCGACATGGGGTGGGCAGATCCGGGAGCGAAGGGGCAGGGAAGGAATCTATAACACCGATGCACAGCCCACAGGTGGAAGTGGGTACATTGGTGCTGTCTTGCTCGCGATCGTGTGTGGCGTGATGGCGCCTATGCTCAATTTCTCGTTCGCATTTGGCCAGGACATTGCGCATCAAGCAGTGCTCTTGGGCAATTCGGAACTTCGTGCAGCTTACGCTGTATGGCCAATAGGATTGGCGGGGGGCTTTCTGCCCAACTTTGCTTACAGCCTCTACCTGCTCCGAAAGAATCAGAGTTGGAGTATGTTCAAGCCGATCGCACCAGGTATGTATTTATCCATTCTCATGGGTGCTCTGTGGATGGGAGCCTTTGCCCTTTACGGTATGAGTTCCACTTATCTGGGGTCGTTTGGAACGTCAATAGGTTGGGGGCTCTTTCAGATATTCATGATCATGACCGCAATTCTGTCCGGCGTAATTACAGGTGAATGGAAAAATGCGCCAGGCCGATCCAGGCTGCTGCTGGTCTCAGGCTTCGCGTGTTTAACCTGTGCCACAGCATTGCTTGCAATAGGAAACCATTGAGATTTGATAAAGCAGCACGTGAGGTTACATCAGCAGGGTCCCTCTGATAGCTCTATCCCGTTCGTTCAGCCGTCTCTCTAAAGCTGTGACGTCGAAGCAGATGGCAAAGAACCACTCTGCGCCATCTTGATCAATGTAATTGGCGGAGATAGGCTGACAATGCCTCCATCTCATCCTGCTTCAAATCCACAGGAGTCATCCCGCCGCCAGTCATCTTGATGTTTGGTGAATGAAGGAGAGCAATCAATTGCGCGTCGGTATATTTCTGACCGGCGCCAGTCAGCGGACCAGCAGCGGCAGTACCTATACCGCCGTCCCCATGGCAGGAGTTGCAGGAATTTGCCTGGAAGATCGCAAGGCCCTTCAGTATCTTTGGATCAGCTGCAACGAGGGTCGCAGAGGCACTTCCTGCCGCGGCCTCCGGGACGAATAGTTTTTGCATAAAGTTCTTCGTGTCTTCATCCTGCTTCTGCATTTGAGCAGCTACTCCCGGATCGCGGTTGTCATCCCGATAACTCGCTACACCAAGCGATGTGTAGGCAAACAAAAAGAGAAGGAATGCGCCTACCGAGATTGGTCTTCGCCATGGCCTGCGTTCGAGTCGGCGATCCAGAAATGGAGCGGCGGCAAAGATGAGCGCGAGGACAGCAGGCAGAATGATGCCGCCAATGAGGGACCAGCTGCCACTGAGGTATTTGAGCCACTGAAATGCCGGACGGTAATACCATTCGGGCCGCGGTAAAAATGCAGTGTCCGCGGGGTTGGCGCGTGGCCCCAGATCCATCGGAATCTTGATTGCGATGATAGCCAGAATACAGATCAGAACGATGGCAAAGATTGCATCCATGACAACCTGCCGGGGATAGAACGGGACAGCCGGCAACTTGGGATGGACCGGGTCTTCTTTAATTGGACCTGCGGCGCCCACTTTGCGAAAGAAGAAGACATGCGCTGCAATAAAGCCGATCAGGATGCCAGGCAGGATGAAGACATGGAGCACATAAAAACGCGAGATCGTTAATGTCCCCATCTGATCGCCGCCACGCACCAGCTTTTGCAAGACAGGCCCGATGAGTGGAACTTCTGCAATTAGGTTCGTCCCTACCGCACTGGCGAAATATGCTTTCTCGTCCCAGGGCAATAGATACCCGGTAAAGGCCATGCCGAGCATCAGAGCCAGGAGAACACAGCCGGAGAGCCAGAGAAGTTCCCGGCGACCCTTATAGGAACCATAAAGAATTGTTTGTCCAATATGCAGAGCCAGCAGAATGATGATGCCGCTCGATCCATAGGCGTGGATGCTTCGGATGAACGAGCCAGCAGTGACCTCTTTGACGATGTAGGAAACGATTGTATGCGCGTGGTCTGCTGATGGCACGTAATACAAAGCGAGGCAGATTCCGGTGATGATTTGAGACACAAAGAGGAAGATCAATCCTGAGCCGAAGACGTAGGCCCATTTGGCCCCTCCGGGGATCGGCTCGTCGAGGGTCTCGTGGAGAATTGAGTCTACGCCGGTCCGCTGATCCAGCCACTTGTCCAGCCGGGTCACAAGACTGCGATCGTCGTTCGGTTGAGGTGCGGGTTGATTTGTTGTCATCACGCGCCTCAGGCCATCACTTCTTTGTTGGGAACGATTTGGCGGAAATACTGGTAACGTACCTTCAGCACTCCACCCTCCACTTTGGATTCGAGTGAATCCATCGAGCGAGGTGGCGGTCCTGCTATGCGTTCACCGGCGGCCGTAAAAGACCCTGAATGACACGGGCAAATGAACTTGTTCTCAGCGTCTACCCAACGGACAGAACAGCCCAGGTGGGGACAGATGGGCGACAGTATCCGAAACTGTCCGTTCTGCGGTGGTAACACATAGACAGCGGTCTGGGACGTGGTGCTCTGCCAGGCGTCGCGGCGTTCCAGGGTAATGGTTTTAGCCGTCGGCGCGGTGAGAGAAGCAAAATCCCCTACGGGACCCAAGTCTGACCAACCGGCGTCGGTCGCGTTCTTGCGCAGCGGATACGTTACAAAGCGGATGATGGGAATAGCCAACAAAGCCCCGACGGTCGCGCCACTTACTCCAAATAAGGCCAATAAAAATGACCGCCGTCCTGATGGTTCCACTTTCGCTTCGCTGCTCTTTTCGGGTGTGAGTTCCATCAATCCACTCCTTGGTCGGTTTTACGTAGGGCTGTCAGCGCAATCAAGCGGCATGCGGTGGTTCGCGTTACTTCTGAAGCGTGTGGATATGCGCCAGGAGACTTGTAATCTGCGCGTCCGTAAGTTTGCCTTCAAAAGCAGGCATCTTGTTCTTGCCCTTCTTGATGACGGCGGTCAGGTCGGCGTCAGACTCCTTCACTACATCGGGCGAGTTGAATGGACGTGCTTTCATGGCCTTACCGGCAGGCGTGTTTCCGCTTCCATCGGGGGCATGGCACATTTGGCACTTCGATTGGTAGAGCTCAGCGGCAGAGTTCTGTGCGAGGCACGATGCGTTCACCGTGAGTAAGAACAAGCTTGCGATTCCGAAATAGGCGAGATGCTTCAGCATGGGTAGAACACTCCTGATCAGGCTCGGCGCAATAGCTTCCAGCGCGGATGAAGGTTAGAAGGCATAGCGAATAGAGAGAGTGACGTTATTTGTGTGGAAGTCGCGAGGAAGCGTAGGGCCGATCGGTGTATCACCTTCGCCGTAGGAGTAGTAGTTGTAATCTCCCTTCCAGGTCCAGTTAGGGGTGAAATCGTAAGCGAGATTACCGTAGGGGGTGTGATATTGCGACTGTAGGGAACCTGGGACCTGGCGAATATTGATGGGCGGAGCATCGCCGTTGACGGCGGAGACGCGATAGCCGGCGGTTGCGTGGAACTTCTTTATGGGCGTCAACACGATTCCGATGGTGCCGGATTGCGTGGGTTGGTTATAGAGTCCGTTGCTTTGATACGGCAGGCCCGCTTCCATGCACACCGAGGGACTTGGTTGGGCGCCTGCGACGGGCGCCGAAGATATGTAGCACTCGTCGGTGCGCGAGTAAACGCTATCATACGCATAGTGCAGGTCCAGGCCCCACTTTTCACTGGGATTGATGGATGTCGCAAAGGAAAAGTCATGGAAGTGTGCGAAGTGTTCAACTGTCTCGACATTGTCGCTGCTCTGCAGGATGTTGATAGTGCCGGCAAAGTTAAGCCAGGGACGGGGATTGTATGTGGTTCGCATCCGGTAGTGCTGCCGCTTGCGCGGGCTAATGCGGGTAAAGGCATTGTCGGCTGACATGACGTCGGCGTTGAAGTTTACGCGCAACTGAGTCACGGGTCTGAGAACGAGGCCAAAGAGCGCGGCGTCCTCGTGGATGGGGACGAAGTCGCCGCCGGCGTCGGTGATGATGCGGCTGCGATAGCGGTAACCCACCGAGAGTCGAACACGCGGGGTGAGATCCCAGGTGCTGAGAAAAGTATTGACCTTGGTTTTCTGGTTCAGAGCCTGGTAATCGGGTGTCGTAGTCGTCGTTGCCGCGCCCGGTGGATTAAGCATTGAGGTTCCGGCGTGGTTTGTCTGGGTAAAGACATTGGTCGCGGGTTGACGGAAATACCAGAAGTTAAAGGTGTCGGAGAGGCCGATGGTGGGGGTGACCTGCCATGTGATGCCGTAGTCGGCATTGACGTTGATGCGACGTGCGCTGGCAGATCCGGTCTCGAGCTCTACCCGATCTTTGGCGCGAGAGTTCAGGCCATTGAAGTTCTCGTAGAAGTTATTGAGATTACTGGTCGTGCCCATATACATGACGCGTCCATTCATCGTCACGTTGCGGATGGATGCGCTCTGAAAGCGCAATTGCTCGCTGGGAAGCAGGGTGCGCGTGGGCCCGTAGCGGGTGTAAGAGAGAAATCCGCTGCAGTTTGGGTTGACGGTTCCATCGGGATTGAAGGGCTTAGCGCACGGAGCAGACCAGACAGACGAGATATCAATTCCGAGGCTGACAGGTTCGCCGTTCGAGAGATTGTAGTCGGTTCCTGTAAGATCCCAGGTTGTGTTGCCCTTGTATTGCGTGATGAATTCGTCGAAGCTGACGCTGGTGCGTTTGAGCGGTTTCCAGTCTACTCCGGCGTTCCAGACATAGGTGGAGATGCGCACGTTTTGAATGAGAAGGCCCTCGCCGCCGACATGTACCGTACTGCCGGACGGGCCCTGGTTGATGTTCTGGAAATAGCCAAGACGAGGGCTGATCGACGAGAGTGGCGCCAGCGTGAAGTTTATGTCCGTCATGCGGCGCACGGTGTTGTAGAGGTGGGGCGAGTTGAGTATTGGAATAAAGGGCGTAGACTCAGGTGGAATTAACGGATTGGCCAGCAGGTTGTAATCAAAGTATTGACGATCGCGTCGGAAGCTTCCCTGGAAGTTATAGATTCTGCCCTTGGATGCGGTCATAAAAGTGGCGTTATTTGGGTCTCCTCCGTAACCGAAGCTGCTTGACGACAGGTGATCGAACAGAATCGCATGGGCTCGATCGACAGCGACCATCTGGTAAGAACTATCAATAAGGCGCGGCCCGGACTGAATGTTGACCAGCGTGTCGTACATCGCGCCACTACCGGACTGAGTTACGATGTGTCCGCCGAAATCGGCTGACTGATGGATAACGTATCCGAAGCGAATGTTGTCGCCGGGCGACGGTGGTGGCGCATCATCCTGCGCGATGGCTGGAGAGCCAACAACAATGCCCGCAGCGAACACGATGGCTGAAATCGCCGGAGCGGTGCGCCGGAGATTCGTCAGGAGCGATATCGAAGAAATTGCGCTCATCATGCGTGCCCATTCCTTACTTGAAGAAAACGCTGCTGGCATTTGAGCCGTGAATCTGTACATGGCATACAGTGCATGCCTGGTACTGGTTCGCCTGGTTATGAAACGACGGTGTGCCGGGCGCTGTGAAATTCACCGAAGGTGAATGACACTGCAGGCAGAGGCTGTTCACGTTGTTGCGTATGAGCAAGCGAGAATTCGGCGATCCGTGCGGAGAATGGCACGAGGTGCAGCCTTCAGTCTTGATGGGCGGGTGCTCGTAAACGAATGGCCCGAGCGTCTCGACGTGACACTTGGTGCAGATGGCATCCTGGGTGGAACTAGTCTTAAGGAGGTCCGGCTGGAAGGTTCCGTGCGGGTCGTGGCAATCCGAGCACTTTAGCAAGCCTTCAGGGACCCTATGGTGGAATGGTTGCATAAACGCAGCCTTAACGTCGGTGTGGCACTGGTAACAGACGGCCGGCTGCTTGGCTTTAAGCATCTCCGTCTGAGGTTCAAACTTGTGGGAGCTGTGGCAGCTGATGCAACTGATCTGAGCCTGTCCGTGAGCGGTACGCTCGAAGTTTGGGTGCGCGCCAATATGGCAAGACAGGCACTTGTTCTCTACCTGTTTAGGTGTTGCCTTCGTGAATTGAAAGATATCCGTCGCGACTCCGCCGCTCTCGACATGGGCTTTACCGGGTCCGTGGCAGCTTTCACAAGTTACGCCTTTGCCACCGTGTTCAAGAGCCAGCTTGGCATGCGGATTATTGTCGAAATTCTTTACCTCGTCCTTATGGCACAAGGCGCAGGCTTCGGCTCCGACAAAGTCGGCGGGATTTGCGGAAGTCTTTGGAGAGGAGATCGCAGCTTGTTGCTGGGCGCATGCTAACGAGGTTCCACCGATGCCGACCAGCAATACGAGAACGGCTAAACCACTCATCGAGTGCCGCATCTAACCACCTCAAGCGGTAAAACCCCTGACTTTACTGTTAGTTATCGTTTCCGTCCGCACGCAATGCCTGCAATATACCTGACGACACCGCAATGAAATGTGATCCCTATCACACAAGTTTGCAAAGTCTTTATGGAACCCTGATGCTCCAAATCACTGAAAATTGAAAGATAAAGTCGGCTACACGACAGAAGGCCGTCTCCCAACGCCAGTTGGGCAACGCCGAATGGCAGTAAAATCGCTACTAACTCTCGTATCGGGGACGATCTGGCTGAATAGTCCATCCCAATGCATGAGTGAGGACGGGGCAGGGAGCCGCCACAACCATCTTGCAAACTGCGCTTTCGGGGAGGAGCCAAGATCGCAATCGTTCGTCCGCGCCCGACACGATCCCGTCAGCATAGGTTTGGATCGCGGGTCGCAAGGCTACGGAGACTCAAGTCTCCCAGGGCGCCAGTATTCAGCAGCAGGGCTCGAGCGCAATGCCGTGCGAACTATCTCTCCCTTGCTGAGAAGATTTTGGTATTTGGTTATTTCGGTGCTGGCAGGCCGGCAATCGCTTTGTTTTGTAGAACGCGCACGACTACGCGGCGGTTCTCGGTTTCATTGTCGCTGGGCTTTCCCTTATCAACTTGCTCGGTCTCTCCCATCGCACCTGGCGCCAGCATGCGAGTGAGGGGAGCGTGGCCTTGTTGAATCAGAATGTTGGCAACGTTATTGGCTCGATCTTCGCTAAGTTTCTGGTTTGTGGCAGCACTACCGCTGGCAGAGGCGAAGCCTTTGACTTCGATCATGTAGCCTTCGATAGTTCTGGCCTTATTTACCAACTCCAGTAGTTGTGGATTGTATTTGGGATCAACTTTGGTCTTGCCGTTGCCGAAATAGACTGTTACCTCGTCGAATATGTAGTAATCGTCCAGTTGGCCGAAACGTGCGATTGCAGCATCGACGGCTGCCTTATTCGCGGCGATCTTAGCCTGGTGTTCGTCTAATTGCGCCTGCTGCTGCTGTAAAGCTGCGTTTTGCCTTTCCAGTTCTTCTTTAGTTTGTTGGACTTCTACCTTAGTTTCGTGCATACCTGCTTCGATGGCTTCAGCCTGCTTCAGATCATTGCCTTTAAAGCTGACTGACTTAGCTACCAGTTGGTCGTGGTCGTTGTAAGTACCCTCTACCTTGACCTGCAGACCAGGAATGAGAGCCGCCATTGACATTTCCTTCTTGCGAGCCTTGAACATTCCCTGCACCTGGCCAACATCGGTGCTATCGGTCAACAAGACGATAAACTTCGGAGAATCCGAAGTTTTAAGGATCATCTTGTCGCCGTCTCGTGCTTGAATCAGACCCTCAACCTTGGTGGTCTGGGCAGTGACGGATGTGCCCAACAATGTGAGACCTATCAACAATAAAACTGCAACATACGAGATTCTAAGCCGGCTGAATTGAGGCATAACTCTTCTCCGTTCTAAGGCGCAAGCTCTCAATTATTCGAGTAGGTAGCTAAGTTGACATCCGGGGGCCATTCGTCATCTGTTCGGCGCCAGCTTGGATCCGGATTGTAGAGTTCCATCTTCTTCACAATGTTGACTGAATCGGGCCCCAGATCTTTCTCATAAACGATTCCGTCATTGTTCACAATGAATGTCTTCACACCGGTCACTTTGTATTCGGAGGGGACGGCTACCAGCGAGAAGCCACCGATCATCACTCCTTCGATAACATAGTCCAGCCGTCCGAGCGGCGCTGCTGGACCTTGTCCTTTCAGTATTTTGAAGTAGTAACCGTGGTATCCCGGGTCGCCGATGGCGTAGCCCTCATTCAATGCTTTGGCCACTGACTCACCGATCGGACCGGCGGGTGAGCCATCCGCATTCGTCCAGTACAAGCCGTCCTGCTTCCCGGGGCTGCTGAACACTTTCTGAGCGTACTGATTGATTCCAGCATCGTCATGAACTTGCGACGCGTATTCCTTCTGGGCTTCTACGAAACCACGACAGACCTCAATAGCGTCGAGTTCATTGGCTCCGATTCGTCGAAACAGGATCTCCTTCCGGCCTGACTTGGCATCGAAGTACCATTTTCCGTTTCTCTTAACCAAGGGGACTGGCAGCGGCCACTGCTCTTGACCAACGATGATGGTCGCCACATTCGGCTTCGCCGGATCCACCTTCACGGCATGAGTCTCGCCAGCTTCCTGCGTAAATGCAGCGGCGTAGTTCTTGTCCTGGACCGGATCGGTAGAGGTGATGAGGTCCTTGCCTTCGGACCCAAATATCGCCGTTAACTCGGTGACATCGTATGCAGCGGCAGCTTTGATCAGTTCATCCGCAGCTTGTTGTGGAGTCGCGAAAGCCTTTGGGCCCTGCGGCGCTGATTGTTGTGTAGTCTGCGCCTGTGCATTCGCTGTCACCGGCACAAAACATAGCGAAGCAACCACAAGAATCGTAAGGGCATTCGGCATGTTAGGGCTAAAAAGTCTGGATGTCATACTTTTCCTCATTTCCACCTATCTCCTCCGTCCGCCACCAGAGCGGCCACCACCACCACGGGACATGCTGGAAGCACCGCGCGAGCTACTTGCGCGAGCCTGGCTTCCGCTCGATCGGGCAGATGCGCCGCCAAACGCGCTTCGATTTGTTGCACTGGGGTTCCGCGATGTTTGTCGATTGCCGACGCGGTCTGCTCCGCCGGCGCTACCACGATTCATATCCCTGGTGCCTGCGCTGGGACTACCGCCGCGGTTAGACATGCCCCCCGCGGGCTGTTGTCCAGCTCGCGGATTTTGATTCCGCCGCGCACTCGCCTGCCGGTTGGATACGGAATCACCCCGTGTAGTGCCGCCGAACCTATCCGCGGTGTTTCGGTCACCGTAAGGGGCGCCACCGCGGTGCTGCGGATTATGCTGCCAATTGCTGTTGCCCCGGGAAGGTTGCTGGGATGGGCGATTGCCATTGCCACGGTTGCC
>Ga0206896_1170_pt2 | contig 12421 bp, 9 predicted proteins | sample Alteio_BWOrgHeat_52_FD_152969 | JGI IMG/M metagenome (GOLD analysis project Ga0206896, IMG submission 152969) | Enriched cells from forest soil in Barre Woods Harvard Forest LTER site, Petersham, Massachusetts, United States -... | ecosystem: Environmental > Terrestrial > Soil > Temperate forest > O... | reverse complement strand
AGCGAGGCTTGTCTTTGGGGAGCAGGGGCAGGACTTCGGCGATGGTCTGGAGGGTTAGTTCGCGGGGTTCGCCGACGCTGAGACCGCCGATGGCGTAGCCGTCGAAATCCATTTCTACGAGACGTTCGGCGGATTCGCGGCGGAGGTGCATGTACATGCCGCCTTGCACTATGCCGAATAGCGATTGAGAGGCTGGGCTGCCGTCGGGGTTGGTGGGGTTGGCTAGTGTGGGGTCTCCGTGCCAGGGAACTTTGTGCTGGTTGGCGCGGAAGTGCCGGAGGCTGCGGGCGGCCCAGGCCATGGTGTAGCGGAGACTCTCTGCGGCGCGGGCTTCGTCGGCGGGGTATTCGGTGCATTCGTCGAAGGCCATGCAGATGTCGGCGCCGAGGGCGATCTGGACGTCCATGGAGTGCTCGGGCGAGAACATGTGGCTGCTGCCGTCGAGATGGGAGCTGAAGCGTACGCCTTCGTCGGAGATTTTGCGGAGCTTGCTCAGCGAGAAGACCTGAAAGCCTCCGCTGTCGGTGAGCATGGCGCGAGGCCAGGAGATGAATTTGTGCAGGCCGCCGAGGCGGGCGATGAGTTCGTGGCCCGGGCGCAGGTAGAGGTGGTAGGTGTTGCCGAGGATGATCTGCGCGCCCCTGCTTTCCGAGTCAGGGTGCTGTGGGCCTAGTTCTTCGAGAATCTGCTGGGGGACGGCTTTTACGGTGCCCTGCGTGCCTACGGGCATGAATACGGGAGTTTCAACCGTCTGGTGGGGCAGATGAATGCGGGCGCGGCGCACGCCGGATGCGGATGTGGAGAGGAGTTCGAAGCGAAAGGGCACTGATTGATTTTAGCGGAGCCAGCGGTGTTCGCGGAGTTTTCGGAGCTGAGGTGGGTGAGGCCGGGTTAATGAAGTTGCGGGTGTAGGATGCTTGCAGGTTACGGGAGATGAAGATGGGATTGGCCCTTTTGCGGTGTGGTGTTGGGTGTTTGATGTTGATGGTGACATCGCTGGCGACGGCGCAGAATGCGACGGAGACACCGACGATTCGACAGAATGTGCGGCTGGTTTCGATTGATGTGCTGGTGATGGACAAGGATGGTAGGCCGGTGCCTGGTTTGGTGTCTGAGGATTTTGTGGTCACGGAGAATGGCGTGGCGCAGAAGGTGCTGCATGCTGAGCCGCATCTTGTCTCAGGAGGAAGTGATGGGCGAGATGTGCAGATGTCGGCAGGGCCATTTGCTGCGCCGCGGGTGGATGCGGGTAAAGCGAGTTTCAGCAATAAGGCGCCTGGAGGTGAGACAGTCTGGAACGTGATTCTGCTGGATGTGCTGAATACCTTGCCGAATGATCAGATGCAGGCGCGACGCGATCTTTGGAAATTCGTGAAGACGCTGCCGCCGGATCAGCCGGTTGCGCTCGCGACCATGAGCGATTCTTTGCGTGTACTGGCGCCCTTTCAGGCTGGCGCGGGTGGTGTGGACAAGTTGCTGGCGACGGCAGCCGCTAATCCTAAGAGTCCTCCGTTGCTGGATGTTTATAACCCGGACGACCAGGCGATCATGGAGCACATTCAGGCGAGGATGGCGGACCATGGTGCGGCGCAGCAAACCTCCATACAGTCTGAGGAGACAAGGAAAACTGAGTTGCGGGTGCAGGAGGCGCTGAGCAATTTTGGCAGTCTGGCAGCGTGGCTTGGTGCGTATCCGGGCAGGAAAAATGTGTTCTGGCTGTCGACGGGGTTTCCTTTGATCACGGTGCCGCACGCGTTTGCTTCGGACAAGGGGCCGGGCATACAGTCGGAGAATTTTCGTGGCCGTCATGCGGCAGAGCAGAACGAGGTGGGCAAGAGCCTGCAATTGGCGCGAGTGGCGATCTTTCCGATCGATATCCGTGGGGTCCTCGGGGACTACGCCGGGATGACGGATGCAACGCATAACAGCGGGCTCTATGTTGGTCCTGCGGGGGCGCATGAGCTGGTTGCAGATATGAACAACGCCAGTTCAGAGCAGAGCCAGGAGATATTGGAGGAGAAGCAGATTGCGGAAGACACGGGTGGGATTGCGAAGTTCAACAGCAACGACATCGCAGGCATGATGAGGAGTGCTTACGACGCGAGCCAGAGTTATTACACCGTGTCTTATTCGCCCGCGAATAAGGAATGGAAGGGAGAATATCGCAGGACGGATGTTTCCGTGGCGAAGAAGGGGTATCGGCTGACGTACAGACGCGGTTATTATGCCGTCGATCGTCCGGTGACTGCACCAACCACGGACGACTTTACTCGTGCGCTGAGAAAGGGCGCGCCACCGGCGAGGAGTGTGTTGTTTACGACGACGCTGAAGAAGGATTCGCAAGCGATTGTGCTGGATTATTCAGTGGACGTGCATACGCTGAAGTTTGCCGGGGATGGCGATATACAGACTGCTGGCGTGGATTGCGCGGTGGTGGAGTATGACCGTCTCGGAAAGGTGCTTGGCACGGCGCAGGTCCATGTGGATGGCAAGGTGAAGCCCGGAGATTGGGCGCGGCTTGAGCAGGCTGGGTTTCCGGCGCACCAGGTGTTGCCGTTGGCGGCGAATGCGGCTTCGATCACGATTGGGATTCGCGATCACGCTACGGGGGAGTTTGGGAATATGGAGGTTGCGCTGGGGAATTGATGACCCGGAGTTTGAGGCCGAGGGTCACAAGTAGTTACTCGATGCGATGTCGGTCTTAGGCGATGAGGCCGCGGATTCTCGATTCGATCATGCTGCAGGGGATGAAGATTGGTTTGCCGGTGCAGTGAATCGTGAGAGATTGTGCGGCGGCGTCGTAGTTCCAGGTAAAGTCGAGGCCCTGATAAGTGGTGTCTCCCTGGACACCGGTCAGCGCGAGCCCCTGGGCCTGCGCGGTGGCGAGGAGCGCCTTGTACTTTTCTTCCGAAATATCGGTGAAGGTGATGGGGGGACATGCGGACATGGATTGATCCTTCCTCTGGTCGAACTTTGTGCTATCCCCTATGACGGTAGCAAAGTCGGCGGAAATTGTACGCAAGTCCTGTCCGGAAGGGCAGTAATTCGAGGGTTGAGGTTTACCGTGACAGGTCCAGAGTCTGCGGGCCTTCGTCCAGTTCTTCTTCGAAAAAGCCGTCAGGGCTGTCTTGTTGATAGAAACGGTCTGCACCGATGAGCAGTAGATGTGCGACTGCGATGCCCGGGAGTATACGGAGCAGGATCGCGAGGTTTGCTTCGGTGGCCAGTTCGAGATTGACGGTGCAGAGGACGAGCACTGGAAAGAGGGCGGCGTAGAGCACGAAAAGGATCGGAAGGTTGGCGCGGCCGGGCAGGCGTGGGCTGGTGAAGGGGATGCGGGTGCGGCCGACGAAGAAGAGATCCGCGAGAATGAGCGAAAGGCCTGTGCCGCAGACGGTCTGCACGAGGAGTTCGGTGGGGCTCCAGCGCAGGGCCATCAGAAGAATGAGGACGGTGCAGGTGAGGGTTATGCAGGAGAGCACGACGAAGAGCTTTGCAGCCTTGGCGTCGCGGCCGGGGAACGGCAGGTTGATGGGGAAGACCCAGCGGGAGCGCATGTCGATGGGGAAGGCGAATGCGGCGCGCAGTCCGGAGACGAGCCAGAAGAGCAGGAGCGGCAGGACGGCGTGGAGACCCGGTTTCCAGAAGATAAGACGCAGAGTTCCGGCGGAGACTCGGAGAGTAATGATGCTGCAGATGGCGAGTGCGAGCCCCACCCCGGCATAAAGGGCCAGGTAGACCTGGTAGTGGATGTTTCTGGAGAGAGTCTGGCGGAGAAAATGGAAGACTCCTCTTTGCTGGGGACGGGCCAGCAGAGTTCTATGCAGGAAGGCATGCAGAGGGTTGCGCTGCGGCACTCGAACTTGTAATGCGCCTTCGATGGCGGTCCTTTTCTGGCGTGACCAGGCGAGTGGATAGAGGAGGAGCGCGAGGGTGGTCGAGATTGCTGTTGCATAGAGCCCGATGACGGCCAGCGATGCTGCTCCGGCGGGTGCTGAAGCGCCGAGCGAGAGGCGTTCGTAGAGCCCGAGAAACCAGAGGGGCGGAATAAACCTGGTGAAGGCGGCTTGACCATCCAGAAGGGTTTGCATGTGGCTGGCGAAGAGTGGAAAGAGCAGGAAGAGAAGCAGCAGGACTGTGACGGACAGGGATTGAGTCATGGTTGAGATTTGCCGGAACCATCTTGCCGGGAGCAGGCAGAGGAAAAGGCCTTCGATGGCGAGCATGGTGAAAGCGGCGAAGATGCCCGAGAGCGATACGGCAGCGAGATGTGCAGAGACGGAGTGCAGGTAACTGCCGTTGCTCCTGGTGCTGACCGCGGGAAAGAGGATCAGCGCGAAGAGGTTTGCGGAGATCAGGAACATTCCGAGGAATGAAAGCAGCGCGAGGCCCTTGGCGTTGAAGAGTTCGCGTGCCTTGAGGGGCATCGGCAGCAGGATCAGGAAGTCGGCGCGGTCGGGAAAGAGCATCTCCCATTCGAAGGTGGTGACGACGCCCATGGCGACGAAGGAGTAGAGGACGAAGAAGTAGCGGTCGGCGGCGACGGCCCAGATGGGGCGGCCCGGATAGCGAGGCAGGAGCCAGAAGGCGACCATGAGAGCTGGAACAGCAAAGGCCGCGAGGGCGCGGATGACTGTGGTTTCCGTTTCCGCTTCGAGAGAGAGGGTGTCGTTGTCGAAGAAGCGGCGGAAGAAATGGTGACGGAGGATGTGGGCTGTGGTGGGGATTTGAGGCGTGGGGTCGGGTTGGGCTTTCATCAGGATTTGCATGGTACGGTCCTTCGCGCATTTCGTTTGTCGAGCATCGTGGCTTACTGGAGAAGTACAAATGCAGGTCCCCATTCGACTTCGCTCAGGGCAGGCTTTCGACTTCGTTCCCTTTGGTCACTTCGCTCAGGATGACCGCATTTTTCTTCACGTGGGCTAAAGCAGAAGCAGATTCCCTTCGGGAATGACGACAAGAAAAGCAAGAACATAAGAAAAGCAAGAACAAGACAGAAAGGCATCAGGCATGGGTTAGCTGCATTGCTGAGACAAGGTCGCGAGCTACTTGTTCGGTATCGGTTTGTTGGACAAGTTGGGAGAAGACGCTTTCGAGATCGGGTAGGTGCATGAGGCCGGTGAGGCTTTGCGGGGAGGCGTCGGCTACGATGCGGCCTTTGGAGAGGATGATGACGCGGTCGCAGACGCGCTCGACGACTTCGAGAACGTGGGAGATGTAGAGGATAGCCTTGCCCTGCGCGGCGAGCAGGACGAGTAGGTCTTTGAAGAGGCGCGCGGTTACGGCGTCGAGTCCGGAGAGCGGTTCGTCAAAGATGAGCAGGGCAGGGTCGTGAAGGAGAGCTGCTGAGAGCAGGACGCGCTGCTTCATACCCTTGGAGTAGTCGGAGATGGCGGAGTACTGGGACGCTTCGAGCGAGAACAGCTTCAGAAGGCAGCGGGCCTTGGTGTCGATGAGCTTTTCAGGCATGCCGCGCAGACGGCCTACGAGCTGGAGGTATTCGAGGCCGGAGAGGTGCGTGTAGACCTGGGCCTCTTCAGGCACGTAGCCGAGGTGGGCGCGGAAGCCGGCGAGGTCTTCGTGGATGCGGCGGCCGCGAAAGAGGATTTCGCCATCAGATGGTTCGATCAGGCCGGTGATCATCTTGACGGTGGTGGACTTGCCCGAGCCGTTGGGGCCGAGGTAGCCGAGCACTTCGCCGGGTTGGAGGCTGAAGCTGATGTTTTCGACGGCGGGAATGCTGCGGTAACGCTTGGAGAGGGCTCTAAGTTCCAGTACAGGGAGTTCCGGCATGGGTACCTCACGACAATCCCCTAAACATCTGGACAAACTCGACAAGGGGTATACCCTATGTAGTACACTTCTTACCGCGACGTCAAGTGTCGATTTCAAGTATGTTGTTTGCGAGCAGATCATGAGTTCTGAAATATGAGTCCCGGAAGGTTGTCTCACAGTGTAGCGATGCTGATGAAGGCGTTGAGCCTCGGATACCAGTTCGGGTTCGAGATCATGGAAGTTACCGGTCTGCCGAGCGGCACGGTGTATCCGGCGTTGCGGCGGCTGGAGCGGGATGGCTTTGTCACTTCGCACTGGGAAGCGGAAGAAGAGGCATTTGAAGAACAGAGGCCTGCACGGCGCTACTACGTGCTGACACGCGCAGGAAAAGAGGCGGAGGCCATGGCCACCACGCGCTACCCTCTGCTTGCGCGCCTGGTGCCCGAGAAGCTGGTGAAGACCCAATGAGCCTTCGCGAGGACTGCCTTCCGATTCACGAACGGATCCTGCCAATTGCGGCTAGGCTTGTACCTGCGGCGAGACGCCCGGAGTGGAGGCGCGAGTGGCAGGCCGAGTTCTGGCAGTTGCGGCATCGTGACGGCAAGCGCAAGACCAATCCGAAAGAGGCTTTGAGTCTGAGTCATGGATTGCTGGCCGACGCTGCATGGTTACGCGTGGATTGGGTGAGGGTGAGCGCGCAGGGTTCGGCTAGCGGTTGCCTTTGGGTGCTGGCGGTTTACTGCTTGTTGTGCGCGGTGGTTGAGCTGGTGTTTGTGGGCTCGTGGCACTCCTTCGCGAGAACGTTGGCTGGGCATTTCACGGGTGGCTTTGTCTTTGTCGCAGTGCCGGGGGTTTTTGCGTCGATTGCCACCTATCCGTTGAGGCCGCTGAGATGCGATGAGAAGGATTTGCCGCACGCCAGCCGGTTGTCGGCACGCTTATTGTCCCGGGTGTCGGCCCGCACGCGATGGAATCTCTTTCTCAGCGCGAAGATTGGGCTGACACTTGCGCTGGTTTTTCTTTTCTCAATGGTGACGTGCCTGCCGATTCGAGCTGCTATCGGTACGCGTGCGGATTGGCTGGAACTGCTGATGTGGGCTGTCCTGGTGACGACTGGCTTACGTTGGGCTTTGCTCAACCAGGAACAGAGGTGCCAGAGGTGCCTGCGCACGTTGAGCCAGCCGATTCGGGTGGGCCCGCCGTCGCGCAATTTTCTGGACTGGAGCGGGACGGAGCTGGCCTGCGCCGATGGGCACGGCCTGCTGCATGTTGCGGAGATGCAGGGCAGTTGGTGCTGGTATGACAAGTGGGTCGAACTGGACGCCAGTTTCCAGGGATTTTTTACCGCATAAAATCTCTCCGGCTTCTGAAGCGACTCTCTTACACTCGACACATGATCTCGATACGATCTGTACGGCCTGAAGACCTTACGGCGATCGGCGGGCATCGATGGAGAATGTTCGCAGAGAATGGTGTCGCCGCGGAGACGCTTGATTTTATGGGCGGCCCCTTTGCTGCATGGCTTGGGCCGCGGATTGAAGATGGTTCCTACTTTGGCTTTGTCGCCGAAGATGACGGGGCAGTAGTAGCAGGGATCGGGTTGCGGTTGACTGATTGGCCGCCGAGTCCGCTGCATCCAACGCGAGAAGTGCGCGGTTACATTTTGAATGTGTATGTCGAGCCCGCGTTTCGCGGGCGTGGGTTAGCTCGCGAGCTGATGCAGCGGGCGGAAGAGGAGTTTCGCCGCCGGGGCGTTACTTATGTGACCCTGCATGCTTCTGCGATGGGGCGGCCTGTGTATGAGAAGCTGGGTTGGGCGGCCACGACTGAGATGGCCAAGGCGCTGGGATAAGGGGCAGGGATGATTACAATTCGCGATGCAGAGACTCTGGATCAAGATGCGTTGTGGAAGATTCTCGAACCGGTGATTCGAGCTGGAGACGTGTTTGCGCTGCCGGTCGATATGGATCGTGAGGACGCGCTCGCTTACTGGTTCGCACCGGGCAACTGGGTGTTTGTCGCGGAAGACCATGGGGTGGTGATTGGCTCGTATTATCTGCGTGCCAATCAGCGTGGCGGCGGAGCGCATGTGTGCAACTGCGGCTATGCAACAGCTGAATGGGCCCAGGGGCGCGGCGTGGCCGCGGCGATGTGCGCGCATTCGCTGGAGTTTGGGAAATCGATGGGGTTTCGTGCGATGCAGTTCAACCTGGTCGTCAGTACGAATGCGGCGGCGATGCATCTGTGGATGAAGTTTGGATTTGTGGTGGTGGGGCGCTTGCCGGGGGCGTTTCTGCATCCTGATCTGGGGTATGTCGATGCCCTGGTTATGTGGCGGGAGTTATAAGCCGGCGGTGCGCATCGAGACGGGGAGTTACTCGATGCGCAGGGCCTTCATTGGTTCGAGCGATGCGGCTCTGCGAGCCGGAACGATAGCCGCTACTAGGGAGCAGACGACCAGCAGGACGACAGCGAGAATGAGCGGTGTGGGGTCCCAGGGGCCGACCTGAAAGAGCTGCGCGCTTAGGAGCTTTGCGCAGATGAGGGCGGCTGGGATTCCTATGGCCATGCCGATGGCTATCTGCGTGAGTGCTCCTCGGAGAACCATCTGGACAACGCGCATGCGGTTGGCGCCGAGGGCCATGCGAACGCCGATTTCATTGGTACGGCGAGCGACTGAGTAGGCGGTAACGCCGTAGAGACCGATGGCTGCGAGGATGAGGGCGAGCGTGCTGAAGAGTCCGGCGAGCCTCGCGACGGTGCGCTGCTGGTCAAAGTCGCCGGCGATGCGATCGTCGAAGGCGCGGACCCCGGTGATGGGAATGTCGGGGTCAACCTGAGCGAAGGCGCGGCGGATCTGTGGCTCGAGCGTGTCGGGCGTACCGTGGTAGACGACAACGGCGCTGTGAATGAAATGTGAACGGGTTTCGCCCATCTGCATGACCGATTCTTTGAAGGGAACGGTCTGCGTGAGAGCAACGAAGAACATCGCGTTCGGCTTCTCCTGAACGCTGTGATAGTAGGAGTCGTGGGCGATGCCTACGATTTCATAGCTGTTTGCGTAGGCCGCTATATCCATCCCGAAGTGGTGGCCGATGGGGTCTTCGCCTTTGAAGTATTTGTTGGCGAAGGCCTGATTGATGACGGCGACACCGCGCGAGGTTGAGGTGTCTCCGCGCTCGATGCCGCGCCCGCGAACGATTTGCTGTCCCATGGTTTCAAAGTAGCCTGCGCCGACGCGGTCCCATGAGGCGCCATTGTCATCGGAGAACAGGTGAGGATCTTTGCCTTCGATGACGACGCCTTCTCCCCAGTTGTCGCCGCTCATAGGTGTGTAGGTGGCGAGCGCTGCGCGTTCAACGCCGGGGATCTGTTCGATGCGGGCCTGGAGCTGGGTGTAGAGAGCTTGCAGATGCTCCTGGGTGTAGCTGGCTGGGGGCGAATTCAATTCAATCATGATGCGGCGGGTGGTATCGAAGCCGAAATCGCGGTGCTCGAGGTTGCGCAGGCTGTGCACGAGCATGCCCGCGCCGGTGAGCAGGACTACGGACAGCATGACCTGCACGATGACGAGGGCTTTCTGTGGGAGGGATGTTTTGTCGCGGGTAGTGCGGTTGGCTCCGCGAAGGGCTTCGACGGGATTGGCGTGAGTAGCTATCCATGCGGGCGCGGTGCCGAATAGGACGCCGGTGAAGACGGAGAGAGCCAATGCAAATGCGAGCACGGGCAGGGACGGTGTCGGGCTGATGGGCAGGAAGTGGGCGTCGCCGAAGGTCATGGCGAGGATGGCCCGGGTGCCGAGATAGGCAAGCGCAATGCCCGCGATGCCGCCAAGGGTGGCGAGGACGACGCTTTCGGTGATGGCTTGGCGTACGAGCCGCGAGCGGCTTGCTCCGAGCGCCATCTGCAGACTGGTCTGATGGCGGCGTACGGTGCCACGGGCGAGCAGGAGGTTGGCGATATTGGCGCACGCGATGAGCAGGACGGAGGCGCAGATGAGCAGGAGGACCTTGAGGCTGCTGCCGTAGTCCTCTTCCATGACTCCGACGCCGCCGCCTGCGGGGATGACGCCGATGTGCTGAATCTTCATGACCTTGTCGTATTCGGCTCGCTGGCCGGAGGGTATGAAGGCTTCGATGCCGCTGTCAGGAATCCAGTTTTTTAGAACGGTGGTGACGCGGGCGGGCATGCCGTTGATGGTGGCGCCGGGCTTTAGCCGCCCGATGGCGCGGAGCCAGTTGGGGATTTTCTCATGGAGCAGGGTGCTGTTGCCCTGCATCATGGGTTCCTGCTGAAGGGGCATCCAGAAGGCGGTGGGGGAATCGGAGACGGTTTCACCGAAGAAGCCGGGTGGTGCGATGCCGGCGACGGTGAAGGGGTGGGTCTGAATGTAGATGGTGGAACCGACCATCGACCGATCGGCGGCGAACTCCTGCTGCCAGGCGCGGTAGCTTATGACGACGACAGGCGGAGCGGATGGCTGGTCGTCCGCTGGAGTGAGAACCCGGCCGGAGAAAGCACCGAGGCCGAACATGGAGAAGTAGTTGCCGGTTACGAATTCGCTGCGAAGGGGCTTGGCGGGGGCGGTGTCATTGCTGCGGCGGACGCTGTAGAGATTGGGGTTGGCCTGGAAGGCGGCGAGTTCTTCAAACTCGGGCGTGGCGGCCTGAAGGCGCTTGAAGAGTTCATAGGAGAAAAGGGACCAGCGGCCATCGTCGCGGGGGCCGCCGCTTACGCAGCACTCCTGGTTATCGCCGAGGCGATAGAGGCGCGAGGGATCAACGACGGGCAGAGAGCGGAGCATGACGGCGTGCACGAGGGTGAAGATGGCCGTGGTGGCGCCGATGCCCAGGGCCAAGGTCAGAACTACAGTGGCGGTGAACCCGGGAGCCAGTCGAAGCTGGCGTAATGCGTAGCGGATGTCCTGAAGGAAAGCGCTCATGGAAGAAGAGTACGAGCAACCGAGGCGCTGGTTCCATGACCACTTGAAGAATTTTTTTGGAGCTATGGATTCAATAGCTTGGCCGGATGATCTAAATCGCGGCAATGGATCTTGTCCAGTACCGAACGCAGGTGTTCGGTACTGGACGGAAGATGCTGCGGTGGCTATTCGTAGCGGAGAGCGACCATGGGGTCTACTTTGGAGGCGCGGCGGGCTGGGAAGTAGCCTGCGACTGCGGCTACGAGCAGTAGCAGGAGGACGGCTGCGAAGAGGCTTATGGGGTCGGTGCCCTTGAAGCCGAAGAGCATGTTTGAGACAAGGCGGTTTCCTGCGATGGTGATGGGGATTCCGATGGCTATGCCGATGGTGACGAGCATTACGATTTCGCGCATGACGAGCCAGCTTACGTTGCTGCGGGCTGCTCCGAGGGCCATGCGGATGCCGATTTCATTAGTGCGGCGACTTACTACATAGGACATGAGGCCGTAGATGCCGATGCAGGAGAGGAAGACCGCGAGGAGTCCGAAGAAGGTGGAGAGTTGGGCGACGAGGCGCTGGTTTGTGATGGACTGCGCTACCTGTTCATCCAGCGTAGTGACGTGGGTGATGGGCAGGTTGCGGTCGACGCTGTGGATGGCTTGCCTGACCTCAGTGGCCATGATGCTGAAGTTTCCGGTGTAGCGGACTTCAAAGTCGACGAGGCAGCAGTTGCCCTGAAAATAAGGCAGGTAATCGATGTCTTCGGGCGTTTCGGTCAGGCTGCCGAATTTGACATCCCTGGCAATGCCGACGACTAACTGGTCATAAGGACTTCCGGGGTCGCCGATGTGGTAGGTGCGGCCAAGAGCCGAGCCGTTGGGAAAGAGCGTTTTGGCCATGTGCTCGCTGACTACGGCGATACGTTGCGAGGTGGGCGTGTCCTGCGAGCCAAAGGTGCGGCCTGCGACGAGAGGAATTTGCATGGTGGCGAAGTAGCCGGCCCCTACGACGTTGTGCTTGACGTCGAGTTCGTGGTTGACGGGCATGCCGGGAACGGTGATGAAGCCATTCCAACTGCCTTCGTGGAAGGTGAAGGACGAGAAGCTGGCGGCATGGACTCCGGGCAAGGCGCTGACACGTTCTTCGATCTGTTGGTAGAGTGCCCTGAGACGAGGATCGTCATTCTTAAAGCCGGTGAAGTTGGTGTCGATTTGGAGGCGCAATACGTCGGCTTTGTTGAAGCCGGGGTCGACGTTGTTGAGGTTGATGAGGCTGCGGAGGAAGAGTCCGGCGCCGACCATGAGGACGAGGGAGAGCGCGACCTGAGAGATGACGAGAGCCCTGGCGAGCGGGTTACGCGTGTTTGCTCCCGCGGGTCCACGGCCGTCTTTGAGGGCGTCGGTGAGTTGCAGGCGAGTGGCGCGGAAGGCGGGGATTGTTCCGAAGAGGATGGCCGTGGCGACGGTGACGGCTAAGGTGAAGGAGAGCAGGCGCAAGTCGAGTGAGACATTGAGCGGGATCGTGTCTTCGCTGCCGGAGACCATGCGCAGCAGGATCCGATTGCCGACCGAGGCGAAGGCAATACCGAGCGCTCCACCGACGAAGGCGAGAATGAGGCTCTCGGTGAGCAACTGGCGGATGATGCGGGTGCGACGGGCTCCGAGAGCCTGACGGACGGCGAGTTCGCGGGCGCGGGCGGTGGAGCGAGCCAGCAGCAGGTTGGCA
>Ga0206896_1181_pt1 | contig 12428 bp, 9 predicted proteins | sample Alteio_BWOrgHeat_52_FD_152969 | JGI IMG/M metagenome (GOLD analysis project Ga0206896, IMG submission 152969) | Enriched cells from forest soil in Barre Woods Harvard Forest LTER site, Petersham, Massachusetts, United States -... | ecosystem: Environmental > Terrestrial > Soil > Temperate forest > O... | reverse complement strand
AGGGGCGGTGCGAGCGGCGGGGTTTGAGCCTGGCGTGGTGCTGCCGTCGAGCCTTGCGGCGCTTGCTGCGGTTGACAGCCAGGAGGCGGTGCTGGCGGTGAATCTGAGTTCGCAGTCGCTGACCACTTCGATTGTTTCGGGGAACGATATTCAGTTGTATCGAACGGTGGAGTTGCCGCAGGATGCTGAGGCACAGCGGGCTGAGGTGCAGAGGTCGATTGCGGTAGCGGCGGCGTTCTATGAAGACAGGTTGCAGGTTCGTCCCTATCGGCTGCTGTACTCGGGGGTGCTGCCGGTGAGGGATTTTGCGGAATTGCTGGACGATGAGGAGCTTGTGGTGGAGGAGTTAGTGCCGCATCCGGAGACGGGGATCGCGTCGGCGATTGGACATCATTCAGTGGCTGGAGTAACAGGTGCCCTGGCGGGGACGAATTAGTGAAGATCACACTCAATCTCGCGACACGCCCTTATGCGGACCAGGGTCCGGCACTGAAGCGGCTGCGCATCGGCATGGCCGCACTGGCGGTGGTATTGATCGGGCTGGTTTTTGGATTGTTGCACGATTCAGCGCATTACACACGTCGGTGGAAAATGACGAGAGTGTTTCAAGCTTCCATTCAACCCGAAACCTGAATCTAACATTCATACCCTATCAGGGGCGACTCTCAATAACAACCAATCCACTATGTGCTTGACTTCTTAGCACATAACAATGCCACCGTTCGCTTCGGCGGGCCGCCTGTTTTGGTTTTGGGCGATAAAACGACCGAAAGGCATGACGGAATGATACATCACATTGACCCCGGACCGGCGGTCGATCAGCTCCAGAGAATCGATGCGAGCGCGCATCGACTCAGGCGAAGTCATCGGCTTCAAGCGCAAGAAAGCCTGAAGCTGAAGGGTTCCGCGCCGCTGAGAATCCAGTGGGGACGGACTGCGGTGTTATGCGAGGGGTGACTCCCTGTCTCCCCGCGCACCATCGCAGTTCCTTTTAAGCATTTATATGCGCAAGCGATAACCAAAAGGAGAAGGCCGGTGAGTTTCACTTGGATCAAGCCAGCGTATGAGACTCGGCTCGGGAACTCGACAGCGAAGTGTGTTCTCGTGCTAATAGCAGATCAGGCGAATGCAGAAGGATACGGACACCCGTCGCTCGAGTTCATCGCGCGTAATACGGAAGTCAGTATGCGGACGGTGCGCCGCGTGGTACAGGTCTTCATCGAACTGGAACTGATCTCCAAAGTCGATCGTGGACCAAAGCACATGCCTGGATTCCAACTCAACACAGCATTACTCGGAGCAGACTTGCAAGCCGATTACGCGCTTCATCTTCACGCTGCTGAGGGGCGTGGTGCTTACAGTGAAGAGCTAATAGGCGATGCTTCAGCTGATGTCTCACAGACCGGGCAAGCGGTCTCACAGACCGGGCAAGTGGTCTCACAGACAATTCCCCCACACCCCCTATATTGTGTACCCCTTAAAGACCCCGTAAAGACCCTACCCCATAGTCCCCATGAGGACATTGCTTGTGAACAACGATCGCGCCGGATACAGGAAAGACTTGCCAGGGGGAGGGCGATCGATGCAGTGATGCAGGCGTGTGGCTTCACTGACGACCGACTCAGCCGCACTCTTCGTATCGCAATTAGGCAGGAAGCCGACAAGGGCGAAGCACCGGGCACGACTGCGCTCGCTATGATCTCTGCGTGGCAGAGCTTTACAAGTCAAGCAGAGCGGCTGCGGTACCGCTGGGGCGCGCGGCGATTCTTCGCAGAGGGCTACTGGCACAAGCCGAAGAGCTGGCCGTGGGATGCGAGCGCGTTACGCGATGACGCGCGCCGAACTGAAGCGCGACTCGGAAGCTATTCGGCGGAGATGTGACGTGGTGAAAGTTTGCGGCGAGTGCGGGGCTTGCGTCGAAGACGTGATCCGTCACACTCAATAGCACGAAGACATCAAGGGAGTAAGAGACGCTGACAGCGATGCGTGGCACTCTACAAGCCATTCCACACGGCGCGCACTGCGCGCGGCGAGTAATTGGAGGGGCTTATGGTTAACTAGCCTCCACTGACGGTCTGCATCATCGGTCTGGTTGTGTATGCGCTATCTAACAACGAGAAAGTATCTGCCCTTGCGCTCGATTGTTTCTGGGTCGGCCTTTAAGTGTTCCTGCTCCGCTATGGAAGCTCTCTACTTGGAAAGGGTTAAGGGGGCTGCTTGAAGAGTCTCGTATTGCTGCTGCTTCCGCTTGTCGGCCGCTATAGCATCTGGACGCTAACGGGGGTTCGGTCAACATGCAAGCTGCTAACGCGCCGACAATCGCGCAATGCGCAGCTCTGGCAGGTGGACATAACATCGATACGGCCAAGTCAGAATCGAAGCTGTACGCCAGTCCGAAGCCGAAGCCAAGAAGCGAGAGGATCCGCGGAAGCAAGAGCCGAAGTGATCTCTGCGAGAATCAAAGCCTGATCGAAGAGACCAGCGTGAGATCAGGAGCGTAACAACGAAGCCAGCTCCTGAAGACATTCCAACCCCAGGGCGGCCAAAATCTCTAAAGGCCTGTTGGCCTGAACCGTCAGGTTAAAGAGAAATTTACATCCGCAAAAATACGCTAATTCGGAAAAACATGTCCAAAACTGGCTGTCAGTCTGGCCGGCTCCTTCGATCGTCCGTGCCTCGCTGTAACAGGCCGTCACCCGCTGTAACGATTCGATTGACCGTTTTGGAGCACCTATCCGCTGAAAGGCAGATTGCCGAAGCCATAAGTCAGATCTCAACGGCTCATCAGAGTATCTTCATGTTCCGCTTCGCGGCCGGTATTCGAGCGCGAAGGAGACGGGCGAGAGTGGACTTGCTTCACCGCCCTTCTGCGAGCAGATACCGATAATCAAGACTGAGACGCATTGCTATATCGAAAGCACAAAAGAACGCACGGAAGATTTCGTGGTCTAATGACATCATCGTTAGCGAGTTAGATCCACTGAATGACGAGAATCAGGACTTCTGTCCGCAAGCCCGCGACCGATTCCTAGGTCACTTGTCCGAGAAGGCGGTTTTACGTCCAAGTGGACTGGTGGGAATTGGTAAACAGAAGCTGACATCTCGATACCAATCGGTATCTCAATGAGTGACTTAGCGATTATGCGATCACCGATCAGACCAATCAACCAGTCAGTTCTCAAGCTGAGTGTTCGGCTCGCGAGGAAATAACATTTCAACGATTAAGCCGCCAGTAGGTTCATTGGTGGCGCGTATGCTCCCCTTGTGGACGCGCACGATTCGCTCGGCGATGGCCAGGCCAAGGCCAGCACCTGTGGATTCAAGACCGCGCGGATCGATCAGGCGGTAAAAGGGTTTGAAGATGTTGATCAGTTCCGCTTCAGGCACGCCGGGGCCATGATCCCGGATGACGATCAGCGCTTCGGTGGCTGGGATGGCCACACCGGCGCAGAGATGCACCTCGACGGTAGTATCTTGTCCTGTGAATCGGACGGCGTTCCGAAGAACATTTTCGATCGCGCTTCGCAGCAGGCCGGGATCGCCGAGGACGGTGAGGTCGGCCGCTTGAATGACGTCGACACGGCAGCCACTTTCCTGGAGCTCAAACTCGGCGTCCGCGGCAATGGTCGAAACGAGTTCAGAAAGGTCGACTTGCATGGGATGCTGCAGCGTCGAGGAGGCCTCGAGCCTCGCGATTGTCAGCAGCCGTCCGATCAATTCATTCAAACGTTGAAGATCGATCTCCATGCGGCGCAGAGCCGGATGTTCGCCGGCGTGACGGCGGAGCAGATCCAGGGCAACATTCATCCTTGCCAGCGGAGATCGTAGCTCGTGCGAAACGTCATTCAACAGCTGCCGCTGACTCGAAATAAGGTCTTCGATCCGTAAGGCCATACGGTTGAAGTCGCGGACGAGGTCGCCGAATTCATCGCGGCGTGATTCGAGACTGGCATCGGCGCGTATGTCAAAGCGGCCTTCAGCAATCTGCTGAGCTGCCGAGCGCAGGCGGAGTGTCGGGGCGATCAGGTAGCGCGTGAGGAAATAGCAAACCAGGCCGGATACGAGGAGGGCCATTCCAATACGCAAGGCTGCTCCGTTGGGATTCTGGCCCCTGGGGGCGCGCGGTCCTGGCAAGAGCTCAGAGGCATAGATATAGGAGTTGCCCCCGGAGCTTTTCACGACGATTGCAATGGTGGACCAGTCGCGGCGTGTGGCGTCGTTGGGAGCCTGCCCCCGGGTCACACGAGCGACCACTTCGGTGAAGGTGGCACAGTCGTTTCCCGCCACAAGATGAGCTGCCTTGTCGAAAAGACACGCGCGGACGTGTTCGTCGCGGGATAACTCGTCGAGATAGCGAGAAGCCGAGGCGGCGCCGCCCTGTTCGAACGCCAGGGCGGTAGCGGTTCCGAAATATCGCGCTGTGTCTGGAAGGCTTTGTCGCTCATGCGATTGGCCGCTTTGAGCCTGCAGCAGGAAGGCGAGAACGACGGAGATCCCCGTGAGCACCACCGTTGCCCAAAACCAGAGAAACACTTTGACGAACAAACGAGGCAGCATCATTGCTCTGTACCTTTCCGGCTTGGCGCCAAGAGGTATCCGCTGCCACGAATGGTCTTGATGTGCTGATTTCCACCACGGTCGTCGAGCTTTTTGCGGAGGTTGCTGATATGGACATCGATGGTGCGATCGAAAGATCCGAGTTTTCGTCCGAGGGCGATGTCAGTCAGGTATTCGCGGGTGAGAATGCGACCGATGTTGCGCACCAGCGTTTCGAGAAGAGCGAACTCGACCGTGGTAAGGGAAAGTGGTTCGCCATCCACCATGGCTTCTCTGCGGGGGACATCGATGGCGATGTCTCCGTTGGTCAACAGCTCGGATCCGGCGGAACGGTCGTCGAGTCGGCGGAGAATGGCCCGGATGCGCGCAACGAGTTCTCGTGGGTTGAAGGGCTTGGGCAGGTAGTCGTCGGCGCCGATTTCAAGGCCAAGGATGCGGTCGACGTCGTCTCCACGAGCGGTCAGCATCAACACAGGGATAGAGGAGAGCGCACGTAATTCTCTGAGCACCTGTATACCGCCTTTGTGGGGCAGCATCACATCGAGGATGACAAGGGAATAGGCGCCACTGGTGGCGCGTTCCAGTCCTTCTCTGCCGTCGTGGACTGCATGGACGATGAAGCCATCCTCTGCGAGCCGCTCGGCAAGTAAGGCGCAGAGTTCCTTATCGTCATCGACGATGAGCAAGGGTTTCGGGATCTGCTGGTCGGTCACTTGTCGCATCCTTCGATGGTAATTATGCTGCGTGCGTACTGTGGTTGTCTGGCTTTGTCATCGGTGATCGATGCCAGGCTCGGCTAAGTTTGTTCACGCTGTTACAGGCCGCCGCGCGAGATAGATGGAAATGACGATCAACCAGACGAAGCCGAGGAAGCGGGCAATGGGCAGGCAGGGCGAGAAAACAATGGTCAGCAGCACCGGTGTGGCGAGTGCTGAGATGCAAGCCAGAAAGAGGCCAGTACCTATGAGCCAGCGCGGCAAGGCTCCGCGAGCACCCATACAGATTCCGGCGAGGAAGATGGCGAAGAATCCAGCCCATGCGGGTCCGCCAAGAAGAAAGGGGATGAACTGGAAGGCGTGAAGGGCTGGACCGAGATCGACACCTCCAGGCGCCACAATAGCCCACGAGAAAAGCGCGGAGAGAGACAGCATGGTTGCGGCGCCGAGACCTCCGCCGAGTGTGAGCCATGAGGGCGAGCTTCGTCGATTCGACGCTGACAACGCATCGCTGAGAAGAGCGCTGAGGGCGGCTAGACACAGTGCGGAAGCGAGCTGAAGAAAGTCGCTCACCCGAACGGCGGAGGAGGCGGTGAGAAAGAACATGCGCACTTCCGCGTCGTTGCCGAAAGGGTTGGGAATTCTAGACCCCGGAGCGAGGACGGGAATGGCGACGAGGCTAGCAAAAAAGAAAACAAAGTGGAGCGCGGTGAAGATGATCAGAATCTTCGTTGGCCGCTTCGCGGGGTTGAATGAGTCTGTCGTGTCGAGAGTCATGGGTCTCCTGTGATGTTGGTCCTGTGGAACGCATGCGATGCAGAGTTTTCTTTAGTAAGGTGCGGCGGCGGCCAGCAGCAGATCACCAGAGTGGTGGCGGAACATGTCGACCCAGCGGCTGTATTCGTCTCTCGTAGAAACGATGGACATGGTCCCTGTCGGAGCGCCGGCCGAATGGCTCGTGCGCATCGCAACGAGATCAGCTTGATCCGCGAGTTGCTTGAGACAGACGATGGATGTGTCCGCATCCCGGGGTGAATCCGCAGAAACATGAAAATCGAGTCGAGCTTTGGAATCAAACCTTACTCCAAAGGCAAGCTCCCTGGCCGCGGTGAGACAGGGAACGAGGTTGCGTTCGTAGGCATTGAGGCGCAGACGAGACTTGAGAATCACGGGATTCAGGGCGATCGAGGACCAGGCGATGTCTTTGCGCGGAATGCGCTCGAGACGGGCACGAACAGCTGGATCGGCAGGTTCACCGCTCTGGAAACGGAGCAGCGCTTTTTGAACGGCGGAGGGAGAACCGAATAGGACGATACGGCTGTGAAGGTTGGCGAGCCAGCGAGTTTCGGCGCCTGAACTAGCGGCTTGGTCCAGAACGATAATCGGAACTCCGTGAAAGTCACTGGCAGCGGACGCTGTCGGTTGAGCGAGGACGCTCCAATCGAAATGCCCCTCGGCGATGAGCAGATGATCTCCAAGCAGGTCATTTCCGGCCGGCGATGCGGCCACTATCACGCGATCGAACCGGCGCGAAGCATCCGCGTCCGTGAGAGTGATGAAATCTTTAAGATCGTTCAGGTTCCTGGCCGTCGCCAGCCACACGCGATCATACTCGTTGTCTGTACTGGAGCGCTGCATGCCGGCTAGCACCGGTGCATCAGGTGGGATTAGCCTGGCAAGTTCATCCTGCGCCGAACACATGACGCCTGTGAGCAAAAGCGCCCCGAGTGCGACGATTCGAGACATACTCCCGACGGTATATCCGATGGGAGAAAACACGGAAAACGTTCGAGTGATAAGCATCGTAACAACCTTCATTTCACACCTCTCCTGTTGTTGCTGCTCTTCTTTCCGATGCGCTGAAGAGTTGCATCGAGCGCCACGGCGACTGCTGAAAGCACCCAGCTATCGGGTCATTCCCAGTCGACCAGCAGAGGAGGGCGAGTGCGATAAAGATTGATCAAGCGATGTAAAGATTTGTTAAGGCTCTCGAGAAGCTTGAATGGCGATTGGAACGCAAATGAACGGCAGATAAACATTGGAACGAGGCAGAACCTTGGGTTCAGTTTTTGCGAACAACTAGCCTGCTCCTCCAGCCCACTCTAGTAACGAAAAACGCGCATATCGTCACTTGGCCGAATAGTCGCCATCTCGGACAAGTCGCTCAAGTACGGGGTTTTCGGAAACAACCGGATCGAAGTTGCCGATAACACTGACTTTGCTGGAGGCGTCCGATAACTTTATCCGAAGAAATCTCTAGAACAGCCAATTCCGCGCTTGTTCTGGGGAAGGATAAACGTTCAAACCAGCTCCACTACCCCACGCCGTAATACTGTCCTCGGCTCCATTCCTGAACTGCTTCATGGCGCACACGACTCGCCAGCAACGCGTGCTCGTGCTTTGCTGGAGGAGTCTAGGGTTTGCTAAGGGTCAGGACCGGCGGCGCTGCGCTAGCGCCTGACTCCACCAGAGTGAACAACATCATCAGAAAACTGAGGCCCCGCTTGGCAGCTAGGTCATGATCATCGATCCAGAACCATTGGTTGCGATATCGAACGGCCGCGAACGCCTCGTTCGCCGGTGGTTTTCCGGATGATGATCGCACTCGGACCGTGAAGGTACCCTTGATTCCTGCCGGCGATGCTTGCTCGTCCATCCTGGATGCGCGCCCTTCCTTTATATCGGAATCCGGGACCTCCACGCCTGCCGTGGCTTCCATAAGAATTTCCAGCATGGAACGCGTCAACATGGCAATTTCCTTGTCATCCTTCGGCAAGGCTCCAAAGCTGAGCTTGAATTCCTTTGCGTCGGGGCTGAGCCGGAGCAACTCTCGCGCGGTCCGAGCTGCTTCCATGGAGGATTTGTCCGCCGTTGCGGCACGAAAAAACGTCACGATACCTGTCCCCTTGCCCCCGCGCTCCTCCACATCCAATCCAAAAGCATCGGCTGACTGGAGTTCCTGCAGCAGGTCGATGACACGGTAAAAGTCAGGATCCCCGGGATGCTTGAGTGCATTTGTCGTTGTCGTGGCATGAAGCCCATTGATCGACCTGACTGCGACTTTAAAAATATCTGAAATCGGCCAACCAGCTTCAACCAACTCCCAAAGATCGGTAGGGCTAATAGGCTGCAACAAGCTCTTGGTGAATTTTTCACCACTCATTGGGTTGAAAGTGATGGTAGGACTCTCCGCCCAACGTCCCGAGACGCCAACCGTTGCGCTCGGGGTCCCTGCCAGGTCGGTGCCGGCAACTGTGCCTGAGCTTTCAAAAGTGTACTGGGAGACGACCTGCTGCACGTCCAGGAAAAACGGCGGATCAAGGTATCGGATCCGCACCATATTCAGGAGCATCTGCTCCTTCCACGAGCGTTCTATAACGGTGGAATAATCGAAGCGGTTCTGGGCGACCACCTTCGGTCCCATTCGAAGTGCACAACCGCCGGATCCGAGCGAGACGGGAATCATCAGGAAGAAAGAGAGGAGGCGTGATCGTAGCCCGTGGTGGCTGGGTCGACTCTTTCGAGGAATCTCTGTTTTCTCTGACATGCACAGCAAATGCCACAGCTTCCCAGTGCGGCAAACGAAACCGAATACGGGCTGCGAGATGGCGGAACCGTGACGTGAAATCCAATCTTGTGTTCCGACTAGTGTCACTAGGTCCTCGCTGTTCGCTATGTTGTCCTTTTGCGGGCTTGATGCCCTTCGGTAGGCGTTCTCAACAGATCTGCGATTGTTTGTCACTTCGGCAAGATCATCGTGTCCACTTCGAGATCACGTCGCCATTGTCATTTCAACTGGCTCCTCTTCTGTTTGCGAAGGAGATGATTCGAGCGTCTTCGCGGTCGATCTGCCCATCATGACTCCTGAACACTTCTATCGGGAAGAGTGTCTGAAGACAACTGGTGAAATCCCTAGCCTGCCGTGGTTCCCCACCACGTGGCGGGTGGCGAAGTTCGCGAAACGGGGTTCTGGGAAACTACGGCACCGAAGTTGCCGAAAACGCTGACTTTGCGGGAAACCGAGTTCCCTACCTTCTGATTGATTACCATCTGGAGGGCTTGCGTTTCTGGTAGGGAAACGAAACGATAGAATAGGTCCAGAGAGTGGCAAGGAAGACTGAAGGATCGGAGAGATCATCCCTGGAGTCTTCGCCTGCGGAGACATCCAGGATCGCCGCTACCGCCAAGCCATCACTACCGCCGGATCAGGCTGCAAGGGCGCCCTCGAAGTCGAAAAATACCTCGAAGACCCCGGCCGATAAACCTCGCCACGCTACCGCTCCTGTTTGCCGAGGTGATAGCTGATCCCAATTCTCGTAGCCAGCTGATCCATTCCAGGATTGCTCGCCGCTAGATAGCCGTTCGAAACATGAAAAAACTCGAACGGCTCCACGCGCAGGTCAACTTTCTTCGTCAGTCTGAATTGAACCCCGAACGCAGCCTGAATGTTGAAGTTCACATAGCTCGCACTCTGCGAGAACGCCTTCTTGTCAAAAACGATGACACCAAGCTTGCCCACTACAAACGGCTTGATGGCCGCGTTGCTCCGCCACCGAAAGCGAAAGCCGACCGGCGAAATCGACAGCCCGGGTACCCACTCCTGATTTGGGCTCTTGGCATTACCCCAGAAATCCGAAGCAGCCGGTTGACTCAGAAGCACAAACGGCATAACCTCCATGACCCAGTCAACCTGTGATTTCAAGACGTGGCCTAGGTTATGACGGTCGTACTCCACACCGATCGTCCAGACGTAGCACCGCACCGTGGCGCTGAACAACCTATAATCTCCATCCGGAATCATCCCCATCACCGCGATCTCACTATCCACTGGCTGCTTGACCGGATGTGGCCTCCTTGTCGGTACGACATCCGTCGCCGGAGGGGCCTCTGTTTTAATCCGCGTATTCGACGCCTGAGCGGCATCCATCACCACCGGGGTCTGCACATCTTGGCAGTGTGCCGATGCCAGCCCAAGCAGCCAAACAATGGCCACCATTGAAAAAGATCGGAGGCGAAGGCTGCCAACCAGGCAACACTCATTCCTCCGCAAGACAAATGCGGAATTACAACTTTGACCCCTCGCCAAAAGGTCCCCCGATCGTCGGATTAGACCGCAAGCCCCAAAGCCAAGAATAATTCGTTCTTTAAGTTCGCACCAATCCGCAATTAAATGCCTTTAGTTTCTGATCCACGGAGAGGCTGCACGTCGTTAGACGTCTTCTCGACCCCACGAGTTGTCAATGCCCGTCGTTCGTCACAGTTGGAAATCATTTCGTGTTTCTTTGACCAGTACGGATACTGTTGGCGAACTCAGGAGGAGTTGCTGAAGTTTCCGAAAAGCCGACTTTGCAGGAGGTTCAAAGTCAATTTCCGGATAGCCGGTTTTACGTCCACTTGGAATGGATTTAAACACTGGTCGACATTTCGGTACTAATCTGGCCTCAAGAGCGCATTAACGATCATGCGCCAATTGAGAATCCAGACCTTCACAAGAAAAGCCACACTTCTAGCCATTGCCGAAATCCATTCCGCTGACGGAGCCGACCCTCGGCCGTGGATCGGATGATTTTTGGGGTGCTACGCAGGTAAATTGCCGACCGGACTTTCCAGCACTCCTAGCTTCTTGTTGCACAAGCCGGGCAAGTCCAAACCGTCGCTCGAATACATCGGGCTTGAGCCTCATGTCTCATTGAGACATGGGGCGCCAACATCTTTGCTTCAAGACATTCGCTCTCGTTACTCTTTGAATAAGTGCGACGCGTGGGTGACCGTCGCGTTTGCCCGCATTGCCTCGGCGACCATGGCCGCTTCCGTCAGCATCTTCTCAGTGGCTCCCGCTCGGCGCGCATCTTTAATATGTATCTCGATGCAGTAAGGACACTGCGTTGTCAGTGCGACCGCCACCGCTATCAACTGCTTGTGCAGGACATCGATGGCGCCGTCTTTGAACAATTCTGCATTAAAAGCCCAGAAGGCCTTCATCGTAGCGGGTGCATTCTCATCGAGCTTCTTGAGCTTAGTGAGATTTTTCATATCAAACATGGGAGTGACTCCTTTCCGGTTCTGTATAGCGCTTCCGACCGAAACGGGTGCAGAAGGCGCGTTTGGTGATACGTCTTGAGGCCAACTCCTCAAAACGCACGGGAACGGCAAAATAGGATCCGGTCGACTCGCGCTCAGAGAACGAAAGGGCATAGCGAGAGAAGGTCCGCAGCTCAGCCTCGATGCCAATCGACCGCTTCTGGGAGTCGGGCACGCACTCCGGCGTCAACCGCGCAGAATCGCAGCCCCGAAGGGAGCTCCCGTCAATCCGCCGTCCACCATCAGCTCGACCGCATTGATATACGACGAATCCTCAGAAGCGAGGAAAAGAACAACCTTCGCGAGCTCTTCCGGTTCGCCCCATCGGCCCAGTGGAACTGTCGAGGAGTACAAATCAGCCGCCTTGGCGGACTGTTCAGGCGACATTGAGGCGCGAGACCCGCGCTTCCAGATGGGAGTTTTGGTTGCTCCGGGCGCGACGACATTGACGCGAATGTTGCGCGGCGCAAAGTCGGCAGCGATTGCACGCGCCATGGAGACCACCCCGCCCTTCGTGGCGGCATAGGCCGCTAGTCCAGCCTGACCCAGATAGTTGTGTACCGATCCGTTGAAGATGATGCTGGCGTTGTCGTTCAACAGAGGGGCGGCGGAGTTGACGGTGAAGAAAGCGCCATTCAGGTTGGTGTGGATGATATTTTCAAACGCTGCTTCGTCCGTCGCCCCTGTCGGTGTCCTCCCGCTAATTCCGGCGTTGGCGAAGACGATGTCCAGCTTGCCGAAATCCTTGGCAAGATCCGCAAAGAGCTGCTTGCGGTCCTCCGCCACGGTAACGTCGGCGCGATAGCCGCGCGCGTTGGGTCCCAGTTCGGCGACTGCTTCATCCAGCGTCTTCTGGTCCCGGCCGGTAATCGCGACTTCAGCGCCTTCTGCTACAAAGAGGCGGGCAGCGGCCAGGCCGATACCGCTGTTTCCGCCCGTGATGAGTGCCTTCTTGCCTGTGAGTTTCATGATTCCTCCTAGATGACTTGATCCTAGAGATGTTGAAGATCTCTGAGAGCTGTCCGGGCGGCGTGATAATCGTGTCCTCGCGCCGGTGATGAGTTTGGCATCGGA
>Ga0206896_1180_pt1 | contig 12440 bp, 18 predicted proteins | sample Alteio_BWOrgHeat_52_FD_152969 | JGI IMG/M metagenome (GOLD analysis project Ga0206896, IMG submission 152969) | Enriched cells from forest soil in Barre Woods Harvard Forest LTER site, Petersham, Massachusetts, United States -... | ecosystem: Environmental > Terrestrial > Soil > Temperate forest >... | reverse complement strand
CAGAGGCACTGGCTGCTGGCCTCTGCGTGTGTAATGTCGCGGATTGGGCGCTGCCGCTGTCACCGGCTCAACCGCGCTACCATTGACGCAGACCTCCAGTGAGTCCACCGGCTCTTCTGCCGTGACATCAGGACGAAGGTCGATATGCGTGGTTCGAAGACGTGGATTGAGATTTCCGATCTCAACATCTGCAACAACTTCAGCCGGGGCAACGTCGGTGAGTTGTAACTGGATGTGAACTTTGGCTGAGTAACCCAGATACGAATCGGTCTGCCTTAAGTCGCAGGACTGCGCCAGCTTCTCCGCGATGCGATTACAAAGGTCGTCAATCACCGCCTGGCCGCTGATATGGCCCTCGACAACTACCGGCCCCATAAGCGCCTCCGGTTCCATGATCGGCTCTCCGATAGGTCTATCCAGTGAGGGCTGCATTAAGCTACCTGCTTGCTGCGCATCGCCTGCACCCGGTGATGCTTAAACTTCAAATCGCGGAATTTTCTCAACAGGTCAACGCTGGGGAAGAAGACCGTCCCGGCCTCGATGCTGGCAATCGTCCTGCGGCAGCACTTCAGTTCAGCGGCCAGATAGTCCTGCGAATACAAAAACTCGCGGCGAAATGCTCGCCACTCAGCAGCGCGGAGTTTGGCAAGTTCACGATCCTGCGCGGTAGGTTTCGGCATACGCTTTCACCCCAAAATAGAAATGGCCCAGAGCCGCGAAGCCCTGAGCCATTGCCTGTTCTCTTCCGGGAGGAAGAAAGAGCATGAATCTCTTACGCGAAGATTGCACCTGTGGCTCTCACGAAGTCAAGACGAAAACACTTCGGCCAGCTTCTGCCACTCCGATGACTGATCGCGGGTGACACCAAGCTGGGAGAGGGTGGGCGAAGAAAACGCTGTCGCCTCATCCGACACCGTTTTATTTCCTCGTCCCGGCCCCGGTGCTCCATTAGCCGCGCCTTTCGCCTTCGGCATCTCCTTCAACAGTTGCCCGCAGCGGCGCTCGGCCCGTACACGTATCTCCGCCGCATGGCGCTCCGCTGCGCGATTCTTGGCTTGATGAGCGGGGAAGAAACGGGAAGGTGTGGAGATGCCGTGTCGAATTTGTTCAGAAGACGACTCGTAGATACGCGCTAGGCGGGCGGCATCTCCACTCACTCATGGTGTCACACTAAGAAAAAAGCGGCAAAGAAAATATTGGACTCGCGCTGCGAATTTGTGGTGAACTACAGACGTTCAGAAGACGGGTTCACTGCTTCCCTCGTAGATAACGACCCGTAAGCAACCGACTCTCCTGAACTCCCGAGAGCTACGCGCCCGCACCAGCGGACTACACGATTACTCAGGACTGCCAAGGCAATCAGAATTGCATCTGAGAGCGTGGCCGGGTCCAGCGTGGCGCGTGCGCCGGGGGAACTCGTAAGGGGATTCGACTTCTGCGGGAGCCGAAAATAGCCAATCAACCCTGCACGTTGCAAGCGAACGACGATGACGGCATACCTTCTTCGCGCTTGGCAAAGACTTCGGTTTGACCCAGCCTTTGCTTTGCTCACTCGGAATCAGGCATTTGATCTTAAAAGCAAAACGGGCGAAGTGTGCCAATTTTGCGCGAACTGAAATTTTCGCCACGCCGCCACCTGACTTTAGACCAACGGGCCTGTGCCGATGCGCTGCGCAATCAAATACTCGACTCTTATCGGGCGATGCGGGAAGAGGCGAAGGCAAGGCAGGCCGCAACATTTCCCACGAAGGGGCAAAAGGGATTCCACCACAATGTGGGCGTATTCCTACGCCCACATAGAACCAGATCAAGGTCGGGCTGGACTTTCGAGGTCCGCGCCAAGGCGGCGGGCACAAACGCCAATTACATCGCCATCGCAGAGAGCCACAGTGCGCCAGCGGGAAGCGTCCTGTGTTGTAACGCCGATTTCATCCAGCGCTTCGCTGTATTCGGATGATGGATCAATCGCCCGCTGAGTGGGCGTTTGATTTTTACTCTTACGATCCCCGCCGCGTTTCTTCCTTTTCAGCTTGTCGATGATCTGCGACGCCCTGCGCTTCGCATGCCCGAGATTATAGAGCTTGCCTGCGCCTAAGCTGCTCAGTTCCTTTTATGAAGGCGGCATGCACTCGGGTGGTGACGCCACAGGTCAGATATCCGCTTGCATGACCCGCGCATCGGCCTCGGTGCTGTGTTCTTCTTTCTTTTCTTTGTTCAAACCATGACGGGTCGCGAGAGACGCGCAAGCTCGTGGCCGTCGATGAGCTCTACCCCGGTTCGCTGCGCCAAGTCCTTTGCCGCTTGCGTGAATGTGGAGTTGGTGATAACCCAACCCTCGTCCCCGGAGTAATAACGAATGGCGGCATGGACCTCTTGCACGGCGGAATTCCCGACCGGGCCGCTATAGTTCTTTGCCTGAATGACAAATGTCCTTCCATCTCTTTTTGCCAGCAGGTCTGCGCCCTGATCCCCGGAGGCCGATGTTCCAGAGACGGAGTATCCCAGCCGAGTCAGGAGTTTCATTAGGTAGACTTCAAAGTCCTGCCCGGTCATCTGCGTGAAGTCGGCCCGCTGGAGTGGCCGCTGCCGTTGTTTCTCGTAGTACTCTCGGAACGATTGCTTCAGGTGCCCTGCAAACTCCTCGTAAACTTCGTTGGGTCTGACGCTGTTCTCTCGCGCCTTAATCTTCCCAATAACAATCAGTACCTCTCCATCGAGAGCATCCCAGCGCTCGTCTCCGTAATCATCGCGCAACGAGATTTTTCTTTCTGCGATTTCGTAAAATTGGTTTATTAAGGTGGCGTGCTTCGTGTGCATCTTTTCCATCTGGGTCCCCGCCTCCTCCCGCTCCCACGCTTCAGTTCTTCGCTGTGCCACTTCAATCTCTCGTTGCCGTAACACTTTAATCTCCCGTTGCACCTCTGCCTTACGAGCAATCCGCGCCTCCTCCTTCTTCCTCTCTGCCGCGAGTCGCTCCCGAATCTCTGTAGCAAATCGCGCCCGGTCTTCGTCCGAAAATCGCGCCCGCTCCTCATCTGAGAATCGCTTGAGCAGCTTCTGCCACTCAGGGTCCGCGTGGTGTTTCTGGGCCTCAAGAAGCTGCGCCCGAAGGAACTCTACCGCCGCCGCCGTTCTCTCTTGGGGAATCCGTGCCTCGCGTTTTCGGTCTTCTCTTGCCTTTAGCTCTGCCGCAAATCGCTCCCGAAGAAACTCTACCGTTGCCTCTGCCTTCGTCTGCTCTTCAGCCTGTTGTTGTTGCTCTTCAATCAGTTTTCCCTGCAATTCAATCAACACTTGTACCCGTGGTCACCCGAAAGGCGACAAATTCAGATGTTTGTTGGCATCAGTTAATTTTATCGAAGTATCAATGCCGCTAAGGCACCATACGGGGAGCAATCCGCTACAACTTTGGTGGGTTGATGGACAGTGACTGGGACGCGGTAAAGAGCGTTCAATGCCGCTTATCGATGCCGAGGGCTAAGCGTCGTTCGCCGATAAACGATGGACCTTGACGATCCTCGTCGCAGGCCCACCACGCGTCCATCGGGCCTCTGAAGAGGTCTTGCGGTAATCGGCGTTTCGCAGTTCCGTTTTCCCAGACTGTGCAGCAAAGAGTAGGCTCTTCGCTTATCCCGGCACGGCCCTCGAACACGTCGTCTTCCCGTTCCTCACGACTTCGACCATCGTCGGTGTCGATGTATGCGACCGCTTCCTTCGGGAATGTGTGGTATCGGATAAGTGAGATCAGCGCGGCGATGCGCGTGTTCTGGTTTCGCGTTTGTCGTACCATCTTGCCTTCGCCAACTAAGAACTTCGATTCAATCTTCGAAGCATCGCCAATTCCGGTTTCAGTATCGACTGGAATCGTGAAACCCAAGTTGCCATACATCGCGCCCAGCATGACGTGCGGCATCATCAGGTTCACGCCGGTTGCCTGCGTAAACAGGACGAGCGCACAAAGCTGATCGGAGAAGTCCTTGAACTTATCTTTCCCTTCTTCGATGTGTGCGCGGATAGGTTCGTATGGATCGAATTGGAAGAATGATCCCGCCCCTTCGAACGGGGAGCGCTCGATGTCCTTAACCTCGAAGTAAATCCTGCCATGCGTCGGATGATCGACGACGTAATCGATCAGCTTGGTTGTAAAACTGAGCGGCGGCTCATGCTCGAACGCTATGCCCTGCGCGTTCAGGCATTCCTCGAAGGCAAGCTCTCCGGGTGTCTTCTGGTTCATGATGTATTTTCTCTTGGCGATCCATGGTGACTACTGCCGGGGCGTCGTAACTTCCTTTTGCGACACAATTTCAAAAACCGCTCGGGGTGCAGGCTGCGTCAGAAAATCGATTAGCTCCCCACGTAACTCTGCGTCGTAATCTTCACCTGCTCGTAGACGCGCACAAGGGGCCACCTTTTTGCCATTCTCCTTGGCTTCTGTAAACCTGTCGCACCTCAGTACAAATTGCGTGAGCTTGGCGTTGTGCCCTATACGAGCGTATCCCTCGACGGTAACCCTTAACACGTTACATTGCCCATTTAAACAATCGGGTGACGTACCCTGCTTCACTGACGTGACATGAAAGACGGTTGATATTGGGCGATCATCATTCGGCTGCTGCGCCAAGACCTTCACAGTCGAGAACAGGCAGGAACCTAAAACAAGAGCTGTCAAAACTCTCATTTTCATTTACTCCACTAGCTGTAATCGCCGGGTTCTGGTGCGGTTGCGTCTGACTCAGAACGAGCCGCAATCGGTCCTTGGCACGCCTGCAAAAACTTGGCCGCATATTCGGTGAACTTAAATTGAAAGACAAGCTCAGCTTGATAGATCGTCGCATAGCCGGAGTCCGCGAGCGCATCTCCTGCTGGCTTGTTGTTCACGTCATAACTTCGCTGAATCAGCCCAAGCCGCTCATAGGTGTCCGGCGACATCCGTGAGCCACTTTCGACCGGAAGAAATGCAAACTGCGGGACAGGGAAGTTCGCAACGGATTTATCCGATGCCGCGAGTTTGGGATTTCTCTCCAACATTTTCTTCCAAATATCACCATCGTGATATTGCCGTTTTCTCTTTAAAGCTTCATCGTGCAGGCGCTGCAAGTATCTCGCTTCTTGGGGGGTAAGTTGCTTCAGCGTCTCAACGAACGACGGAGAAACCGTGTCGGTGTCCTGTGACGCAGTTGCTAACAGGCCCGCCCACATATCCTGTAGCGTCTCGTTGTCCTCAACGGAGCAGGCGTCAATGATAGGCAAGAACAGTCTCGGCGGGACAGCATTCGGAGGCAGTTTGGCCTCACGTAGCAAATGCCCTGTTTTCTCAACGGTCCTGACCCGGTTTTTGGTTCGGTAGACTTTGAACCATTCCCCAAGCATCATTCCGAACTCTTCCGCCAAAGGTCCGGCGAGCTTATGCACGAGGTCAGCGATCTTCTCTCCAGCGCCGGATTTGATAATTTCGCCCGCATCGGTCATCGCGCTGTCAGTATATTCCTGCGCCTAAGCTGCGCCCTCACTATGGGCTGACCGCAAAAAGCAAATGGCCCGAAGCCATTGCTGGAATCGGGCCATCCACCTGTGTCTCTTCCGGGAATGAAGAGATTTCTTACTGTACAGCAACATGCCTGCCGTTCCGCACCAGACCGCACAGGCCGAACCAGACCATGCCAGACCGCAACCACGCCATCGAGTGATGAGGTCCACAGCCTGATCGTCGCCCTGATTCTGTCGCTGGCGCTCGCGCACTCGCTTTAGCTCTGGACTCTGATGATGGTGCTGGGCCGCTCTACTTTCAACCACATCACTTGCCAAGAATCATGCGCCTCGGTTGCACATAAATCAAGAGGGTTTGTGCCGTAAATCTGTACGCACTGTACGCGGAATCTGCGGAACTTACTCACGTCGCGAGGGATGGAATTCTGCAAATATTTTTGCTCTGATCCAAGATTGCGCGATGTATGGGGTTGGCCTGTGGAAATCCTCCGGAGGCCGCAATTTCAGCGGGTTCAACGTGCGCCTAAGCTGCGCCTTGGGTGCGAGGCTAGGAAGAAAATTCTGCGGGCGCTCAACTGCGCCGAAGCTGCGCCTCTCTGGCTCAACCAACTGCCTGCATCTGCTCCGGCGTGCGCTTGGTGCGCGGCGTGCGCCTTGGTTCACTAGACCGTTTCAGTTATCTACTACCCGCCCTCGCCGTGCTGCTGCCGGATAAGCTCTGCTACTTCCTCCGTAAGTCTGTCCAGATACTCGCTGGCTTCCTGTTGTTTGTGAACGTGCTCCGGGTAGACCCGACGCATGACGGTCAGTTCGCGGTCTGACTGGTCGGCGGCGATCAGTCCGATGGGAATGCCGCCCACGCTGACGGCTTCGTTGAGCACCTTCAGGCGGTCGGGATCGTGAGGTAAGACCCAGATGGTGGTGTCTTCAAAACTTACGGCTATGGCGGCAAACAGGTGCTTTCTACTTTCTTCTTCCAGTTCGCGGATCAGGTCTGCGGTCGAGCGCGTAGGTGCGTCCCGGTCGTCGGCCTCGGCCTCAACCTCGACCTCCAGCCGGTTATCGATTCGGGCGCGAAGCTCTCGCTCCCTGCATTTGCCGCTCGCCGTATCCCACTCGTGAACCGCGACCTCGAAGGGGCCGAGCATAATAGAAGCGCCTTCAGCGAGACGTTCAAACAGGACGGTCGGAAGCTCTCCCTTGGCGGGATACAGGTACACGATCTCCTGCTCGTCTGCTGAGGTGGTGACAATATGTAGGGGGTAAGAAAAACCCTGTTCCTCAGCAAGACTTAGAATCTGCGCCACGGCCTGCGCGATAGCAGCCGTGAAATCTTCTTCGTTCATCATTCGTAAATCTTCTCCTTTCGGTGGGCTGCTGGTTGACGGTTACGGCGTTCCCACACGCCGACAGCTTTTCAGGCGCAGACAGATAGAACGGTGGGCAGAGAGCCTGCCCATCACTAAGTCAAGGGGAGGGATTGAGGTTAGAGGTTAGCCGCCATGGCTTTCGCGTCGCGGATGGCCCTCGCGCTTTCCTCGGCTTCCCGTTTAAGTTCCGCGAGGATGGTAGACACCGAACCCAGCGCCCGGATACGTAGTTCGTGAGGCGCTCGAAACAGTGGGGTGACGGTGAACTTCGTCCCCGGAACAGGATCAAGATACTCGCGCCCGTGGTGATCGAACTGTGATCTGATCTCCGCGCAGTGCCGGGGTGGCCAGTTGCCACGTTTCGTCCGCCTTCGCGTAGCCGATCTGGACATGATCTTCGTCTGGAAACAGCCACACCTCGATCCCGACGTTCCGCACGCCCAGCTTGACGTTCAGCGCCGCGATAGTGGAGTTGAGTTGGTTGGATTCCAAGTTCGGCGCCTCGGCGACAGGTTCGAGTTCCTGAGGTTGGTTAGGGGGCATAGTGGAATTCCTCCGGGCGACCTGCCCTGTTGTGCACCTGAGACACATCGCCTCCAACTTCCGCCTGATGCGCGTGAATCAGATGTGTGGAGGAATGGCATACCTGTTAGTGCAGGGCAAATCTGAAAGCTGCGCCCGCATCGCTAAGTGACTAACTGTCAGCGAGAAAGAGGGCTGACTTATTTTTACTTTGCGCCAAGATTGCGCAATATAGGGCACTGATCTGTGGGAATCTCACGGAAGCCGCGCAGGCAGCGGGTTTTCCGTGCAGCCCTGATGCGTAAATGTGCTTCCGTGAAGATTACAGGAGGCTGCGGAAGAGATCGCGGAGGCCAGCTTCTGCCCAGTTGGAGGACTGCTGCTTGGAGGTGCCGAGGTCGGAGAGTGTTGGAGGTGCATCGGATGTCGCCCGGTCCGACAGCCGATATTCTCCGCCCAGTTTACGTCCCGCAAGAAGAACGCCTTTCGCTTTCGGCCTCGCCGTCTAAACCATGAGTGTGCTGGTGCTATTCTCCATACGGAGGGTGCGGTGGAACATCCTAAAATAGTCCCTTGGCAAGCATTCATCAGCCGCCCGATTTCGAAGCCGGCTCAATTCTTCTGCTTTGGAGCGTTGTGGCTGACCTGCGGGGTGACAATACTCGTCGCGCATCACGGCGTTTCCAAATTTGTGGCACCCTTCGTCGTCTTAGGCTCAGCGTTTGTCTTTCTAGGCGGAAGTGAGAAGCTGCTGGAGGGTTCTTATTTCCGCTGGATGACGAGAGCACTTACTCTGTTGTTCATTGGTGCCGCTATCTACCTCAGCAGCGCCTTATAACCCCGCGCATCCGCGAGGGGCGACATTGCTTTAGTTCGGCCCTCAGATATCCGCCAGCATGACCAGCTTGCTGGCAATCAGTTCGACGATCCGCCCGATCCCGTGCCCCGGATTGTTTGGTGACGCAGGCGCACGAGGTTTAGTGGCACTGCTGTGGCCGAGCCGAAACGGGGGGCGAGGTAGAGAAGTCCGTCGAGAACGGAATCGGGGCGCTGGAAGCCTTTGCGCGGTCGGAAGCAGGAGGTCTGGAAGCACTGGCCAAGGTCTGCAGGCGGTTTGAGAAGCTGCTGCCGGGAAAGTAGAGCGGGGGAGGCTCTCCTGCCGTTCACTGAACTGTGGCGCTCTCATTTCCGAGAAGCGCAAAGAAGTGGAAGTCGTCCTCTGCGTCGCACTCCCTTCGCTCCTCGGTCACGACGACGCGGTTAGTCCTTCGATACAACTGCCAAAGACTCTTGCATCCGGATGGAGTGATGATCTGGCACACGAGCGCGTCGCGATTTTTCATTAACCAAGGCTTGCCTTCCTCCTCCGGCTTAGGCCCGGTAATGAATACATCGTTGAGATAACACACAGCTATGCCCTTTGTCTCCATCAAGAGCTTGGGCACCATCGCTGAGTCTCTCGTCGGGTGCTGGTTTAACTGCTCGTCGATGACCACGAACAGGCTATCGAAATATGCCCTGCCGTTGCCTTGCTGGGTTTTGATTACGTACTCAATCATCCCCCATCCGGCAGCGGTCAGGTACTGCATGTTGCGATTCACTCTTTCTCTCCTTTTCAAAACGTGTATTTACTGGCCATCGGCTTTCGGAAAATCCACGATGACGCTCAACATACTGCGCTCCGACTTGATGATGTTATCGAGGTTTAGATCGGGCCGGTACTTTCTCAGAATCGCTGCGGCCTTGTCGTGAGTGTCAGCAAAGAGCCGAAACGATTCCGTTCTGTCAAAGCCTCTAAATCGATCCGCGTTCGGATTGATGCCGACCTCGATGTCCCACGTGGTGCCTTGAATTACTCCCATGTCAATTGATTTCCTTTCGATACGTTTTCTTTGCCACCAGCGACGGATGTGTTTGCCCCGATACAGCAAAACCATGAAGACTCCCAGAACGCCGTAGACGACGCACTGGAAGAGCAGAAACTGGGAAGTGGTCATAGTGCCCTGCGTATCGAGCAGGAGCAGAACAGATGTCATTGCTCTACCCCGGCTTTCTCGCTGAGAGCACGTTCGATATTCTCGATCCTCGCACGCACTCCGCCAATGACGCCGCCGAATATTTCTCTCTCCATAGTGGTGAGGAGTGCTCTCGCCGAGGCAGCATCGTTGCCCAGATCGAGGCTGAGTTCGCTGGCGACCTGCTTGCCATACTTCTCCCGCGTCGCCTGCGATTCTTCCATGATCTTGACCCAAACCTTGGCTTCTTCGATTGCTTTTTGAATCTCTTCTGATGTCATTAGGTAACCACCCTTTTTGTCTGTCGCATTTCGTTGTAGTGTTTCTCATCGGTGACGTGGGCCATCTCTAAAAACTCCTTGTCGATCTCGCTCAGGCGCTGCTTCTGTTCAGGCGTCAGCGCCTCAGGGTAAATGGTTATGTTGTGGCTGAGTTGTGGCGACCTCCTGTTTCACGGAATACGCTCGCACTCAATTCTCATCGTGAGTTCCTTTACGCCATCCCATGTGTCGGCGCGATGCTTCATAGCCTCCCCCTCCTAGTTGTCGCACTTCCCCAAAACAGGTTTCCGTGTCATTCAATCGTGATCTGTATATCGCCACTTACCTCGACAATCTTTCCGGTGGCCTTGTCTTCGAAGTAGTAGCCGTCGCTATGGTCCTCGGTGTAGACGCGACCGTTGGATACCCACTCGCCGACCTTCTGGCCGCCGCTGAACTGGATGATGCGGTGGTCGCGTCCGTTGGAGAGCAACTTGGCGCGGCTGGCATTGCTACAGCCAGCCAGCAGCAGCAATACAAATAACAGAGTCTTCTTCATTTTTTCCCTTTGACTCGCGAAGGCGATGGGGTGCGCCGTCCCGGTCGGTTCGTCCTACCGCTTGAATCCGACGATGTCAGCATCCGGGTGATCAATTTCAGCCTTCACTTTGTCCACAAGGCTGGCCGCAGTGTCGAGCGGGTCATCGGTCAGATCGCCGGGTACAAGCGGGTGAAGGTAAACCGCATCGCCGACATTGACGGACAGGATCAAGCGCTCCCAGTCCTCGTCCCAAAGGACGCCGTGCGACGTTACGCCAAAATTGGTGGGCCGCAGCCGCTCCAGTTCGCGAAATAGAGTGGTCAGATACTGTTCGATTTCAGTGGGCGGCTTCTGTCTGATCGCGACCTCTTGTGTGGCGATTTCACGGAGATAGTCCTTGGCCTTCTCGGGTATCTGCTCCCACTTCAAGCCCCAAGGTCCAATACTCTCTCCATAAAGCTCGCCCTTGGTATAGCCGCATGCCTGCTCTACCTTGTCGATAAAGGCATAGCTGCGGTTCTCCCAGAGTTTTTGCGCGAACTGCTCCACCTGCCCGCTCATTGCTTTCCTTCAAAGCGGATCATTGCGTGACGCACGATGGACTTCCAATCATCCTGCCTACAAACCACTGCCAAGCGATCTTTTGCGCCAGCGCCGGACACTACTTGCTTATATGGCCGGACGTCCATGCCGCTATATTCCGGCGGAACCTCGGCGTCCGGGGCGAGATATTTGCCCTCACCCTTGCTCCTAATAAGGCTAGCGACAAGGCCACCGTACTCGTCGTCCGCTCCTGTGAATTCGCAGGCGAGATGGCCATCAACCCAGACATCGATCCTCGTCCGCCACTTTCCCATCGCTTGGCGGTTGGCGATGCCGATTTTTACATTGTGACCTTTCATCCCCCAGCGAACAGGACCGGCTTGCACTTTCGTAAAGTGCTCCACGTCGCCCTCGCTCCATTTATGGTCGAATGGTTTAGCTGGCCGAAGATGAGCCAGAGACAGGTCTGCCATCTTGCCTGCATAGCGCCGAGGTAGCGGGGATGCCTGTTGTTGTCGGAGTTGAGACTCCAGCTCGGCACTCACCACTTCGCGGATAAATTGGCGAAGTTCAGAGCAAAAACAAGGTTGAACTGTGTCATCGTGGATGTGCATTTTTCCTCCCGAACACAAGGTATAGAAGATGGTATAAATTGTCAACCGATTTAATCCTAAGTTTGCCCGATGTTCAGGCGGCCTCCATGCGGCGAAGTATCTTTGCCACGGTAGTGCCAAGCCACGGCTTACCGGAGCGGCTCCCGTGCCCGTCCCTGTTCAAAACAATGGCAATTTCCTTGGCGGTCAGTCCGAGCCGCTGCCACTCCTGAATATGTTTGAACGTGGCGGCCTCTTCCGGCTTCTCGCCAAAATCGTGTCCGCCTTTCCCTATCCCGTGCCTTAGCTTCTTGCGCTGGCGGGTGGCAGAGTCTTGGCAGAAGACTGCAACCTCTGCATCGATGTTGATGGAGCCTTGATGCTCCCGGATAATAGATTCGGTCCCTTCCATCACTTTCACGACCGCCGCCAAAGTTGACTGGCTGAATTCATGCTTCTGAAAATAGTTGGCATGAGGATAGAGCGTGAGAAAAATCTGCTTGAGGTCGTCGAGTATTTCAAGAGCTTTGATCGTATCGACGTAGCGCAATATTTATTCCCCGCTCCATCCCCGGCAACATCGGCAACGGATAGCACAACCGCAGGACAGGCCGAACAGATTTGTTTGACTCACTGTGCTGATTGGGTGCAGCCTGTGAGTGAGACACATGCTCCTCCGCGACGGCGGAGATTACGCATTGGCTCAAGTCCAGCAATGGCCTTGGGCCATTTTGCTTTTTTGGAGGCGTAATGCCGGTAGCCACAAGTCCAACCGATGAAGATATGAGGCGTGCCCGTGAGCGTGCCGAGGAATGGCGCAGTTTTCGCAAGCAATTCCTATACTCTCAAGGGAACTTGGCGCAGGCGTTGAGATGTTCCAGAAGGACCGTCTCTGCCGTAGAGAGCGGTCGCGAGGTCTTCAATCCCGGCGTCGGTCTCCTGCGCCGGTTCTGCGATCTGAAATTGCGTTACGAACGAGCGGCAGCAATGCGCACGAAGGCGGTGGCCTGATGCCCAACATAGACGTGCTCGCCAGACCTATCGTGGACCCGGCCCTCGTACCGATAGTCCGGCGATTCGTCCGTGAAGCGTTCCGGCTCAATCATAGC
>Ga0206896_1179_pt1 | contig 12454 bp, 10 predicted proteins | sample Alteio_BWOrgHeat_52_FD_152969 | JGI IMG/M metagenome (GOLD analysis project Ga0206896, IMG submission 152969) | Enriched cells from forest soil in Barre Woods Harvard Forest LTER site, Petersham, Massachusetts, United States -... | ecosystem: Environmental > Terrestrial > Soil > Temperate forest >... | reverse complement strand
TCAGATCCATCCCCCTCCAGCGGCCAAAGCCCCACCCCGCCGTCGAAGCGTATCTCGATGCATCCTTCACCATGAACTCCACCTGAATAAACTTCCCCGCAGTCGACCCGCCCTCACCATCCGGAACAGCCTCCCACGCCACCTTCGCAAACGCAGCCCCGTCCGGCCACGGCATAATCTTCTTCTCCGCAATCGCCTTGATCGCCACGTCATTTCCCAGAATCAGCCGCAGAGTATGGTTATCCCCACGATCCGTAGTACTGACCGGCTTCCACATCTGATACCCCGGAAAGAATGCCAACCCATTCGGCGCAGCCGCAATCGTACGAATCGAAATCCTTCCCACACCAAGCTGCGACATCCCCAGGCGAGTATCCGTCTCCACCGGACGCGCCACAGCATCCGGCGCCGTACCCGAATCCCCAAACGGCGCCAGGTATTTCTCCAGCACGGCCAGCTTGTCCGCTGTAATCACACTCTCCGGATGCGCCATCCGGTAACTCGGCAGCGGCATCGCCCCCAACCGCATCTGGTTCACTGCCTCAAACAGCGCGCCCCGCTGCTGCGCCGCTGGAAGCTTCCCAATCTCTGAAAAGTTCAGCCGCCTTCGCGCCCTGCGCACATCTCGCGCCACCATCCAGTAGACGGGTACAGGCTGGTCAAACCACGAAAGCCGCGTCTCATTCGAATGGCAGTTGTAACAAGATCCCTTCAGAATCACGCGAACGTCCTCCGGCACCTGAAGCTCCGCTGTCACCGGAGGATGGCTTATCCCCGGCCGAATGAACTGCACCGCGACACCCGCCACCACCGCCGCCACGATCAACTTGCCGATCAAACGCATAAACACCCCAGACAGCAATCGATGCCCGTAAGACGTCTTCCCGTGGACTTAGGATTCCACTTTCTTACTCCCGCCTTCAGCCTCCACAATCAACCTCACAGCTTCCGGATTAACCCAATCCTGATCCTGAAACCGCAGCCCCCACTCCATCGCCGTTACATCGCGAAACTCATGCAGGCTCTCATCCTTCACAAACCGCAGCCGCTTCCTAAGCGAAGCCCGTACCCGCACATCCGCCCCATGCCTGAGCAGCAGCCGCGTAAACCCCGCATCCCGCTGCCTGCCATTCCGCCAAGGCTGCGAAACCACGCACCCAAACAGCGCCGTGTGCCCGCCAAACTCCTCCGCATCCACAGCAGCCCGCGCATTAACATCCGCGCCCTTCGCCAGCAGCCACTCCGCAATCTCCATCTCGTCGTAGTCCACGCACATGTGCAGCAGCGTCCCACCCGCCAGCGGAGTGCCATGCAGCGCCAGCGTTTCATCCTCGTGGCACCCAGCCTCCAGTGGATAAATCTCCACATGGGTCAAAGTGCGGTTCAGCATCCCCGGATCGCGCTCCAGATGCGCCTCCAGCAAATCGATCCGGCCCCGATGCACCGCCATCGCAGGAGTATCCGGCAGAGCCTTGCCTTCCTTCGCCCAAACCTCCGCAATCAACTCAAGACACTCATGCTTCCCCTTGGGATTTCGGCTATACGTCTCCAGCACCAGCCCCACCGGAGCCAGCCGGTCCCCATGCTCATCCGCAAGCTCCGCTCCAAGTTCCAGCAAGAATCGTAAGCCGCGCCCCGAAAGCGTCTCGCAAGGCCCCATCACCTCCCCCGGCACCAGCCTGGCCCCCATCGCCATCAGCCGCCGCGCCGTCTCCAGCTGCCCCTGCAAACACGCCCGGCCAAACGCGAACTGCACATCCTGCGCTCCCAGCCCCCGCAGCATCTCGATAATTGCGTCGCGCCCCAGGTTCGCCGCGTAGCTCATCGGAGGCCCCCAATTCCCCTTAACCCCGCGCGCATCCTCATCCAGCAGCTTCGAGTCGCGCACCACCAGCGCCCGCACCGCCTCCACGTCATCGCGCCAGATCGCATCAATCAGCTTGCAGGCCACCACCAGCCGCGGCCAGCTGGCCACTCCATAACTCCGCGCCAGCACCAGTTGCGCATCAGCGAGTTTCACCCCCGCAGTCTCTCGCTCGATATATTGCGGATGCAGCGTGCGCAACTCGTCAAGCGCCTCTGAATCTCCATCACGCATAGCGCGCAGCAGATCCTTCGCCTGATGTTTCAGTTGTTCAAGATTGGGCCTTACAGGGACGTGACGCTTCGGCTCAGAAGACATACAAACCTCCTCCCGAACTAAATCGGGTGTTGCGCCCGTCTTCCGCTCATCAGGCTATCAAGGAGATTCGTACGACAACTCATTTATGTCGCAAAGCTCAGGTGGACTCAGTCCTGTCCGCGGAAGAGGGTGCGCCCTGTAGCGCCGCACCCAGTATATGCGTTGCTTTAATCCGCCGGACCAGTAAACGGCAAAAACATGGTGAACACCGTTCCGCCGTCAACATCGCTCTGACGGCTTCGAACGCGCAACACCCCATCATGCCTTTTCACAATATCCTCGCTCACCCACAAACCCAGCCCCGTTCCGCCGATTCCTTTCGTCGTATAGAACGGCTCAAATATCCTCCGCAACGCTCGCGGACTGATGCCTGCGCCCGTGTCCGCAACTGTGAGCACAACGCCTTTCCGCCCCGTCTTCCAGTCCGTGCCGTTCCGGCTCCGCACCAGCAGTCTTCTCGTTTCCGTCTGCATCGCATCCACGGCATTCCCCACCAGGTTGCTGAGCACCTGCCGTATCTCGCCCTCAAAGCAACTCACCGCTCGGGTAGCTCGCATGCGCTTCTCGACAGTAATGCGCGAATTCTGCAAACGTCCCTGGTAAATCGCCAGCACTCCTTCGAAAAGTTGCCCGTCCCGCACCGCCGCCGGAGATGTCGATTGTCTGTAAAACTGCAGCGTCTGGTTGCTGATCGCCGAAACGCGCCGCAATTCAAGTTCAGCCATATCAAGAAACCCATGTATCTGCTCTAGGTCGTCGTTATTGCGCGCCAGGTAAAGCAGGTTCGTCACCGACGCCAGCGGATTGTTGATCTCGTGCGCAATCGACGCCGCCAGTTTGCCCACCGCGCCCAGCTTTTCTCCCGTGCGCAGGGCCGCCTCGCTCTTCTTGATGCGCGTCACATCACGCACCGTCCCCAGCATCCGGCCCGGCCCGCCGTCGACTCCAGGCTCAAAATGCCCGTTGAGCTCGATCCAGTTCGACTGGTCGTCCTTGCCCAGAATCATCCCCTCAAAATGAAAGTCCTTTCCGGCGGCCGTAGCAGCTTCCGCTGCCTTCAGGAACGCCTCGTGATAGTCAGGATGGATTGCCTCCTGCATGAACGTGGCCCCTTTGAAGGGTCCCTGTTCATGAGTCCTCCCAAAAATCTCGTACATCCGTTCGTTTTCCCAGCTGGCGCTGTCTGTGGCCATATCCCACACATAAATGCCCAGTTCCGCAACATCGGTCGCCATCTTCAGCCGCGCCTCGCTCTCATGGAGCCGGCGCACGGACATAACCGCCTCGGTCGTATTTCGAAAAGCATCGTAAACTCCCGCAATACGCTCATACTCATAAACAGGAATCAGCGAATAACTCCAGTAATGATCCTCAAGGACGCCGTCCACCAGGATAGGGATGAACATGTTATCCCGTATCGGAGTCTCGCCCCGCAGCAAACAAGCTTCCACGTCGCCGCTGACCAAGTCCCAGGCCTCAGGAAACACATCGCGATACGAAGCGCCCAATGCCTGCGGATGCTTTCCGGCAAGGGTCGATATCGCGGCGTCGTTGTACAGGTACACCATCTCCGGCCCCCATAACAAAACCGCGGGAAACGGCGAATGCAGCATCAGGTTCACCGTCGCAATCAGCGTCTCCGACCAGCCTTTGAGCGGTCCCAGCGGAGTCGCGCTCCAATCGTGCGCGCGAATCAGGCCAGCCATCACTGACTCGCCCGTAATCATCGCTTCAGTCGATGGCGCGGGGGGATTCCCGGTACGTATGCTGCCAACAGACATGGACATCGAGGTATCTCTCTTCATCGCCGAATCTGCAACCGGCAATGATTCTTACAAAATCAGTAAATCGGCTGTCTTACACCAGAGTTAGCGAACCGGAACCGATTGCACCGGATCACAACTCACGCAGAGCCATCAACAATTTCAATATTGCATCGACCATACTACGGTAAACCTGCCCTTTCATGCGGCGAGCTTCCGATAGCTTGATAAGTCGTCGCCGTGAAGGGGCATAGCTTCTGCCCCCGATGCGCATCGGAACGGGGTGGTCTAGGTAAGTTAGGGCTTCAACCTTGCCCACCACCACCTGCCAGAAACCGTAAGTAGCCCTCCAGGCCCGAGACATAGCCAGGACGAAAACCCGATCTATCTTCGCAAACCAACACAAAACCAACTCCCTGCATCGAACTCAATGCCTCAGAACGATTCAAGCACTGGAAAGGTAACAACCGTGGCAAAAGAGAAGAAAAACAACGCCGTAAAAGAACTGATCGACGCACTCAACGGAGACCTCGCCCGCGAATATCAGGCCATCATCGCCTACACCGTATATTCAAGCGTCCTTACCGGCGCACAGTGGATGAACATCGCCGGCGAACTCAAGAAGCACGCCCACGAAGAACTCGCCCACGCCCTCATCATCGCCGACCAGATCGACTATCTCGGCGGCTCGCCAACCGCTACTGCCAAAGAGGTCAAGCTGTCCGACAAAGCCGAAGACATGCTCCGCTTCGACCTCGACAACGAAACCGAAACCATCAGGAATTACCGCCAGCGCGTCAAGCAAGCCGAAGCCATCGGTCACTACGCCCTCGCCGACCAGCTCCGCAATATCATCTCCCAGGAGCAGGAACACCAGCACGACCTCGCCACCGCCCTCGGCATCGAAGTGCCTCACGTCTTCGAGTCCGGCGCATAAGCATCCCTCAGGCAGCAAAAAAGGCGCGGCCATTGCCGCGCCTTTTTGAGTAATGCGTTCCAGCTACAAAGACACCAGTGAACGCACCGCGTTGATCGCGCTCAGCACTTCACCAAACTTCGCAATGCCTCCCTCAACCCTGGCTATCGATTGCTGCAAAGTATTCAGCTCCTTGTTCGTGCCATTGATTTTGGCCAGCAGGTCCTGGAACAGCGTCGTATCGTTGCCGAGCTGGCACTGGTTGTCAGCCGAAATCACCGCACCAATGTTCGCCCGCGTCGTATTCAACGACGTCAAAAGGTCTACATCCGTAGTGTTCTCAATGGCAGTCTGCGCCTTGTCATAGAGAGCCTGATACGCCGCCCGCGCGTCCGCCGAAAGCGGAAGCTGTGGTGTTACTGACCCCGATGTCGATGTGCTCAAAGCCGTACTCCAATCCGTGAATGTCTCATCCTCTTACCCACTACAGCGAAGAGTAGAACCTGCCCAGATTCCTTCCTGCAACAACCAACTCCCCGATCTTCGCCGAAAGCGACTCAGGATTATTCCCTTGTGCATCGGCCGCCAGCGCGTGATGCGTCAGTGCCAGCCTCGATACCGCACCTCGTAGCCGCACCAATTGCGCGTCCGCATCAGCCTGCTTCCGCGCCAACTCGGGCAGCTTCATGATCGCGAGACGTCGCTCCTCCGTGCTCAACTTGCTGGCCGGATCGCGCAAATACAACGTCTCATCATCCAGCACTGCGTCGAAATCCAGCTTCTCCTGGCTGCGCAGAAGATCGATCTCCTTCTTCAACAGATCGCACAGCGCCTCCAGTTGCGGATCCATCTCCTTGATGCTCCCGGGCAACTCTTGCTTTATCTTCTTGCTCACCAAAAACTGCCCCAGCGCATTGATCCCCGTAGTGATGATTTGCTGCGTCGCTGGAGACACAGGCGCTGTTTCAGAAGAAGAAGATCCCGAATTCGCAAGCGTCGTCAGACTGCCTCCAAGCGATGTCGAAGCAGCATCAAGCTCGGGCGATGATGTTCCATTCAATATTTGCTCCAGCTTCTGCACGTAGCACTGAAATGCCTTCAGCACTGTCAGCCGAATCTCCACATCTTTTTCCGAAAGCAGTGGCTGCGTCTTGCGCGGGTCGTACACCGGGTCTTTCTTGTCGAACGCCGCAATCGCGTCATAATCCGCCTTCATCAGGTGGATTTCGTTTCCACGCCGATAGGCCACCGCCGCCTGATCCACCACCGGAGCCGTAGCCGCTGATAACGCCGCCGCATGCTTCTGCAAGCCGGCCGGTGTGCACCCCGCGGCAAACAGGCAAAAAGACGCGACCACCGCAATCGCAGACCGGCGCAACGAGCATGACCGCACGGGCAGTATCCGGTCTAACTCCCACAGGGAGCACAATTTGATCTTCCTTTGCATTCCGGCATAGGAAATCACAGCGCCGCCCCTGTCAAGCAACTTCTGATTCCTCGTAGCTCAATCCGCAGATCACGTTCTTAGGGGATCCACGAGCCTATCGAATGGGGAGTCAGGGCGAAGGTGTTGGCCGCTTTCGCGTTGAGATGGTTGCCCTCGCCTGCGCCGAAGCCGTAGTAGACGCGAAAGACAATCTTATTCTGGACGGCGATCGAGACACCGATGCCACCATCGGTGCGGAGGCCCTGGGCTGTAAGCTGGCCCGGCGTGAGGGAGACGTTGCCGGCGTCGAAGAAGCCATAGAGACCGTACTGGCCAATCGGGTGCCCCTTAACCCCGATGTTGGCGATCGCTTTGTCAAAGTCGACCTGAGTGAGGAGCCGATTCGGAGCACGGAGGCGGTAGTCTACCAGTCCCCTGAGCGTATCGACCCCCTCGAAATCAGCGCCTCCAAGAGTCGGCTGAAAGTAGAAAGGGACAGAGCTGCCAGTAGAGGTGTACGAAGTTGTGACCAGAGAGGTGGAGGTGATGGTGCCGATATCACATCCCTTGCGCGAGTTTTCCATGCAAAGCGCATTACGCCACCAGGGCCGCTCCGGTTGGTTGAGCAGGGACTGCCCCGGCAGAGGCTTGGGCAAAGATTTGGAGAGATCAAAGGAGACGCTCGCGAACGCTTCAAGACGGCCGAAAGAGAACTGGTTCGAGCCAACTTCGGAGTAGTGCGTGTACGTCACCTGTGCTTCATGATGCTCCCAGACCCGCGGCCTGGATGTGGGAGTGCGAACGTCGAAGCCTACGTCGGCAGCCACGAAATCGTGGTTGACAGTCGAGGAGGGAGCTCCGGCTTCGCCGTATAGATCGCGAACAGAAGGAAAGGAAGCGCCGCTAACTCCCGTTGTCGCAGGGTGAAGATATTTAAGTTGGCCCGATATGCCGAAGATGCCCAGATAGTTGCCGACCGAGGCCAAAGGCGAGTACCCCTCGATGCCGACCCATGTCTCGTGCTGGCGGTAGACCGCATGACCGGCGAGAGTGCTGTTGGGGCCGAGGCCATAGAAGTCCTGACTGTGAAGATCGAAGTGAACGGCGGTGATAAATAGATTTCCTTTCGTAAGGTCAGTCTGGCCGCCGTGGCCATCCGGTCTTCTGCCGGTCACGATGGGATGAGGAGGCCGAAAATTGAATTGATACTGGCCGCCAAACAGGAAAGACTGGTTGAGTGTGTACAGGCCCTTTTCAGTAAACGAGTTGTTGGCGGTGGGTTGTGTAACAAAATGAACTCCGCCGCCAAACTCGCTGCCGGTAGTAACGCTACCGATAGCAGGCCCGAACGGATCAAGCGTAAAGAAATCGACAGCGCACTCCTCGGCGTTGTGCAACTGAAACCCATTAAAGAAGCGGGCGTCCTGGCAGGCCTGTTTGGTGGTTTTCCAGTCCTCGGCATCAGCGGCTGCAGCTACCAGCAGGATGAGATGGAACCAACGGACTCGCCTCATGATTGACCTCTCGCCTCAGGATTTGACCTTTTGATGTGCGGCGATAGCTGCGTTTCCAACTGCCTGAACGAAGGAGCCTGCAACGGCCGCCTGATTGACTCCCCTCGGAACCTGCACCTGAAAGTCGTCGGGAAGCGAAGCGTTGAGATATCGGGCGTGAGCGAGCGCTTCGGCCTGAAGATCCGAAAGTGGTGCCGCAGCAACTGCCGCTGCCTGAATCTGCGGCACAATACCGCCATAGACCGGAGCTGCAAAGTTGGGCCATGCATCGTTGGGCGCGATGTTGAGATCGAGGATGCCATCGAAGGTATTTGCTGCTTCGGCACGGGCGAAGAGGTTATCCGAGGGCCATGTCGCGGGGGTGAAGAGCTTCAGCGCGGTAGAGATGACGGAAGTGTGATCGAAGACAGTCGAGCAGATAGTTCCTGGCTGAACGTAAGGCGAGATAACTACCGCTGGCACGCGAACCCCGCTGAGCGTGAAGTCAAAAGGAGGAGCTATCGACGAGATGTTGTCGGGCGACGGTAGTGTCACCGGTGCAACGTGGTCGAAGATGCCACCATGCTCGTCGTAGATGACGACCAGAGCACTTGAGTGCCACAGATCATCGTTTTGCCGAATGGCGCTGTATACGTTCTGGATGAGCGTTTCACCGTCGCGCATGTCGTTGTCGGGATGCTGGTCGGTGGCCGGCAGAGTTCCACCAGCGGGATTGTTCGCAGGGTTGTACTGCGGTTCGATGAAGCAGTAAGCGGGAACATCATCGGGGTTGCCATTGCAGACAGCGGCGAAGTTGGCGTACGCGTCGTAGAAGAGATTCTGATGCGCCATCAGGCCGCTGAAAGTCAGCGTTCCCGACCAGTCGGACCAGTAGATACAGGATGAGATGCCTTGCTTCGCAAGTTCCTCGTAGACGGTATAGAAGCCGCTATAGAAATCGGGCGACATATCGAGGCGGCCGCGCGAAGTGCCGCAATGAACGTAAAGACGGTTGGGAAGCGTTGGCCCGGGAATGGACGAGAACCAGTGATCGCAGATGGCATACTGCCGGGCAAGCGTGGTGAGAACGGGCAGGCCGGCAGGTTCGAAACACTTCATGATGTTCGCGCCAAGTGCGGCGCTTCCGCTCTTGGTTTCGTAGTTGCGAACGAAGCCGGACATGTCAGGTGCCTGGCCGGGCGCGGGATTCGGGACTCCGTAGAGTTGCTCCATGACGTCGGCGAAGTGATGATTAGGATCGGCAGCAAGATCACCCGTGGGCCGCGCGTCGGAAGAGGCGTATATCTTGTTCTCGAGTGAATCCTCGTTATAAGGCAGAGCAGCCGGGTCTAGTCCTTCGATGTTGTATCCCGGCGCCTTCATAAAGCCGAAGATATGGTCGAAGCTTCGGTTTTCCATCATCAGAACGAAGAGGTGCTTGATTTGGGCAGGCATCGCGAGTCTCCGGAAATACTCGACTGGAAAGAGACGACTGTGTGCACAGCACGCGCGAACCTAAGGTCGGGTCGCAAAGGACTCGCAAATTATGTACCACGGGCAAGGTGGAGTCAAACATAGTCGCAGGGTCCACCACACTCATTCCTTTCCCATTTCAACGGGCTATGGTAAAACGAACCCGACCCTCCGGAGATCCTTAATGCCTAAACGAATCGTCTACTGCGCCGACGGAACATGGGATTCGCCCCTCAGCGGCACCAACGTTTATCTGTTCTATAAGGCCCTCTCCGTTTCCTCCGATCAGGTCACCTTCTATGACGACGGCGTCGGAGCCGACGCCTCAGGCTTCGCCCGGCTCATGCAGGGAGCTTTCGCCAAGGGCCTTATTCAGAAGATCCTCGACGGCTACACGCAGATCGCCCACGTCTATGTTCCCGGCGACGAAATCTATCTCTTCGGCTTTTCCCGAGGAGCCTACACCGTGCGCTCGCTCGCCGGCATGATCGCCAACTGCGGCCTGCCCAGCGGCGCCTTCAGCGACGATTGTGTCAACCAGGCCTTTGCAGCCTACCGTGACCCGGTTAATCGCGCCTCCATCCTCGCCAGCCTGGGAGCCTGCGGCCTGGCCGACGCCACCATCCGCATGATCGGCGCATGGGACACCGTAGGCTCCCTCGGCATCCCCGCCATCTTCGGCAGCATCGATACGAAACAGTTCGGCTTCCTCGACACCGGCCTCCACCCCGACGTCAAAAATGCCTACCACTGCCTGGCCATCGACGAAGTACGCGCTCAGTTCCCCGCCACGCTTTGGACAGGCGATCCCGCCCCCGATCAGACCATCGAACAGATCTGGTTCTCTGGCTGCCACTGCGACATCGGCGGCAGCACGTCTCCGGCCGGCGGCGTCGACGACACCACCCGTCTCTGCGACATCACCCTCGCCTACATGATCGACAAAGCCCAGGCTCTCGGCCTCACCTTCGACCCCGCCGCAGCGGCCCAGTACAGCACCCTGCCGGCTAAATATGCTCTCGACGCAATCCGCCAGTCCTGGCAGGCCAAAGACGGACCCCAGCACCGGCGCACCATCCCTCCCGGCTCAAAGATCTCCAACAGCGTAGCCGTGCGTGTCCAGTACGCCCTCACCTACACTCCCAGCAATCTCACCCTCAGCGACAATCTGCTTGACGACTCTTACCCTCGGGTCGCCCTCGTCAGCGAAGACGAATAAATTATCCCGGCATGACAATCCCTCCCGCACTTTCGCGCTATAGCCTGTAGAGCCGATTCACTGACGAGCCCCGAACGGCTGCCGTGCACTTGATAATTCCGGCATCACCGGCATCTCGAGCCACCGGCAACAGATTTTGCGCTTACCTGTGTGTGAACGAATCATAGGAGAGGAACAATGAAAAAAAGAGGTAGAGTTTTACGTGATACATCCGCCGGCCCCGGCCTGGTCGTGGTCGACGGTCAACAATATCCATTTCAGCTCGAAGGCATCTGGGGATCCGAAGTCCCGCCTCGCCCCGGCCTCGTCGCCGACGTCGAATTCCGCGAAGACGGCTCCATCGCCTCCATCACCGCCGTCGCCGAATCCCAGCTCGCCAAAGAGCAGACCGAACAGGCCATGGCCATGGCCCGCGAGAAGGGCGGCGCGCTCGTCTCATCCGTCGTAGCCAAATTCGGCATGCCCACCCTCGTAGCCACCGGCCTGTTGATCATAGGATGGTTCTTTCTCACGACCATCTCTTACAACGGCGGCTTCGTCGGCAAGATGGACTTCACCTTCTGGCACGTCCTCAGCTTCATCAACGCCTCCAACGCAATGGAAGCACTAAGCACCATGACCGGCTCCGGCAGCACCGGCTTCTACGGCTTCCTTGCTGTCCTCGCCCTCGCAGGCCCCTTCCTCGCCTACTTCTGGAAAGACAAGCGAGCCCAGCTAGGCGGCACGCTCCCGCTTCTGTTCATGCTGCTCGTAGCCCTGCTCGTGCGCCACTCCATCTCCTCAGCCATAGGCGCCGGCTCCTCCGGAACCCCCTCGCCCATGGAATCCCAGATGATGGACATGGCCCGCAAAGAAATGATGAAGGCCATCTCCATCGGCATGGGAGCATGGATATCCCTGCTGGCCGCCCTCTACCTCGGCTTCAGCAGCGTCAAAAACTTCCTCGTAGCCAAAGCCACCAGCTAAAGTCCAGCGCGAGGGATGATGCGAGCAATTGTCGGAATTCCGTCCTCCTGAGCGAAGCGTAACCCCAGCAACAAGCCTTCGTTGCTGGGGTGGTCGTATGATGAGAGGGATCTTTTCCAATCCGAGGTTCATCACTCGGCAGGAGAGAACCCGCATGCGCGCCTGGATCGTCGAACATCCCGAAGGCCCCTTCACCGAAACAGACCTTCCCCGTCCCATCCCCTCAACAGGCGAAGTCCTGGTTCGCGTACACGCCAGCGGAGTAAACCCCCTCGACACAAAAATTCGCGCCGGAAAAGCCGCCCACGCCAAACAACCCTTGCCCGCAGTCCTCGGCCTCGACATGGCGGGAGTCGTGGAAGAAGTCGGCCCCGGTGTGACAGCCTTTCGTCCCGGCGACGAAGTCTACGGCATGGTCGGCGGAGTCGGGGGACACCAGGGCACGCTCGCTGAGTTCGTCCTCGCCAGCGCAGCCCTCCTGGCTTCTAAACCGAAGTGGCTCTCCATGCGCGAATCCGCAGCCCTGCCCCTTATCACCATCACCGCCTGGGAAGGCATCGTCGATCGCGCCAAAGTCACCAGGAACCAAAAGGTCCTGATCCACGCCGGCGCAGGCGGCGTAGGACACATCGCCATCCAGCTGGCAAAGGCCCTCGGCGCCGAAGTCTTCGCCACCGTCTCCCCAGAAAAGCAACACGTCGTCGAGCACTACGGCGCAACCCCCATCGACTACCGCACCCTTTCCGCCGAGCAGTACGTCGCCATGCATACCGATGGCCTGGGCTTCGACGTCATCTACGACACCGTAGGCGGAGAGACCATCGACGCCTCCTTCGCCGCAGTCAAGCGCTACACCGGCCACGTGGTCAGCTGCCTCGGTTGGAGCACCCACTCCCTCGCCCCACTGTCCTTCCGCGGCGCCACTTACTCAGGCGTATTTACCCTCCTGCCTCTGCTGGCAGGCTTTGGCCAGGCAGACGTCGGCGAAATCCTCTGCCAGGCAGCAGCTCTCGCCG
>Ga0206896_1178_pt1 | contig 12504 bp, 12 predicted proteins | sample Alteio_BWOrgHeat_52_FD_152969 | JGI IMG/M metagenome (GOLD analysis project Ga0206896, IMG submission 152969) | Enriched cells from forest soil in Barre Woods Harvard Forest LTER site, Petersham, Massachusetts, United States -... | ecosystem: Environmental > Terrestrial > Soil > Temperate forest >... | reverse complement strand
GCTTTGAAAGCGGCAATCAGCTTTGCCGGAGGCCGGGGCTCGGATGGCAAGGAGCACAATTGCGATCTGGATGGCCTGCTTCGGACATTTCAGGGCTTTGGTAAGGATGCCGCCAAGCACAGGGCGATTCCAATGCTGTGGATCTATTCCCAGAATGATCACTTTTTTCCGCCTTCGATGGCGGTTCGATTTGATGAGGCATATCGCAAAGGTGGCGGGGTGGACCATTTTGTGATGGCGCCGCCGGACGGTGAGGATGGCCATCATCTGTATAGCCATCCGGACGTATGGTCTGAGACCGTGTCGGAGTTCCTGAGAGCGCACGATCTGCTGCCGTTGGGAGACGAGGTATTGCCGCCTCCCGTGGTTGCCGATGTGCCTCCGCCGCCAGGTTTGCACGATCATGGAATCGATGGGTGGAAGAGATACCTTGCCGGGGCGCCATACAAGGCATTCGCGACGACTGGTGACGGCTGGTGGGGCGCGGCGAGCGGAGTATTCGATCAGGCGTTGGCCGACCAGGAGGCAACAGACCGGTGCAAGAAGGCAGCCACAGGGAGTGCCTCGGCCTGCAAGGTGGTTGCGCAAACGCCGGGGGTCAAATAGGGGTGGTCGCTGCGCCTGTTTCTACCCTCCGTCTATACTTAGACCTGCATGCTTCCCTATATCCATATTGGCATTCATTTTGTAATGAACCTCTTCGGGCGCCACATTCCCGTGGGTCCGTGGGATGTGCCCACGTTTGGCCTCATGCTCTGGGTGGCTACGGTCTGCGGCGCGATCGTTCTGCATTTCAGCTTTCGGCGGGAACACATCGTCGATTCGAAGGGTGAGCCGGCGGACGCGCTGGGGATCGTCGCCCTGACGGTTGTAGCCGGCATCGTCGGAGCCAAGCTCTGGCATGTGCTTGATTCGCCCGCTGATTTTCAGGCGGATGGATGGTCGGTTCTCTGGTCTACCGGCGGATTTGCATGGTTCGGTGGACTGGTGGCAGGCATCATTGCGCTGCTGGTTCAGGGCAAGCGTGCCGGTCTGGGCGGTTTGCGTACGCTGGACCTGGCCGCGCCCGCTGCGGCTGTAGGCTACGCGATAGGGCGCATCGGCTGCCTGACTTCAGGCGACGGCGATTATGGCATTCCAACCAACCTACCCTGGGGCATGGCTTTTCCGGATGGAATTGAGCCTACGCCTCCGGGAGTGCGGGTGCATCCGACGCCGCTCTATGAGTTGATTGCCGGATTGCTGATTGGCTGGTGGCTCTGGTGGCGGGCAGGGAAGCAGCGCCCCAACACGACCGGGGCGATCGTCGGTGAATACCTTTTGCTGAGCGGCATTGCGCGGTTCCTGGTGGAGTTCATTCGCCGCAACCCGCACGTGTTTTGGGGGATGTCCAACGCGCAACTCGCGAGTGTAGGGTCGGCGGTGGCAGGGCTGATTCTGATATGGGTCGCGTCGCGGCGCACGAAGCCTGCTCCGCAAGAGCCGGCGGAGATGGCTAAGGCAGCTTAGAGTTAGCCGGCCCATCGGCTCATCGTTCTATTCATCCCATTCACAACGGATCTCTCGACGTTCTTCGGAGCTTTGGCTTGCCCATTCCAGAAGGCGGGAGACACGCAGGGCGTCGGTCGCTAGTACGGGCGGCGCAGCTTTGCCGAGCAGCGCATCGCGGACCGCGGCATAGTAGAGCCGATAGTCGCCGGCGATGGTTTCGACCGGCTTGCTGATCATGCCGCCATCGACATCGATAGCGAGTATGCCCCAGGCCGATGGAGGCTCGGTGCCCCAGTTCGGTTCAACGACTCGTCCTGTTTCCTTAAGCCGGTTTTCCTGCGGGTCTAGTCCCGACTTCACAAAGCCCCCGTGTGTTCCTCGTACGTGGAACCTTGGCCGCGGTTGGGCCGCGAGCGCGGTCGCGCCCAGTGTGACCGTGAGGTGTGGATAGCGCAGCCGGATCGTGAAAGCATCGTCGGTAACGGCATTGTCGCGTTCGGAAACGATCTCAGCGCCTACTGCCTCAGGCAATCCAAAAAGCTGAAGCGCCTGGTCGGCTACGTGGGTTCCCAGATCGAGCAGGATGCCGCCTCCAGGAGTGCCGTCTTCTCGCCAGACGCCGCGGCGGGGTGCGGGACGCCACCGGTCGAAGGTGGATTCGAAAGAAACAATACGCCCGAGCGTTTTCGCATGCAGGAGTTGCTGCAGTGTCTGGAAGTCGCCGTCCCAGCGGCGGTTGTGGAAGGGTATGAAGAGGCGGTCATGCAACTTGGCGACAGCGATGATTTCCGCAACCTCCTGAGAGGTGATTCCAACAGGCTTGTCGACGACTACGTGGCGGCCGGCGGCGAGAGCTTGTTTCGCGAAGGGAGCGTGTGTGGTGTTGGGGGTCGCGACGACGATCAGCTCGATGGTTGCATCGCCCAGCATGGCGTCGAGCGAAGGGTAAGTCGTGATGCCTGGATAGGCCTGTTCTGCTGCGCGTCCGCTGCGCTCCACTACAGCTGCCAGCTCAAGGCCCTCGACGGCCGCGATCATTGGCGCATGAAAGACGCGCCCTGCCAGTCCGTATCCTACGACTCCTGCTCGAATCATTTGCGCTTCGGTCCCTTTCGGTTTGGAGCGAGTCTAGCATCTGCTGCCTCGTCAGGCGACGACGAGGCTACTTGTTGAGTAACATGAGCTGCCCGAGATGATAGGAGAGATGGCTGGTGCGGCTCAGGAGGATGGCGAGGCGATTGCGGTGCTGTTCCCTGGCAAAATCGTCGTCGGAGACTGTCGAGTGCCGCTCCAGCCACTGTATTGGCGATAGCAGTTTGAACTGAGCATCGAGATGAGCGTTCAGTTTTTTCCAGTTCTCGCGGAGTTCTGAGATCGGTGGCAGATCGGTGACTGCACGGTCGGCTTTGGTGACGAAGGTATCCCAAAGCCCGGCATAGCTGGCCTCGCCAAGGCGCAGCTGCGGAATCATGGCGTCATTCACAGCGATGAGATGGCCGAGCAGGTAGATGGGACGATTCTTGCCGCGTGCGATCTCCTGCAGCATCTGTTCGTCGCTGAGAGAGTCGAAGAATTTGGTGGCGCGGCCCTGCCACTGCTCCCAGGCTTTGAGGGCGGTGATGACGAAAATCTGCTCGTGGGTTTTCTGTTCGGCCATCGGTGCGATTTTTCCTTTCTGGTTTCGTGCACGGGTCAGGATGCGAAGCGTCAGTGTCCAGCAGGCGCTTTGCCGCCGACCTTGAAGCTGCGGATGAAGAAGACCACCGGAACCATTGCTATCGTGATCCAGCCGATGGCGCGAAAGCAGTCCATGAAACCAAGCAGCCGAGTTTGCTGCTCCAGTTGATTGTAGTAGTGCAGATAGGCTGCGCGCATGGAGTCGGCCTGCGAATAACCGTGCGCTGTGAGGTAAGCAGCGGTGGAGCGAATGGATTGCTGCAGCGTGCCCGAAGATGCGGCGAGTGTATCGGCGGTGCGTGATTGATGAAGACTCTGGCGATGTTCACTTAAGGCCGTGACTAGGGCAATGCCAAAGCTGCCGCCCCAGTTGCGGAACAGGTTGGTCAGGCTCGATGCACGGTTGTTCTGATCGGGGCGCAGATGCGAGTAGGCAATTACCGAGATCGGCACGAAGAAGAATGCGTACCCGAGGCCCTGCAATGCGCGCGCCCAAGCGTAGTGGTTGTAGTCGGTCTGGAGAGTGAACCGGCTGTAATCCATCATGGACAGGAAGACGATCACGAGACTGAACAGCAGCAGCTTTTTGGGATGCACCAGTCCGCGTTGGATTAACTGAGCCGCAACGGGCGCGAGTAATGTGATGACGAATGCTCCGGGTCCAAGAACCAGTCCTGCATCGATTGCGCGATAGCCGTAGAGCGATTGCAGCACCTGCGGGATCATCGTCGTGCTTGCGAAGAGGCCTACGCCGAAGATGAAGTAGAACGCTGTTGCGATGGCGAAGTTGCGGTTGGCGAGCAGGCGCAGATCGATGATTGGATCAGGATGAGTTAGTTCCCAATAGATTGCTGCGGACCATGCGACGATTGCGATCGCGAACATCCATGAGATGAGCGGGCTGCCGAACCAGTCGTCGATTTCACCGCGATCGAGGAAAAGCTCAAGCGCTGCTGAGCCGATGCCGACGAGAAGAATACCCACGGTATCGATCTGAAGCTTACCGGTTGCACGTGCTGCTTTGCGTTCGGCCTCAAAGGCCGGCGGATCGTGGACGAAGCGACTTGTGAGATAGAGCGATAGTGCGCCGATTGGAATGTTGATAAGGAAGACCCAGCGCCAATTGTAGTTATCCGTAATCCAGCCGCCGAGTACTGGGCCAATTGCCGGAGCGGTGACGATGGCCACTGTGTAAAGCGCGAAGGCCGAGGCTCGTTTAGCGGGTGAAAAAGTGTCCACGAGGATGGCTTGTTCAACGGGAGCAAGGCCTCCTCCGCCGATGCCTTGAAGCACGCGGCTGATCAGGAGTATGCCGAGGCTTGGTGCGAGGCCGCAGCACAATGAAGTGATCGTGAAGAGCGCTACGCAGGCCATGTAGTAGTTTTTGCGGCCGAAGACTCGACTGAAGAAAGCGCTCATCGGAAGCACGACTGCGTTAGCCACTAGATATGTCGTTAGAATCCAGGTGACTTCGTCGAAGCTGCGGCCTAGTCCGCCGGCGATGTATGGGAGAGATACATTGGCGATTGAAGTATCGAGCAGTTCCATGAAGGTTGCGAGGGTTACTGTCAGCGCGACTATCCATGGATTGATTTGAGGCTTGATTTGAGATCTGGTCTGTTGCTGCGGCGGTGTTGGTGCTATTGATGCGGGAAGGTTGTCAATGGCAGGTTCTGGTTGTTGGACAGGTGGATCTAAGACGCTTGATTCTGCCATGAAGAATTCCTTTCGCACCAAAAAGAGACCAATCGGTCTCATTAAAGGATGCCAAAGAGCGGCGTTTGATTCTGAGATTGATGTGAAAAAGTGGCGGCGGGGGATTAGTTCTTGCGGCGAGATTTGGCTTTGATCACTGATTGTGATTTGCGTATGTGTGTTTCGATGTATTCGTCGAGGTGTTCGAGGGTCTGGTGCAGGGCTTGATCGTTGCGCTCGATGCGGCTGATGAGCATGCCTCCTTCGAGGCCGCCGATGATGTGGTTGGCTACTGCGGTCACGTCGATTTCCGGGCGGATTGTGCCTGCCTGGATGCCCTCTTCGAGAGTTGAGCGGAGCATTGCCTGCCAGTTGCGGAGGGCTTTGCGAACCCGGTCGCGGAGGACGGGGTTGCCATTGTCCGCGTCAATTGCGGTGTTTAGCAAGGGGCATCCTCCGGGGAGGCCGGTGCGCGTTACGAAGTTGGCGATGTGCTGCTTGATTCTGTCGGCGTGGTTGGGGATGGTTTCGAGGTGGATGCGGCGCTTTGAGGAAGCGAAGTTCCAGGCGTAGTCGAAGGCTTCGGCGGCCAGTTCTTCTTTGCTTTCGAAGTGGCGGTAGATGCCGCCTTTTTCGAGGCCGGTGGCGGCCATGATTTCTTTCAGGGAGCAGCCTTCGTAGCCGTGCTGGTTGAAGAGCGGTGCTGCCTGGGCGATGATGCGTTCGCGGGTTTGCTGGCCTTTGGACATTCTTGCTACCTTTTGCAGTCGAAAAAGAAACCGTTCGGTCTCTAAGTGTACACCTGATGTTAACGGCGTGGTCTGAGGAGCGCTCGGGGGGCGGTTAGTTGCCAGGCCTGGCGGATTAGTTCGGCGAGGATTTCTTCGCTGACGTTGGGTAGTTCGACGCCTACCCAGCCTTTTACCCCTACGTAGGGTGGCTTGAAGTAGGTCTCGGGAGCTTCGGCGATCATAGCTGGCTGTGCGCCGGTTGGGACTGGGATCCAGATGGCGGTGTGGCCGTCGCTGTGATGGTTGTTGGCGACCATGACGAAGACTCGTTTGGCGACGAAGAAGGTGGGTTCGCCGTGGGAGAGCTTTTCGCTGGCGCCGGGTAAGGCGAGGGCCAGTTTGCGAACTCGGCTGATGTGGTCTTCGGCGGTGGCTGGTTTGGACATCCTTAGCAAGTTAGCACGCTGCGCGTGTTGCGGGTTACCACCCAACGAACGAAGACCTGTTCTTGGGGGCCCGGGTTAGCGAGTTAGCGGTCCCACATCTCAGAATCGATGTCGGGCATCTGCAGGTAGCGCAGTGGTTGTGCTCTGGGTTGGCATGGTGGCTTTTCAGCTTGCCGTAAGCGGTGGTGGATGGTTCTTTGAGGCTAGAAACATAGGTAGTTCACTACATAGGGGAGGGGAGGGTATTGTTTTTTCGGCTCATAGCCACCGATAAGTATTGCGTAATGAGTAGCTTAGACGGAATTTTCTGGCTCGAAAAGGTGCTTGTATGGCGCGATTTACCGTGCATTTGTGCACTTTTTTAACGCATTTTCGGGCCATTTCTCGCGTGCTGTGGGGTTTCATATTTGTTCTTCTATGCCCTCCGCTTTGATTGTGCGCCTTTGCGGGTTAATTCAACGCAACGGAACTGGCCTCAAACGGCAGGGATCAGGGTTCGTGCTGCGCACGAATTTGGCCCACATCTCAGAAGCGAGATGTGGGGCACCCGGCGACGCAGTATCTAAACTGAAAATGCCTTAATCGCGACCGATGGAGACGCCGCCGTTGGTGGTTTCTACCTGAATGGTTGGGCCACCCTGGCCGATTTGCGTGTCGATGCGATGGTGGATGGAGCCCTGGATTGTGATGGGGAAATCGACGGAGATGCCTCCGTTGACGGTGGATGCGACGAGGTGGGCGGAATAGTGGTCAGGAGCTTTCACGGTGACGCCGCCGTTGGTGGATTTGGCGAAAAATCCTTCTCCGTGCCACTGCGAGCCATTGAGGGCAACATTGACGCCGCCGTTGACGGTAGTGGCATGAACTTTGCCGCTAAGATCGCGGAGCGTGAGGCCGCCGTTGGTGGTGTTGGCGGAAATCTCTCCATCGATATTGGTGATATCAATGCCGCCGTTTTCGGAATGTAGCTGGGCGGAGAGGTGGCGTGGGACGTGCAGGCGGAAATTGACATACCAGTTGTTGCCGAACAGTCCCGAAAGCAAGCCCGAAGACGAGGGGCCTTCGGCGCGGATAGAGCCGTCGGTAAGGATTTTGATTTCCTTCAGCAGGGATTCGGCTTGCTGGCGGTTTGACTCCTGGACGACCACGCGGGCCTCCAGTTCAACATTCTGGCGCTCTTCACCGATGACTTCGATGCCACCGTTTTTGCCGGAGACGGTGATCTGGCCGTTGACCAGGGGCAGCTTGGTGCGGCGAAGTTCGCAGGCCTTTTCTTTGCCACCGAAGAAGCTGTTGTTGTGGGTGTTGCCTTCGTCTCCGTTGCAGGGAGTGGTGGTGAAGGACTGGGCGTACAGAGGGATGGCGGCGAGGAGAGTGAGGCTGAGGGCGATGCTGCGCATGGTTGTCTCCTTCGGATTGGGCGGGAAGGGCTGCACAGATGGGTACGGTGGGGGGTGGGGATTTGTTCCCGGGTCAGTGCTGCCAGCTTTTGTAGACAAATTCGAGGCTGTAACCGTCGGGATCGAAGACGTTGGCGGCGTAATAGCGCGGGTCGTAGTAGTTTCGGATTGCTGGAGGGCCGTTGTCCTTTGCTCCGGCTGCGATCGCTGCATCATGCGCGGCTTCTACCTGTTCACGGCTGTTGGCAATGAAACCTATGTGAGCGGCGCGGCTGTCCGCCGCGCCTTCGCGTAACCAGAAGAATATGCGGTTGTCTGCTCCGAATCCGATCAGGTCGGGATGGCCTGGTGGCCCGTTTCTGCCGTCATAGTCGTACAGATGGCTGATGCTGAGAGGCGCGAGAGCCGCCGTATAGAAGGCGATCGAACGCTTTATGTCACTTACCGTCAGGAAAACATGATCCAGCATATTCATCTTCTTCTTGTAACAAAGGATGTCACGGGAATCCAACCGTGAAGAAGATAAGCTGAGGCCGCGGAACCCATGTCTCAAAAGCGAGACATGGGGCACCCTCTGTTGCTCTTGGTCAGACCTGGGCCACCCGCCAAAGTGCGCGAAGGATGGGGCACCCCGGATTTATTGTGGCGTGGGCTGGGAAAATGGGTGGGCCACCCGCCAGATCGAATGATGAGCGGGCCACCCGCCTAGACTTTTCTTTGTTGGTTGGAGTCGCTGACCAGCCAATATTTGTCCCAAGCCTCTCCATCCGTGTATTTGTCTTTGTAGGCTGTAAGTGCTGATAGATACTGGCCGAGTATCAGCATGGCGTCGGCGTTTTGGGGAACCGAATCGAAATCGATCATATCTAAGAAGTTTATCGACTGCTCTTCCTTCAAAAGGATTCGAGCGCTGTCAAGCAACCTATTGATCATGTCTGTGCGTGTGCGGCTGAGTATCCCGTCCGGCTTCTTCTTCGCGAGTTCTTGCACATCGGCGTAGAGTTTAGCCATGAGCGGACTGATGATTTCGAATGTGTCGACATCCGCAGCGAGCAGCCGCGTCTTTTGTTTCTTAGCCATTTCCTAGTCCTTGTACTTGCGGTAGGCTGGATTTGGCGCTGGCAGTTTCTCTTTCGATTTGCTCACCAACCAATGAAATTTATTGTCAAAATATGTCGTATTAGCCAGTCGGAATCGATGCAAGGCATCTGTGTAGTGTGCGAGTACAAACACGGCATCGCTATTTGTCGGTACTTGATCTTCACCGAAGCTTGTAAAGCCATCAAGCGCGACATCCGCGCCGAGAAGAGAGTTGCACTTCAACAGTAGAGAATTGAGGTGTCCAAGTTTGAACGTGTTTAAAGCATCGTTAGGTTTCTTTTTCGAAAGCTCTGCAATCTCGTGCCGAGTGGAATGAACCTGAAGTTCAAGTTTTTCGAATATCTCTACATCAGATGCATCTTTCATCCTTGAACCTCAACTTGGGCAGTTTGCAATGAATTGTGAATATTTCATGCTAAGAACATCGATCGGATGTCTCTGTTTGCTTTCGTAAACCGTAACCATGAGATCGAGATCTTCGTCGGTGATAGCAATAATACAACGCCTCTGTCCTGACCAGAGTTGAGTTATGTTTTTCATCATGGCGCTCTTCAATCGATTTCTGGTTAGAAGAACTCCAAACAAACCGAATTCGTTTGTCAAGTAACGATTCAGCTGATAGATATGATCGCGCTCAATTTCTTTTACGTTTTTCAATTCAAAAACTAGTTGACGACTATGGTACGTGTCCCAAAGATCGGTGAGGAAAGGATGCTGTCTGTTGTTGTAAAAGATCAAATCCCGTATAAGAACTCCGTCTTCGGTTCTACCTTGGGTATTAGCGAAATCTAGCTGCGGGTAGAGCAGTGATGCAAGCAGTCTTGACGCTTCTCTTTCGTATTTTTTATCGCTGGTATCTTTGATGCCGGTTGGAAGGCTCTTGATCGCACTCAAAGAGGCTCGGGCGGACGTGATTGGAATCTGAGTAAACAGTGGGTCGTTCTTGCAATCGTTCTGCGATAGCTCTTTCTTTTGAACGTACGCACGCACAGCGTTGAAGTCGTATCTGCTAAAGGTGAGGACTCGATTTGGCTTTGCTATCTCGGTCTGTTGCTCTGGCACAAATGCGCTGTAGAATTCGTCTGAGTTCAACCAAGGCGTGTATCGCAACCAATGTTTCGGAACTAGCACGATACCCTCATTTGTTTCAGGGTTGAGAGGAAGTGTGACCTGTTCCTTCTTCAGCCTGTTTGTTGTGTACTGATATACGTCACTCGTGACAGTTGCGAGTGGTATTCCGACTTCGCGGCACTGTTGGATCGTAAAGTCGATCAAAAATGATTTCACAAAATTACAGAACATGTCACTGATTCGATCCTTGCCTATCGCGTCAATAAAGAATTGGATTTCTTCGAAATGTGTAAAGCCGCTTCTGTTGTAATGCGGCACGTTTCTGAATAGAGACAGCACCTGGTTTGCTGTTTTTGTGCCGATGCGCTTGCCCTTCTTCGTGTGTGAGCCGCCGAGCCCAACTTCGTCGCATTCGCTCAGTTCGATCAGCATTTTCTCTGAGGTCCCTGGGTCTGTTCTGCTGAGGTGTCCTAAGTAGTTGAAGGAATTCACCGCCGCTGTGTGAAGAGCGTTGTCCTGAAAAGATGGCGATCGCCACAGTAAGAATGGGTCCACGTGGAGAGGGATATCTTCATCTAGAAAGGGGATCGCAAAACCGAGGTCTTCTTGGCGAGCAGCAACACCATAGTAGTCGGTGAGTCGAGGGCGAACTATTGGCATTGCTATAGATTAACGCTCGATTTGTAAAAAGCTTCAAATCTCGCCGGAAGGGTGCAAGTGCAGGTTCAATAGGAGGTACTGGTATTTTTCAGCCCAGCAACTTGTATTTGGTTTCGGCCAGGCGGTAGAGGCGGCGCCATACTAAGCGGTTCATGCTTACTACCATTAGTGAGATGAGGATTGTGGCTAGTAACAGGATGGGGAAGTGTCCTGTGTCGGTGGCCTGGTCTATTTGGGCGCCGAGGCCGATGGTGCTCAGGGTTTTGTCGCCGAGGTGGCTGTATTCGGCGAAGACGGAGGCGTTCCATGCTCCGCCTGAGGCTGTGACCATGCCGGTGATGAGGTAGGGGAAGATGCCGGGGAGGATGAGGGTGGTCCAGCGTTGGTAGCGGGTGAATTTGTAGAGTGAGGCGGCTTCGCGCAGGTCGGAGGGGATGGACATTGCTCCGGCGATGACGTTGAAGAGGATGTACCACTGGGTTCCGAGCAACATCAAGGCGACGCTGCCGATGCCGAGGCCGCCGCCGATTTTTACTAATCCGATGAGAAGGATGGGGAAGAAGGCTGTGGCGGGGACGGAGGCCATTACCTGTGCCAGTGGCTGGACTATGCGGGCGAGATTGGGATTGAAGCCGATGGCTACGCCGACGGGGATTGTCCAGAGGGCGGAGATGAGCAGGGAGGCGTTGACGCGGAGGAAGGTGGCTCCTGCGCCCTCGAGGAGCAGGCGGAAGTCGGGCCAGGTTACTCCCTGGAGCATGACGATGGCGTGGGATGCTCCCCAGCCGATAATGGCGAGGGCGACCAAGCCTAATATCCAGAGGCCGAAGGAGTTTTTGCGACGGATGCCGTCGTCGTCGAGCGGCTGGATGATGCGGGTGCTTTTGCTGTGGGAGAGGCGGCGATAGATTGGTTCTTCGAAGCTGGTCCAGATGCGGCCGGGGATGGAACTCAGCAATGTCGATCTTTGCAGCAGTTCGAGGATGGGCGAGGTTACTCGGTCGGAGGATTCAACCTGTTCGAATTTGAATTTGTCGCTCCAGGCGATGAGCGGGCGCCAGAGGAGCTGGTCGGTGGCGACGACGATGAGAATGACTACAGCGATTCCGGCCAGCAGCGCTTTTACGTCTCCGGAGGCGGTGGCGGTCTGGAGGTAGCTGCCGAGACCGGGTAGCTGGAAGTTGCGGTCGCCCATGGTGAACATTTCGCAGGCGATGAGGGCGAACCATCCTCCGGCGACGGAGACGATGGAGTTCCAGACGAGACCGATAGCGGCGTTGGGCATTTCGAGTTGCCAGAAGCGCTGCCAGGCGGAGTAGCGGTAGATGCGCGAGGCCTCGAGCATCTCTTTGGGGATGGATTTGAGGGAGGAGTAGAAGCTGAAGGCGAGGTTCCAGACCTGGCCGGTGAAGATGAGGAGGATGACGCCGAGTTCGATGCCCAGTTGGTGGCCGGGGACAAGGGCAACCATTGCGAGTACGACGGGCGGGAGGAAGCTGAGAACGGGGATGGATTGGAGGATGTCGAGGAGGCCGATCATCCAAGCTTCGACTCGGGGGTTGTAGGCGGCGATGTATCCGTAGCTGAGGGCGAAGGCGAGCGAGAGCAGGTAGGCGATGCCGATGCGCACGATGGAGTAGAAGGCGTAGACGGGCAGCGCGCTGACGGAGTGCGAGATGGGGATAACGGGAATGGGCGTGCCCATCCAGTAGGTGCCCATGTGGACTATAGCGAAGAAGATGGCGAGGAGGCAGGCGGCTACTCCGACGTCGATGACGAAGGGCCAGGTGCGGACGGTGACTAGGGATCGGGCGAAGGGGTGCTGGAGGGGATGATCGAGCTTCATTCGTCCCCCGCACCGGCTTCTTCGCTGACCGCGGCTTCTTCTTCCTCTGGTTCGGGAAGGATGAAGCGGCGGCGGGAGGCGTCGAAGTCGAAGAGTTCGGCGTAGCGGCCCCAGTTGACTGCGGTCTCGACCTGGCGCTGGGATTCGTCGGTGCTGAACTGCTCGTCGAGCATGTCGAGGAAGAATTCTTCGGGGACGGTGTGGTCGGACTTGGTTTCTAGGGCGCGGCGAATCTGGCGGAGGAGCAGGACGTTTTCGGTGGCTGCTTCGCGAAAGAGCTCTTTTTGGTGGAGGATTTCGGAGTTGGCGTAGGCGGTGCCGGTTGGTGTGATGCTGGCGTCGCCCTCTTCGATCTTGAGGAAGCCGAGAAGCTGTGCCGCGTCGAC
>Ga0206896_1177_pt1 | contig 12619 bp, 13 predicted proteins | sample Alteio_BWOrgHeat_52_FD_152969 | JGI IMG/M metagenome (GOLD analysis project Ga0206896, IMG submission 152969) | Enriched cells from forest soil in Barre Woods Harvard Forest LTER site, Petersham, Massachusetts, United States -... | ecosystem: Environmental > Terrestrial > Soil > Temperate forest >... | reverse complement strand
AAGGTGCTCAGTGCTACCTACAGCCTGTCGATTATATACGACGACAACGCTACGCGCCCGGACGGGACCCTTTGGGGAACCCAGTTACAATCCTTATTGGGGATAGGGCTGGCCGTGAAGCTCTAAAATTTGTTACATTTGGCCCATGGCCAGTACAGAAAGCTATCAGATCAAACTGCCGCAGTTCGAGGGGCCCTTCGACCTATTGCTGTTCTTTATCGAAAGAGACGAACTGGATATCTACAATATCCCGATCACGCGCATCATCAATGACTTCCTGGAGTACATCCATGGCCAGGAGTCTCTGAACATAGAGCTTTCCAGCGAGTTTATCCTTTTTGTGTCCACCCTGATGCGGATCAAGGCCCGGCTGCTCCTCCCCCGTAAGGAGTTGAATGCCGAAGGGCAGGAGATCGACCCCCGCCAGGAGTTGGTGGACAAGTTGTTGGAATACAAACGGTACAGAGAGGCCTCGCTCCAGCTCGCCGAGATGGAGGCGCTGCGTATGATGATGTTGAAGAGGGGGAACCTGCAGCGGGAGTTGTCAGGGATCGGAGAGGACGCCGGGGAAGGCACCGAGATCCAGACCATTACCGTATTCAAGCTGATGAAGGTGTTCGAGAAGGTCATGCAGCGCCTCTATGAACGCAACAATAAGCCGGTGCACACCGTGGTTCCCTACAATTATACCATGGAGGACACCCGAAAAAGTTTGTTGGACCTGGCCAGCCGGGAAAGGGCGGTGTCTTTTGAACGGATCTTTGAGGAATGCTATGACCGCATCCACGCCATCTTTTTATTCCTCTCCATGCTGGAACTGGTCCAACTGAAGCACATGTCGATCCTTGTCGGGGAAGGACGCAATAACTTTATCATCGAATGGAATGAAGTGCAGCCATCGGAGGAAGAGGCCGAGGTTGCCGAAACCGGTCCGGTGTCAGCCGTCTAGGGCTTTTTCTCCCACCCACCGGTCCGTACGACTTCGATACTCGTCATGGATCGGGCGGCTTCTTTTATGGCTTCGGCGTCATAACCGCATTCGCGTTGCAGCTCCGAGGGCTTACCGTGCTCGACGATCCGATCGGGTATACCCATGATCCGGACGTCAGCCTTGTACCCATGTTCGGCCATGAATTCGCGGATGGCGCTGCCAAAGCCGCCTTTTACCGTCCCGTCTTCCACCGTGATGACCTTTGTATATTTTGCGAAAACCTCGTGTAGGAGTTCTTCGTCCAGGGGTTTTACAAAACGCAGGTCGTAATGCCCCGGATAAATCCCCTCGGCCTTTAGGTCCCGAATGGCGGCGGCGGCAAAATTTCCCGGATGGCCCAGCGTGAGGATGGCCAGTTGCTGACCGTCTTTGAGTTTGCGGCCTTTCCCGAGGGGTATGGCCTGGAAAGGCGTCTTCCACTCCGGCATGACGCCCTCTCCCCGAGGATACCGGATGACAAAGGGGTGGGTCGTGCTTTCCAATTGGGCGGTGTACATGAGGTTGCGGAGCTCCTGTTCGTTCATCGGGGCGCTCACGATCATGTTGGGGATACAACGGAAATAGGCGAGGTCATAGGCCCCATGATGGGTCGGCCCGTCTTCGCCCACCAGTCCCGCGCGGTCCAGACAAAGGACGACGGGCAGGTTCTGGATGGCTATGTCGTGGACCACCTGGTCGTAGGCCCTTTGCATAAAAGAGGAGTAGATATTGCAGAATACCCTCATACCCTGGGTGGCCAGACCGGCGCTGAGCGTGGCGGCGTGTTGCTCGCAGATCCCTACGTCAAAGGCCCGGTCGGGCATCTTTTCCATCATGAATTTCAGGGAACTGCCGCTGGGCATGGCGGGGGTGATCCCCATGATGGCCGGGTTGGCTTCGGCCAGCTCTATCAGGGTAAGGCCGAATACGTCCTGGTATTTAGGGGGTTGGGGCGTCGGAAAGTGCTTCTTATGGATCTCGCCGGTTATCTTGTCGAAGACCCCTGGCGCGTGCCATTTGGTCTGGTCTTTTTCGGCCAGGGCGTATCCTTTTCCTTTTACGGTGACAATATGGAGGAGCTTGGGGCCGGGGATATTGCGCATGTCCTGGAGACGGATTTATAATAGTTATACCCGTTGGTGAACTGAGACCGGTAATCGAACATGACCGACGCCGCCCACCTGCTGGTGGTGTCGAACTGCCGGGAATATTTGCTGGTCAGGTCGAGCAGGTCGCTGTTCTTCTGAAGACCCTGGTCGGTCGTCTGTGTAAAACCGTAGTTCATCACTAAGGTATTGTCCCACCTGTTGAGCCCCTGCTTGTAGATGGCAAAGAAATTATCTGCCGTCGTAAGGGCCATCGAGAAATCCTGCCCACCGGCAGACCAGTTGCTGTTGCTGCCCTGGGAGAAATTCAGGCTGAGCAGCCCACCGATCGTCCAGGTTTTTTTAATACTGTCCGGCAAACCCGTGAGGGGCTGGCTGGCTGCGTTCTGGATGTCCTTCATGGTGTTCTGCCCATAGGCTAGCTGTAGGGAAGCGAGCACCGTAAGGGTGCTGCCACTAAGATCTTGTGTATCATAAGTTAGGTTTACTTTTTGAGCTGATCCCTGATTTCCATCAGCAGCTTGTCCGTGCTGGACGGCTCTGCGGGAGGCGCAGGGGCTTCTTCGTGTTTGCGTTTGAGTGTATTAATTGCTTTTACCATCAGAAATATGATGATGGCCAGGATAAGAAAATTGATGCCCACGCTTACAAAATCGCCCCAGGCCAAAACAGGTCCAAGCTTTCTGGCGTCGGCAAGGGACATTTTTGGATTTGCGGTGACCGCGTTCCTGACCTCTTCGTTGAGGCCGACGTAGAGGTTCGAAAAATCAGCTTTAAAAAAGATCCCTACGACGGGAAGGGCGATGTCATTCACAACCGCATCCACGATCGTTTTGAAAGCAGCCCCGATAATTACGCCCACGGCCAGGTCGATGACATTGCCCTTGAGCGCAAATTCTCTAAACTCTTTGATGAAGCTCATACGAATAAAAGTTTGGTTGATTATTTTTTTAGCCCGGGGTACTTCATTTTTAGGCCCTTGAGCGTATCCCTCAGTGACTTGGCTACCACATACTCCTTATACCAATTCTGGTCGGAGGGGACGATGACCCAGGGCACTTTGCTGCAATGGGCGAAACAGTCTTCGTACATTTTTTCGTATTCGGGCCATAGCTTGGCTTCCTTTGTGTCGTTATCGCTGTACTTCCACATTTTGGAAGGGATGCTCAATCTTTCTTCCAGCCTTCTATGCCGTTCTTCGGAAGACGTGTGGAGGTAATATTTCAAGATATGCGTGTCGCCGTGTTCGGTCAGCAGCCACTCAAAATCGTTGATGGCCCTCATACGTTTTTTGGCCACCTCGTCCGTGATCATCCGGTGTACCCGGGTCACCAGGATGTCCTCGTAGTGGGAACGGTTAAATACCTGTATCCTTCCCCTGGCAGGCGTTTGCTGATGGATGCGCCAGAGAAAATCGTGGGCCAGTTCTGTGGGAGTTGGTTCTTTGAAGGAGGCCACCTGCACCCCTTCCGGGTTAAGACGGCCGAGGACCCTGCGGATCAGGCCATCCTTGCCGCTCGCGTCCATGCCCTGGATGACGACCAGTACAGCGTGACGACTTTGCGCGTACAGGAGGTTTTGGAGTTCGTCCAATTCCTCCAGTAGTGCTTCGAGCCTTTTTTTTGTCGCTTCTTTTTCTATATCATGAGGGGCCTTGGTGCTGATGGCCTCCAGTCGGATTTTCCTCATAGGTATTCCTTGTGCCGAAAGATATGAATTTAAACCGTCATAATTTCCTTTTCCTTTGCGACCAGGTGTTTGTCTATAAGGGAAATATACTTGTCCGTAAGGTCCTGGATATCCTTTTCTGCATCCTTGGATACGTCCTCGCTGAGTCCGTCCTTTTGGAGCTTCTTGATCTGCTCTATGGCTTCCCTGCGGATACTCCGGATGGCCACCTTTGACTGTTCTCCTTCCCCGTTGACCCTTTTGACAAGTTCCTTGCGGCGCTCTTCCGTCAGCGGGGGCAGGAATAATCGGATCAATACCCCGTCATTCTGCGGGTTGATACCTATGTTGGCAGCTATGATGGCCCTTTCTATGGGCTGCAGCATATTCTTCTCCCAGGGCTGAATACCCACCGTACGGGCATCGATCACCGAGACATTGGCGACTTGTCCAATAGGCGTTTGTGATCCGTAGTAGTCAACGTAAATACCCTCCAGCATCTGAGGGTTTGCCTTACCGGCCCTGATTTTTGTCAATTCTGCTTCCAGATGACCGATCCCCTTTTGCATCGTCTCTTGGGTATCATCCAGTATAAGGGCTACTTCTTCCGACATTATGGTTCAGTTGATGAATTCGGCTCATTCCTCCTCCATGGAAAAGAGGGGCTGCATGCCTGCGGATACGACAACTCCGCCCTTCTGCCCGTGGTGGCTCCCGACCTTCCTTTGAACCGCCGAGGCCTCTATCAGCGCCCCATCGGCAGGCTGCCCCGCAACGGCCGCCCCTACCTTCTTCATGACCGTAAAAGGACGCCGGGGCTGGCGGAAAAATGCCACCAGCGCGGTAAAGGATAGGCTGGCTCCTACCAGGCCCGCCAACAGGAAATAGTTCCCCGCACCCCGGAACGCAACAGCCGCAACGATCAGGACCAGGTTATAGAGCACCAGCGTGAGGGTAGTCGCCGGGTGCGAAAAACCGCAATCAAGTAAAAGATGATGGATGTGGTTCCGATCCGGGGAAAACGGGGACCGGCGGTGTAAAAAGATCCGGATCGTGAACACCCGTATGGTATCAAACAAAGGAACCATCAGTATGGCCAGGCCGATGACCGGCGCGGACGTCACGGGCACCTGGGCTCCGGGCGCGTCGGCGATTCTTACAAAGTGAAAGAGCAGGATGGTATTGACCAGCCCCACCAGCATGGACCCGGTATCGCCCATAAATATCTTTGCGGGTGTATAATTGAACAGCAGGAAGGCGCCCAATGCGCCGACAAGGCTCAGTCCCATGACCGCGTACAGGGGGTCATGGGCGAAATAGAAGTAAATCCCGAAGATCAGGGAACTGACCACCCCTAGGGTCCCCGCGAGTCCGTCCACCCCGTCGATCAGGTTAAACGCGTTGATAACCAGGATCGCTCCCAGATAGGAGACGATCAAACTGACCGCGTACGAAAGCTGATGGATCCCGAAAATACCGTGCATGCTGACCAAGCGAAGGTCGGCCAGGTTGATAAGTATAAAAGCGGCCGTCACTTGACCCATGAATTTCTTGAGCGGAGTAATCACCACTACGTCGTCCTTTAACCCCACAAGATAGAGCAGAAAGGCAGCCCCTACATAGTACTGCAGGCCCGCCGCCGCTGTAGAAGGGACCGCGACCAGAAGCGCCAGGATAAACCCTGCGAAGACGCCAAAGCCGCCCAGCGAAGGGATCGGTGATTTGTGAATTTTCCTGGAATCAGGGACGTCTACCAGCTTCTTAATACTGGCGATCCGAATGATGACAGGCATTGCTACATAGGTTACAAAAAAGGATACCAAGAATCCCGTAATTAAGTTACTCATCGGGCTAGCTTTTCTGGTTTGATAGGGTATAACATTGATTCACAATGCCATAAAGATAAATAAATTGGATCAAAGTGCAATAATACTGGAAAAAAGCTTAAATGGCGACCATTTGATGCATTAATTAATCCTAACACGCTGCTGGCGCGTACTAACATAGACGCATATCCGACCTAAAACGTTTGCTCATCAAAAAAATTTTCTGGTACCTTTGGGGCCAATATTCAGACAATGACCGATTTAAAAGCTACCGCCACCCAGATCCGGAGGGACATCGTACGCATGGTGCACGCGGCCCAAAGCGGCCACCCGGGGGGGTCCCTGGGTTGCACGGACTTCTTTACCGCCCTCTATTTCAATGCGATGCAGCATAATCCCGACTTTCACATGGATGGCATAGGCGAGGACATATTCTTCCTTTCCAACGGACATATTTCCCCGGTCTTTTATTCCACCCTGGCCAGAAGCGGCTACTTCCCCCTCCAGGAGCTCCATACCTTCCGCAAGATCAACTCCCGCCTCCAGGGTCATCCGACCACCCACGAACACTTGCCCGGAATACGCGTGGCTTCCGGCTCCCTGGGTCAGGGCATGAGTGTGGCCATAGGGGCCGCCCTTGCAAAAAAACTCAACAAGGATACCCACCTGGTATTCTCCCTCCACGGCGACGGAGAACTCGATGAAGGACAGAACTGGGAAGCCATTATGAGCGCCCCCAATCTAAAAGTGGACAACCTCATCTCTACCATAGACTGGAACGGTCAGCAGATTGACGGCACCACCGACCATGTCATGGCCCAGGGTGACCTCCGCGCAAAATTCGAAGTCTTCGGATGGCTGACCCTACTGGCCAACGGGAACGACATGGACGAGATCGTCGCCACCCTCGCCAAAGCCCGGACGATGACCGGTCAGGGCAAGCCCGTGGCGATCCTCATGCATACCATTATGGGCAAGGGCGTAGACTTTATGGAAGGACACCACGAATGGCACGGGATAGCGCCGAGCGACGATCAGTTGAAGAAGGCCCTGGCACAGTTGCCGGAGACCCTAGGCGATTATTAGCCTCAGCCGCCATCAGCTCCGCAGGTCGACCCGTTGCGCCGCGGCCCGACGCGCGGGATACCAGGATGCCAGCGAGGCCACGACAAAGATCGACCCCACTACCACCGCGATATCCGAAAATAGTACGTGTACCGGGTAATAATCGATCACGAAAGACCCTCCCTCCAGGGGGATCAGTTTATAGCGGACCTGCGCCCAGCAAATGACCAGGGCGCAGCTTACCCCCAACAGGGTCCCGATGCCCGCCAGCACCATCCCTTCCCCCAGGAATATCCGCTGAATAAACGAGTCCCGAGCCCCCATGGCCTTTAGCACCTGGATGTCCTTTTGCTTCTCGAGCACCAGCATGGTCAACGCCCCCACCATATTGAAGGCGGCGATCGAGAGAATAAGGATAAGTATGGCAAAGATGATCCACTTCTCGAGGCTCATGACATGGTAGAGCGATTGGTTTTGTTCATACCGCGTCTGCACCGTCGCCGCCTTGCCCAATAGGGATTGAAGCCGCTGCTGCGTGGCGATCAGGGCGTCCGGCTGGGTGACGCTGGCCTCCAGGGCCGAATATTCATCCGGTCCGAGGCCGAGGAGTTTCTTGACCGTTGCTATGTTGGTAATGGCGTATTTGTCGTCGAAATCCTGCTGGATGGCAAACGTGCCGACCGGCGTGATATTCCCCTGACTGATGGCCTCTAGGGGGTCCGCCTCCGGGGCCACCCCCCGCCGGGGCAGGTAAGCCGTAACCGCGTATACGGACCGGTCGGACAAAAGACCCAACGCCGCCTCCACGCCCGATCCCAGGATGAGGTGGGGCGTATCCGCGTTGCCCAGGTCGAAACGTCCCCTGATCAGGTGATCTTTGATCCCGGTGATCCCGGCAAATTCCTGATCCACTCCTTTGAGAAAGACCTGGGTGGACTGGTAGTCGGCATTCTGCAAAATGCCCTTTTCTTCCGCCACACAAGAGAAGTCGCGAATCCCCGACGTCCCGCGGATCCGGGCCAGCATTTCCGGGGTAAGGATCAGGACCTTCCCGCTCGTGGGCACGATCCTGAGGTCGGTGTAGAAAGAAGAATAGAGCGTTTTTACCAGGTGCTCAAAGCCGTTAAAAACGCTGAGGATCAGCACCAAGGCGGCCGCCCCCACCGCGATCGCCAGGGTTCCTATCCAGGCGATGACGTTGATGGCGTTGGTCGACTTTTTTGCCTTGAAATACCTCCAGGAGAATAGCAGATACATCAGGACTTGTTTTTGTCTCTGTCCTCGTTGATCTTTTTAAATAGTTCTTCCATGTGCTGGGCATGTTCCAGTGTATCGTCTTGGAAGAATTTCAGCTCCGGCATACGCCTTAGCTGGTGTTTGACCCTTGCCGTCAGTTCCTTTTTGATCTCCCAGGCCCGGTCTTCGATGGTTTTTAAGGCCAGGGCGGGCTGCAGGATCTGGAAGAAACTCAGGTATATCCTGGCTTCCAGCAGATCGGGCGTTACCTTTACGCCCAGGATAGACACCATCCCCCCGTGCATCATATTCAGGCCCAGGCGCTGAAATATGAGATTTAACTCCTCTATAAGCAACCCGGCGATCTGTTTTTGTCGCTTTCCTTCCTGCATAGTCTTACCTTTGTTGGCTGTAAATTTAACATCCTTACATGAAGAAATACACCCGGTTGTTGAAGTATTTGGGAGATCTCAAGCTCAGTATTGGCCTTTATATCCTTTTCACCATCCTTTCCGTAGCCTTTTCCATCGTTTCCGTCACGATGCTCATTCCTTTTCTAAACCTTTTATTCCACCCCGATACGCTTGTCCTTACCCTTCCCAAGGGACCCCTGTTGAATTCCACCAACCTCGTCCTTGTCTTCAAGTATTACCTGAGCCGGGTGATCCAGTCCCACAGCATGCTGTACGCCATGGTCATCCTTTGCGCGATCATACTGGTATCGATTTCGCTCAAGAACCTCTTCCTCTACCTGACCTACTATATCCTCGCGCCGATGCGGAATAACCTGGTCACCCGTCTGAAAAATGACCTGTACAAAAAGATCCTGGAGCTGCCCATCGGTTACTTTACCGAACAGCGCAAGGGGGACGTCATTTCCCGGATGACCAACGACACCTATGAGATCGAGACCAGCGTCATCGGAACCATGGACGGCCTTATCAAAGACCCCATCAACATCCTCTTCCTTTTTGGCGCCCTCTTTATCCTTAGCCCCGCCCTGTCCGCCTTCCTGCTGGTCTTTCTACCCGTTACTGGGTTTGTCATAGGCCGGATCAGCCGGTCCTTGCGCAAACAAAGCAACGAGGCTGCCATCAAAGCCGGGGAGTCCCTTTCCGTGCTCGAAGAAACCCTGACGGGGCTGCGCGTCATCAAAGCCTTTAACGTCGAAGACCTGCTCCGGAACCGCTTCACAGGCCTGAACGACGACCTCTACCATGTCAAAAATAAAATGGCCCGGCGCCGGGACCTGGCCTCTCCCCTGTCTGAAGTGATGGGCGTGGGTGTCCTTTGCGGTATCCTGCTCTTTGGCGGATACCTGATCACCCGGCACAGCAGCTATGCCCTCGCCGCCGAGGCATTTATAGGATACCTGGCCCTGTTCTCCCAGATCATCAACCCGGCAAAGTCCTTGTCCACCGCCTTCTACAATATGCAAAAGGGGAGCTCCGCGATTGCCCGTATAGAAGAGGTGTTAAAGGCGGACGTGGTCGTCAAAGAACTACCCGGCGCCCGTACGCTGGACACGTTTCAACATGCCATCGAGTTCAGGGGGATTTCTTTTTCCTATGGAGACCACCTCATCCTGGATGACATCAACCTGACCATCCCGAAAGGCAAAACGGTCGCGCTCGTCGGCTCGTCCGGCGCCGGCAAATCCACACTGGCGGATCTGGTTCCCCGCTTCCACGACGTAACGACCGGGGCGCTCCTCATCGACGGCGTCAACATCAAAGAGTATACCCTGCATTCCCTGAGACAAAATATCAGCATAGTCACACAGGAACCCATCCTGTTCAACGACACCATCGCCCACAACATCGCCCTCGGCAACCCCGAAGCCACCGCCCGCGCCGTGGTGGACGCCGCCAAGGTAGCCAACGCCGATGCGTTCATCGTCCAAAAAGAGGGAGGATACGACAGCAATATCGGGGACCGGGGAACAAAACTCAGCGGGGGTGAGCGCCAACGCCTCACCATCGCCAGGGCCGTCCTTAAAAACCCTCCCATCCTTATTTTGGACGAGGCCACTTCCTCCCTCGACACAGAGAGCGAGCGCCTGGTTCAGGACGCCATCTACAAGCTGATGAAGGATAGGACCAGCCTGGTGATTGCCCATCGGCTGTCTACGATCCGCCACGCCGACGAGATCATCGTGATGCAAAAGGGACGCATCGCCGAAAGAGGCACCCACGACCAACTCATCGCCTCGGGAGGTCTCTACAGCCGCCTTGTCGAGATGCAGGAAGTGAAGTAACTTAGCCCCATGAACCTGGTCAAGACGTGGAACACAAAAAGCCTTTACCTGCTGTTCGGGATTTATGTATTGATTACCCTGCTGGCCGCGGCCCAGGGGCTCCTGGCCCATCCCAAGGTCTTTGAACCGGGGGGACCCGCCTACCCTGACTACAACAACTACGTCATCTTTAAGGATTCGTTCTTTCACCTGCTCAAGGGGCAGGACATATATCGGTATTTCCCAGGGGACCACTGGGACTTGTATAAGTACAGTCCCTCGTTTGCCGTCCTTTTTTCCGGAATGGCCGTTCTGCCCGACTACCTCGGGCTTCCCATTTGGCTGCTGCTAAATTCCTTTGTGTTGTTCACCGGTATCGTATTGCTCCCGGGTCTGAGCGATACAAAAAAAGCGCTGGTCCTTTTGTTCTGCGTACCGGAACTTCTCCTATCCCTTCAGAACGACCAAAGCAATGCCCTGATGGCCGGGTTGATCATCCTGGGTTTCGCTCTGGCCGAACGATCCAGGTATTTCCTAAGCGCGCTCTGCATCGTTTGCTCCGTATACATAAAATTATTCGGAGGATTGGCATTTGTATGGTACTTGTTCTACCCGGGGAAGGTTCGGCTGGCCCTGTATTCCCTTTTCTGGATGGCCTTTATGGCGTTCCTGCCCCTGCTCGTGGTGGACCTGCATCAACTCTTGTTCCTGTATAGCAGTTGGTACCACCTCGTCCTGCAAGACCGGTCCGCTTCGGTGGGCATGTCGGTAGAGGGCATCCTCGAAACCTGGGGGCACCTGCCCCCTTCGGCAAACGTCGTAACCTTGATAGGACTGCTGTTGTTCTGCCTTCCCATGCTGCGCGTGGGCCGATATAAAGACTATGCCTTCCGGGTGCTCATGCTCTGCTCCGTGCTGATCTGGATCGTAATCTTCAACCATAAAGCCGAGTCTCCGACCTTTATCATTGCGATGGCCGGTATCGGAATTTGGTATTTTGCAAAGGATAAACCGGGGGGCCTAGACCTGGGGTTATTGATAGGCGCACTTATCCTCACCTCCCTATCCGTATCGGACCTGGTTCCCCAGGATATACGGACGGGTATCGTGAGGGCCTACGATCTAAAAGCCGTCATGCCCTTATTGGTCTGGAGCAGGATATTCCAGACGGCTATCCTGCCTACTGTACGTTCTGGTTCTCCGACTTCTTGACAAGCCCCATCTTTGCTTCAATGCTCAGCGTGGCATGAGGCACAGCCCTCAGACGGGCCTTATCGATCAGCTTACCGGTCACTCGGCAGATGCCATACGTTTTGTTCTCGATGCGCATCAACGCCTTTTCCAGGTGGTCGATAAATTGGATCTGGCGGCTGGCCATTTGGCTCAGCTGTTCCCGCTCCATGCTGATGGACCCATCCTCCATCGTCATATAGCGGTTTTCGCTCTCGTCCCCGCCCATCTCGTCTTTACGGGTGATCAGTCCCTGCAGGTACGTCAATTCTTTTTTCGCAGCTTCAAGCTTGCGCATGATCAGGTCTTTGAACTCGCCTAGTTCAGCGTCGCTATATCTCATCGTCGGTGCATTAAGTATGGTATGACCCGGATCATCCAGGACAGATTTTGTAAAATCAGGTTCGTATTTCACGGTCGTCGCCACGGACGTCTTAATAGGCTTCAATTCCACCATCTTAACCTCCGGTTTGGGGGTCGGGCGGGCAATGACGGTCGACTTGGGCTCGATCTTGACAATGGGTCGGGGGACGATCGGGGCCGGTTTGACCGGAACCGGCGCGCCTTTCGAAGGCACCGCACCCTTTACGGGGATCCCCCCGGTTTTGGGCGGCGCGCCCTTCAAGGCGACAGCGCCCTTCAGGGGTTGAGCCGGCGCCTTCCCGGCCACCAAGGGACCCTTTGCAGCTACGACGGTCTTCCCGGGGGCAGCCTTGACCACTGTCTGGGCGCCCTTTTTCGCCGGTATCGCCGCCTTGGCGGGAGCAGCGGCCTTTTTAGGCGCCTCCTTTCCTTTAACCGGGGCTTTGGACACCGGTTTCGTGGTTTTTGACGGCGCCGCCTTTGAGCCAGCGCTCTTGGCAGGAGCGGATTTGGCCTTTGCCTTGACCGGCGCCGCCTTCTTCGGTGTTGCTTTCTTAGGCGCAGCCTTAGCAGGAGCGGCCTTCTTAGCAGTTTTGGCAACAGGTTTCTCTGCGGCCCTTTTGGCCGGCGCTTTCTTTACAGGTTGCGGTGCTTTTTTAGCAGACTTGACCGCTTTTTTTACAGTTGCCATGCTACGCTCCTTTTTTGGTAACGATTACTTTTAAAGAAATGTCGTTTACTTCAATTTCGATGCCACCCTGAATATCTGGCACAATTTCCAGACTATCTGCCAGAATTTCCGTGCAAATATAGTTGGAAAAATGCGCAACTGAGGATGCAAGTGCCTCCGAAGCAGCGACCTTAACCTCTACCCTGTCCGTCAATTCAAAGCCGTTATCCTTCCGGATCTTCTGAATTC
>Ga0206896_1168_pt2 | contig 12723 bp, 9 predicted proteins | sample Alteio_BWOrgHeat_52_FD_152969 | JGI IMG/M metagenome (GOLD analysis project Ga0206896, IMG submission 152969) | Enriched cells from forest soil in Barre Woods Harvard Forest LTER site, Petersham, Massachusetts, United States -... | ecosystem: Environmental > Terrestrial > Soil > Temperate forest > O... | reverse complement strand
GCTCCAGGCCGACAAGCCTCCCGCGACGGTTGAGATGGGCGCGGTCTGGTCGACTCCGGGAGAAAACCGCGCTACACCCCGCCGTGCTCCCAAACGGACTGAAGAGGTTACGGTCGCCGGGATGACACAGGTTACCGGCATGCAGGGCGGCCGGTTCCTGATCGATGCTAATCAGGAGCCCGAACAACCAACCTCGGCGTCCCCGATGTTTCCCGGCCATACTCCGGGGCAGCCGGTTGTTCCCGACGAATTGCGGGCAGACGCCGGCGTCGCCCTTCCCGCACGGTTTCGCGGAGTTATTCACTGATGCGGCGGATGTTAAGTTTTCGCGATTTTGACTGGCCGCTGCTGGCGATGGTGCTGACCCTGTGCACCATTTCCGTCTTCGAAATCTACTCCGCCACGCTCCATACCAAGTATTCCGGCTTTCATACCAAGCAGCTTTACTGGATTCTGGGCGGCATCGTGGTGATGTTTGTGATGTCGAAGATCGACTACCACCGGCTGATTGATATTGTCTGGTGGGCCTACGGCTTTTGCCTTGTTTCTCTGGTCGCGGTAAAGCTGGTTGGGACCAAGGTGCTGGGAGCCCGGCGATGGATCAAGCTGGGGCCCATGCATTTTCAGCCGTCCGAATGGGTCAAACTGATCCTGATCGTGATGGTGGCGCGCTACTTCGCCAACCTCGGCGGCAAGAGCCTCACCTGGCGCGACGTCTTCAAAGCAATTGCGCTGGTGGGATTGCCGATGTTGCTGGTGCTCATCCAGCCTGATCTGGGAACGGCGCTCACCTACACGCCTATCCTGCTGGCGGGCTTGTTCCTGGGCGGGATCCACTGGAAGCAGGCGATGATTTTGGCAACGGTCGGCCTGGTCGCCATAGTCGGGGTCTGGTCAAGCGGCAAGATCCTGAAACCGTATCAAAAAGCGAGACTTACCAGCTTTATCAATCCTGACAACGACCCCAAGGGCTCCGGATATCAGATTCGTCAGTCACTGATTGCGGTGGGCTCGGGAGGGGTGTGGGGAAAGGGAGCGCAGCAGGGAACGCAGACCCAGGGAGATTTTCTGCCCATCCCGCACGCGGACTTTATCTTTGCCGCGTTTAGTGAGGAACATGGCTTTACGGGCGCGTTCCTTGTTCTGCTGCTATACTTCGTGATATTGATGCGTTTGATTCAAAACGCTCAAACTGCCGCAGACATGTCCGGCTCGCTCCTGGTTATGGGTGTCGTAGCTGTGTTGACCTTTCAGATTGCGGTCAACGTCGGCATGGTCATCGGTTTTATGCCGGTCACCGGAATTCCTTTACCGTTAATGAGTTACGGCGGATCTTCGGTGTTGTTCACCTTTCTGGCGCTGGGCGTTGTGATGAACGTCCGCATGCGCCGATTTGTGAACTAGGGAATGTTGGAACCACAGGTAGTATCGAGTTTTTGCTTTCTGCTGAAGGTTGGCAGCAAAGATATGTAACTGTAATGAATCAATCACTTCGCCGGCAGGTTTCGATTGCAAACAGCCCCGGCAGGATTGGGTGAATGAGCACGCAGAGACGGGTAGTCCGCTTGCAGCGCTTTTCTGTCACGGGAAAGACGGGTACGGAATTCACCGGAATCGCGGTTTCAGCGTCGGTCGACGCTGAGGGCAAGGTTCAGGATAGGCAGTTCCGTCGCGTTGTAAACGGCTTAACGGCCTCGTTTTCTTCTCTTCAGTTGGGAAAAAACGAGTTGGCCACAAACTCTCTGAGCTTTGGTAGTAGCTGTGAATGGCATTATTGCCATGGGTTTAATGAATCGCGGCGTGTAGCTCCCTCGTATCAGACGTGGATCCGCACAAATGGTTCTTCTCCGGCGCCTTGCGTATCGCGGGCCGGATTCCTTCCCGAACAGCCTTCCAGTAAGCATTCCTCGACTTCTCCCCTCCTACCCGGTGTCTCAGAGCAGGAACAGTGTTCCGCTCGAACCATGCAGTCGGCCTTGTCGCAGGTCCTGACGGGCGCTAGTCCCAGGACGGAAAGGCAACATGGCCAAGGAAATATGTATCTCCAGCACGCCGCACGAAACGCGGCTTGCAATTCTGGAAGACGATCAGCTCGCAGAGATTTACTACGAGCGGGAAAATGAATATACACTCGCCGGTTCTGTTTATAAGGGCCGTGTAACCAGGGTTTTACCGGGCATGCAGTCCGCCTTTGTGGACATCGGCCTGGAGCGCGACGCGTTTCTCTACGTCACCGACTTTCTGGAAATGGAAGACCAGGAAGACACAGATGAAGTAGAACGCGCTGCCTCAAAAGGCGATGCGCCGCAAGCCCAACAAGGCCAGCCAGGACAATCGCAGGGTCAGCCTCGCACTGGACGCAACGAGGGCCGAGGAGATCGCGGCCGTCGTGATGGCCGTGACGGGCGCGGCGAGAGTCGTCCGGTTGCAGTGGATGGCGAGCCGCAGGGGCAGTTCCAGTCGACTCCGTCGCTGAACGTGACGCCAGTCGCTTCTTACACTTCAGATGTCCCGAGTGTCCCGTCCTCAGTGGCCGATGCGACGGCGCAGCAGGACGAGACAGATGAGCAGGGAACTCGCCGTTGGCGCGGCCGGCGCCGTCGTCGTGGCGGCCGAGGGCGCGATGAAGCGGGCCAGGGTGCCGGATCGGTTGCTGGCCAGGAGCCGGTTTCTGAGGATTCGTCCGCGGAAGAAGTCATCGAAGAGACCGAATTTCCCTCGCTGGAGTTTGAGGCAGCTGCTTCAACTCAGACTCGGCCCGCGCCGGTTGCTTCGTCCGCTGCTCCAAAGCCCTTTTTGCTACCCGGCGAATCGCTTTCGAAGTACGGCGCCGCCGAAATTCAGAAGCCGGCGCCAAGCCGCCTGATTTTGAGCGAACTGCCGCCGGATACCTCTGACCCGCTGCCTGAGAGGACAGTCGCCAAGCCCTCAACCTTGATCGAAGACGAGATTGTCTGGGATGGCAAAGGACTATTCCCCGGTGAGTCGCTTGCGCGCCACCGTCAGCCAGAAACTCCAATCTCGGAACAGGTGGATGCCGAGCCCAGCGGCGTGTTCGCTGCACACAGCGATGCAACTGAGACCACGGAAGTGTCACCGGAGCCCGAGGAGTTTGTGGCCGAGTCCATTCCCTTTGAATTTTCGGACGCGCTCACCCATGGCCCTCTGGATGAGCCGGTTGAAGTCTTTGAAGAGTTCGAAGAGGAACTGTTGCCGCCTCCTGTTCCAGCGGCGAATATCGCGGAAGACGATCTGAATTCGGAACCGGACTATCACGAAGTACAGTCGCACGAAGTGCAAGCTCTCGAAGCGCACGCCGAAGAAATCAGGCAAGACGGCGAGCATGAGCACGGATTTGCGACCGAGCATCACCATGAACACAACCGTGAACACGACCATGAGTCGGAGGATATCCACGAGGCCTCGGCGAGCCACAACGTAGATCCGCTGCCGCCGAGCAGCTTCCGCCTGAAGGATATTTTTGGCGGACGCAAGAAGGAAGAAGAACCTCAGCCCCCGGCTCCTGCGCCCAAGACCGTGTCTGCGGTCTCTGCATATTCGCCTGGCGCAGGTCTTGTCGAAGAGGAAGTGATCGACGAAGAGGAATATGAGTTCCATCCGCTGAAGGCGCATCACTCCGACGAGCACGATCTGGAGCTGGAAGAGGAGACCTTGCAGCAGCAGATTCGCTCGGGAGCATTGGGCGAGATGTTGCAGGAAGCGCATCTCGATCATCAGATTGACTCCGCGGATGATGACGAGGACGAAGAAGAGGACGAAACACCCGCTGCTGCCGGAACTCAGGGCCGTCCCGCAGGCGCGCCTGGGACGGGTGGCCGTGACCGCGGGGCTGACCGGGCCGGACGTGGACGTCGAGGTCGGAGCGGTGGCGGACAAGGAAACGGCGGCGATGGACGGCGTCCTTCGCGACGCTCGGCGCAAACCTCAGACCTGCCCATCATCAGCGATCTGTTGAAGCCGGGCCAGGAAATCCTTGTTCAGATCGCGAAAGAGCCGATTGCCAAAAAGGGCGCGCGCATCACCAGCCATATCGCGTTGCCGGGTCGCTTCCTGGTCTTTATGCCTACGGTCAGTCATGTGGGCGTAAGCCGCAAGATTGCTTCGGATGAAGAACGCCAGCGGCTGAAGCGCATTCTGGTTAGCGAAAAGGGCGATGCGTCCGGTGGATTTATCGTCCGCACGGCAGCCGACGGAGCGACCGAAGAGGAGCTTCGCGCAGATCTGCGCTTCCTCATCAATCTCTGGAACGACATCAAGCAGCGTGCGGATTCGTCGAAGCCGCCAGCCTTGATCTATCACGACCTCAACCTGATCGAGCGCATTTTGCGTGACCAGGTGAGCGACAATTTCTCGCACATCTGGGTCGATTCCGAGGCCGATTACGAAAGAATCGTCCGCTTCCTCAATCGCTTTTCGCCCGAACTGGTAAGGCGTGTAAAGCTCTACACCAAAGAGGTTCCGCTCTTCGAACACTTCGGCATTCAGGAAGAGATATCGAAGGCGCTCCGCTCCAAGGTGTGGCTCAAGAGCGGTGGCTCCATCGTCATCAATCAGACCGAGGCATTGGTCGCAATCGACATCAACACCGGCAAGTTCGTTGGCAAGACCGCACGGCTCGAGGACACAATCCTCAAGACCAACCTCGATGCTATTCCAGAAATTGTCAGGCAGATTCGTCTGCGCGATCTTGGTGGCATCATCGTCATCGACTTCATCGATATGGATGAGCGCAAAAATCGCACCCGTGTCATGGCAGCCCTCGAAGAAGCGCTCAAGCAGGATCGCGCACCTACCAAGGTGCTGCAATTCAATGATTTCGGTCTCGTGGCAATTACCCGAAAGCGCGTTAAGCAGTCCCTGGAGCGGACGCTCTCCGTACCATGCCCTGTCTGCCAGGCAACAGGCATGGTCAAGAGCGCGGCTACGGTAGCCAACGAAATCTACATCGAAGTGCGAAAGATGCGTAAGCATTTCGATCAGAGCGAAGTGCTGCTGCGTGTGCATCCTGAGACGGCCAAGGCGCTGAAGTCGAATAACGCAAAGTGGCTCACGGAGCTCGAAGATCTCGCAGGCAAGAATATCCTGGTCAAGAGCGACGCCACGCTGCACCCGGAGCAGTTCGATATTCAAGGTTGAGCCGCATGGAAGCAATCAAACTGAACCTGGAAAGAGCCCATTCGCAATGGGCTCTTTTCCTTGCAGTAGCTACCTGACTTAAGAGAATTGAGACAAGATCAAACTCTTTGTTTCATATATTTTGGCTCGCGCAACCTTTCTCAGCGGTTGGTGTCTAACGGCTTAGCGAGAGCTAAGGATGACTCTCCGTAGCAAGTTATCCCAACCTGAGGTCTGCCCATGTCTCCCCAGCATGTGAAACTGCTTTTGCGGCGTTCAAGTTATCTCGTTTTGCCCGCGATCCTTGCCTTTTCAACAAGTGTGGCGCCTACAGCTTTGGCGCAATCTTTAGATGAGTTTTCTAGTTCTGAGCTTTCAGGTTCGACACAGTTAGTAGCTACAGCGGATGAGGACTCATCCTCTTCCTCTTCTTCTTCTTCTTCGGCTACGCCAGACCCCGCTCCTGCCATTGGCGGGGGCCAATATGACAGCGGTTACGGATCGCATAGCAACTTCCGTAGCCATTTAGCAGTGGAGATAGGAGCTGGTGCGAACGGTCCGACAGGCGATTCTTCGAGTTATATTACCTGGGGCGGAAATGTGACGCTCGGCGCAGGCTGGCGCTTCAATCCTCACCTAAGTCTGTTGATCGAGTATCAATTCATCGGCGACAAGCTGCCGGGCCGGGTTATATCTCAAACCGGAGCAGATGGCGGCAATGCGCATATCTGGTCATTTACGATGGCTCCGGTCGTGGATCTCTTTCCCCATCGCCGAACTGACCTGTATGTAACTGGAGGCGGAGGCTTTTATCGTAAGTTAACGAGCTTCACGGATCCTTCGGCGGTCCAGTATTGCTATTACTACTATTGCGGAATCACAGTTGTTGATCAGGTCGTGGGTCATTTCTCCAGCAATCAGGGAGGATGGAACGCTGGCGCTGGCATTACGCACAAGATAGGAGACATGGCAAAGCTCTACGCTGAGGTGCGCTATCTGGATGTAGATACACCAGCGGTAACTTCAATGCCAAACGGGCTGGGTCTGACGACGCTCGAAGCGCACACCAGGTTGATTCCAATTACCTTTGGCGTGCGCTGGTAAATAAGATAACGATAGGTAAGATTGCGACAGGCGACCAACGCTTGCGATGACTAAGCGATGGTCGCCTGGTAACTAGAGCGATCCCGTAACTCGCAATCGCAGAAAGCCGCCAACAACTACTCCCGCTGGCGTCAGGGCAATCAGCATGAGTTGATACCAGATGGGCTGTTGTCCGCGTTGCTGCAGTGCGCTCAAAGCTGAGAGCAGCAACACGATCAGCGCGAGCACCAGGGTATGGATCAGCGGATTATTCGAAGCGATCCAGGCCGTGACATAGCCGCCAACCATAGCGGCGGCCAGCGAGTAACCAAGGTTGACGAAGATATATCCACCACGGGGCTGACCTTTGGCGCCCACCCACTCAGGCACAAATCTGCCGAGCGCGGCCGTCGCCACTCCCACAAGGAAAGCCATCGAGACAAAGCCGGCAATCAACGCCAGAAATGCGTGCAGAATCAGCATCGATTTAGCTGCCTCCCTCGATCTCGTTCAGGAAAGCCCGCGCCAGCCTTGGTTCTCCAGGGTCGTTCTCCCCGTGAATGGAGCAGAGATCAAGAAACTGGTCGCAGAGAGCGTCGGACTCACCCGACTGCGAGAGGATTGTCTGCAGGGCGAAGGCGAGTTCGCGAAGCCGCGCTGCTTCCGGCCATGAACGGAACTCGCTCTCTTCGCTGACGATGTGTTCGCGGTCCGAGAAAAGACCTCCACGGCCCGCGGAACACTCTTCGAGACACGCCATAAGCTGAACGCGGAAGACCTCAGTCAGCGAACCGAGGTCCGGTGGCAACTTCGGCTCCGATTGCTCCGGCTCGAACTGTTCTTCCCAGGACATGCGTGCTTACTTCTCTGCTTTCATCGCCGCTTCAACCTCATCTGCGGTGTGCGGCAGCGCGGCTACCAGATCGATCAGCTTGCCATCCTGCCCAACGACGAAGACATCCTCAATGCGCACGCCAAGCTTCTCTTCCGGAATGTAAATCCCGGGCTCAATTGTGAAGACCATGCCGGGTTGGAGTACCGTGGGATAGATAGAAGGATCATGCACATTGATGCCGACCATGTGGCCAAGACCGTGAATCCAATACTCACTGAGAGGTTCGCGGTGCAGACCTTTGCCATGGGTGTTGATGTAGTTCCACGCAACGGTGTCGAGCGAGTTGGGGTCGCGATGATCACGATCGTTGATCGTCGATTTGCCCGCGACGAAGGCCTCAACGGCGGCACGCTGCGCACCAAGGACAACGTCGTAAATCTCGCGCTGGCGAGCCGTGAAGTGGCCGTTCACAGGCACAGTCCGCGTGATGTCAGAGGCATACATGCTGTACTCGCCGGCAGCATCGACAACCATGATGTCGCCGTCAGCGAGTGTGGCCGAATTCGCCGAGTAATGAAGCGTGGTGGAATTGATGCCGGTACCTACGATCGAGGCATACGACGGACGCTCACAACCCTCTTCCATCATGGTGGCGATCATTTTTCCGGCAATCGTTCGCTCGGTCACGCCGGGTTTGGTGCTGCGCATCATTACGCGCTGCGCCGCTATGGAGGCATCGCTTGCCTTCTTGAGCAGCGCAAGCTCGCCCGCATCCTTGATCACGCGCAGTTGCATCGTGAGACTGGTGACGTCGTGAGTTGCATGCACCGATCCGTCGCCGAGAGTTGCTGCCGTCCAACCTGTAAGCATCTTGGCTTGCGGTGCTTCCGGTTGCGTCCAGAAGCTGTTGGCGAGACCGCGATTCGCCGAGATCAACTTGTTGAGTTGCCCGGGAAATTCAGTCATAGACATCACTTCGTCAACGCCCGCGATTTTTGCGGCATTCGGTGTAGCCGCGTCGAGTTTGACTCCAGTGTATTTTTCCATGCGCAGGTTTCGTGTCGGCAGAAAAAGAATTTCGCGATAACCGGCAGTCTGAGTCGACGAGGGCGTATTGGCAAGGATGAGAAGCGCAGCCCCGGGTTCATTCCAGCCGGTGAGATAGTAGAAATCCTCATCCTGACGGTAGGGCATGAAATCGAGCAGCGGCTCTTCTGCAGCAAACAAGATTGCCGCCCCGCCCTGCAGGTTTCGCGCGAGGGCAACTCGTCGTGCATGGTAGGTCGCCGCAGGCTGGCTTTCGAGGCCAAGAGCAATCGGAGCGATAGAAGAGGTCAGCACGGCAACGAACACAATCAAGAGCAAGATACGAAAGGGAAAGCGCATGGGATAAGCCTCTGCGAGCGGCCGACGCCTGTCAAGCATTTGATTTCCGATTGCTTCTCAGTCTTTAGTCGGTAGACAACCGTCACCCCATTTCCTTATCGTCGCAAGGATAAAGAAAATTCCATTCAGGTGTCGTACGCAGAAAGCAGATGATGAGCCGTGGAACCGCCAAACCGATGAGTTGGAGAATCGCAATCACGGCTTGCCTGTTGTTGGTCGGATGCATCGGTTTCTCAGCCTCGAAAGGAAACGCGCAACAGCCGAACACTGCTTCGGAAGAGGAACTCGGCATTATCGTCACCCCCACCGCAGAGCAGGCGCAGGAGGTTCTGAAAGAACTCAAAGCCGGCATGGATTTTGGCGTGGTTGCCCGCGAGCACTCAATCGACTCAACGGCGGCGGACGGCGGTTACATGGGAAGGATGAATCCGCAACAGTTGAGGGCAGATCTGCGTGATGGATTGAGCGGAGTAAAGCCGGGAGAATTGAGTGGGGTGGTGAAGACGCCGCAGGGATTCGCAGTTCTTACCGTCTTTCACGGGGTGCCGAACCGGCCCGATCTGGACAAGAAACGGCTCGCGTCGTTGGGCTCCTCTGTTGCTGTGCGGCAGAGCGTCGTTGTCTCAGGCAACGGTGAAGCGAAGAGTGTTTTCGATCAATTTACCAAACCAAAAGGATGGGAACGCGATCTCGCACAGCCGTGCGCAATTCGCAGGCAATCCTTGCAGTACGCAATACAGCGCATGCATCAATTGCTCGCTGAGGCCGCGGCGCAGCCTGCGGGTGAGGTTCCGCCACGCGACCTGCTCGAAGGTTATACAGCTTTGGCTGAGTTAGATGCCTATGTCGGAGAAATGAATGAATCGATTGATTCGTGGAAGAGCGCAGGCAAGATAGCGTTGACGAATTTCCCCGATTCAACGCCTTATCTGCTTGAAACAATCGGCGTCAGCTATCTACATCTCGCCGAAATGGAAAACGGGGTCTATCACAATCCGAGCAGCCTCGATATCTTTCCTCCAATGGATGCATCAGCGCATTTTGAAAAGCAGGAGCATTCCCAGATGGCCATCCAGTACTTTCAGAGTTACCTGGACAAACGTCCTGATGATATGGAGGTGCGATGGCTTCTCAACCTGACTTATGTCACGCTGGGGCAGTATCCAGCTGGCGTTCCCCCCCAGGTATTTGATTCCTGCGAGCGCATTCGCACCCAGCGAAGGCATGACGCAGAAGATCGGCCGCTTCGTTGATGTAGCTTCCGCTGCGGGACTGAAGACCTTCAAAAGCTCAGGTGGAATTATCGTGGACGACTTCGACAACGACGGACTGCTGGACATTATGGCGTCGAGCAACGACATGTGCGAGCAACTTCAGTTCTTTCACAACAACGGAGATGGCACGTTCACCGAGCGCAGCGCGCAAGCGGGATTGACGGGGCAGTTAGGCGGATTGAATATCGTCGAGGCAGATTACAACAACGATGGCTGCATGGACCTGCTGGTGTTGCGTGGTGGCTGGGAGTTTCCCATGCGCCGGTCGCTTCTGAAAAACAACTGCGATGGCACGTTCACTGATGTCACACTGCAGAGCGGCCTCGGCGATACGGTAAGCGAGTCGCAGACTGCAGCATGGGCAGACATAGACAACGATGGGTATGTCGATCTGTTTATCGGAAACGAGAAAGGTCCGAATCAGCTATTTCACAATCGGGGTGACGGCACTTTCGAAGATATTTCGCATGCGGCAGGGATAGATAAAACATCCTTCGCAAAAGGAGTAGTTGCGGCGGATTATGACAAAGATGGGTACGTCGATTTCTATGTTTCGAATATCAGTGACGCCAATCTTCTGTTTCATAACAATCATGACCTAACCTTTACCGATGTAGCACGGCAAGCTGGAGTACAGGCGCCATTGCTGAGCTTCGCGGCATGGTTCTTTGATTACGACAACGATGGCTGGCCAGATCTGTTTGTTACGGATTATTTTAGTTCCGTCGATGAAGTGATGCGCAGCGCGCAGAAAATGCCGTTCACGGTTGAAACGCCCAAGTTATACAGAAACATGCACAACGGCACGTTTGAGGATGTGACATCAAAGATCGGACTCGATAAGGTATACCAGCCCATGGGTGCGAACTTCGGCGACATCGACAACGATGGCTACCTTGATATGTATCTCGGAATGGGCGATCCCTCCTTCGTATCGATGATGCCGCACGTGCTGTTGCGAAACCAGGAAGGAAAGAGCTTTGTGGACGTCACCGCCGCGGCAGGAATGGGCGAGATTCACAAGGGGCATGGCATCGCATTTGCAGACCTCGAACGAAATGGACATGAGGATGTAGTGGCAAATATGGCGGGCGCCGTGCCCTCGGAGAAGCATGCACTTCGACTCTTCCGCAATCCGGGAAATGAAAACGATTGGATCAATGTACGATTGATCGGGGTGAAAAGTAATCGTGCCGCGATAGGAGCAGAGATCAAGGTCACAGTCGAGAATGAAGGTGCCGGCACGCGATCCATCTACCGCACAGTGGGTGACACCAGCTCCTTCGGCGGCAACCCCATGGAGCAACATATCGGGCTGGGTAAGGGGGCGCATATCATCAGCATCGTAGTATCTTGGCCCGCGACAAAGACGCAGCAGGAATTCAAATCAGTGAACAAAAATGAATACATCGAGATTAAAGAATTTGCGAATTCGTACGCCAAACTTGAACGACAGACTTATCGCATTGGCGGAGGCAAACCCGTTGCCGCTGCCAGGTAAGTAGAGATGGAGGAGGGCATGATACAGTCATGGATACGGCTTGCGTCGGTCGTGCTTCTATGTATCGCTTGCGGCTCGACGCTTGCGGCTGCGGACGCAACTGCGAAGCGGCACGCAGCGACCGGGATGGTGCTCCGCGTCGATGTGTCACATCGTCTGCTCGATGTGTCATGCGATGAAATCCCCAATTACATGAGCGCCATGGAGATGCCTTTCAAGGTTCGAGATGCCAAAACTGCATCGGGATTAAAGCCGGGGACGAAAATCAGTTTCTCAATGGTTGAAGAAGGTAAGACTCTGTATGCAGATGACATTCATGTAGAGACGACAGCAGTATTTGAACCTGAGCCCATAGAGGCTGGTGGACTTACAGCTCTGCACAAGGCATTGAATCCAGCCATGGCTGCAAAGGCCGTGCAAATAGGGCAGCCTGTTTCGGAGTTTGTATTGACCGATCAGACGGGTCGTCAGGTACGGTTCTCGGAATTTGAAGGCAAGGTAGTTGCACTTACGTTTGGATACTCACGCTGCCCTAATCCAACTTACTGTTACCGCCTTTCGAACAACCTTGCGCAAGTGTATAAGCAACTGCGCTCGCGTGCTGAACGGGATCTTGTGTTGCTCACCATTGCGATCGATCCAGAGCATGATCAGGGAGAGGCTCTTGTGCAATACGCTGCAGCATTTAAGGCCGATCCGAAGGTGTGGCACTTCTTGACTGGGCCCGTCCCTGAGATACAGGATGTCGCGGCGATGTTTGGCATGAACTTCTGGAGCAATGAGGGATTGATAACGCACTCGCTGCATACAGTCATCGTGGATCGTCACGGCAAGCTTGCAGTCAATCTTGAAGGCAATCAATTCACGGGCAGGCAGCTTAGCGATCTCGTGCGAAGCGTAATGGATCGCCCCTCCTGATTCCCCTTCTGATCCCCATCATGATCTCTGACCAGCGCTTCAAGCTCCATGCATGCAATCGGCCACAGCATCACTGAGAACTGACGCGACTTCTTCTGCTTCTTGCCGAGACAAGCGATTGAAAAAAGGAAGAGCAATCGTCCTAGCGGCCACGGACTCAGTTACCGGCAGGCGCACTTGCCGGGCGCTGGCGAGTGCTGCATATGCTGGTTGCATGTGAATTGGCGCAAAATAACGAGCACACCCTATCCCGCGCTCTTGCAGCGTTTGCATAACTCGATCTCTTGCCTCTGCGGAGAAATGGTTTGCGAGACGGATCACATAGACAAACCAGCTGATTGTTGCTGAAGGCAGGCGCAACGGCGGACGCTCGATAGCCTCGATGGGAGCTAACAACTCATCATATGTGCGAGCAACATTCGCACGGGCAGCCAGCAGGGACTCCAGGCGATTCAGTTGCACAATGCCCAGCGCGCAAGCTAACTCTGACAGGCGATAGTTATATCCGATTTCACTGTGCTGCAGCCAATCGCCGGTAGGGTACCGGCCCTGATTCCGCATCGCGCTCAACCGCTTCGCCAGGTCAGGAT
>Ga0206896_1176_pt1 | contig 12734 bp, 11 predicted proteins | sample Alteio_BWOrgHeat_52_FD_152969 | JGI IMG/M metagenome (GOLD analysis project Ga0206896, IMG submission 152969) | Enriched cells from forest soil in Barre Woods Harvard Forest LTER site, Petersham, Massachusetts, United States -... | ecosystem: Environmental > Terrestrial > Soil > Temperate forest >... | reverse complement strand
CGCTGTTGCTCGACGCTGAAAGCAACCCCCGCGCCCCAGGCGCGGCCCTCGGCTTCAGCAGCGGCGAGAACGGCGTTGTCGGGTTCCACCCGGGTGACGGAAACTAAAGCCAGGCGCACAGCGCAAATTTTCAATTCGGGCTGGCCAGACAAGGGATCCACGGCATCTACGGTGAGGGCGTTCGCGGTGATGTCCGGCCCCTGTTCGTCATTCCAGTGGAAGGGTACGAAGGTTTCGCCACGACGCAGGCGGTCGGTGATTCGACAGGGAAAAACCGCGCGGCCGCGGCGGGACACGACCTCCACGGACGCGTCGGGATGAACCTCGACAAAAGGGGCGGGTTGGGCGCGGAGCGCGGAAGGTACGTGGCGGGTCTTGGTCAGCGTATGCCAATGGGCGAGCAGGCGACCGGTGTTGAGGACAAAGGGAAAATCCGGATCGCACGATTCAGCGGCGGGGGTTGGCGGGCAGACGTGAAAGCGCGCCCGGCCATCGGGCGTGGCAAAATGCAGCCGCCGGTGAGGTTCGGTCGGAGAAGATTTGCCGCCATCGAGCAAAAACCGCCGGGTGACGCCGGGGCCGTCGATTTGGGGACACGGCCAGATTTGAGCGCCGTGGGCCAGCCGTTCATGCGAAAGACCGGTCCAATTCCAGCCGGTGTTGGAATTTGCGAAGCGCGTAATTTCGGCAAAGACTTCCGCCGCATGGGAAAAATTAAAGGCGGGCCCGAATCCAAGATGACGGGCCAGGCCGCAAATCAAACGCCAGTCGGGCAAGGCGTCTCCGGGTGGCGGGACGGCCTTGGACAACAAGGTCACGCGGCGCTCGGAATTGACAAAAGTGCCGGTGCCCTCGGCCCACAACGCCGCAGGCAGCAAGACGTGGGCAAGGCGCGTCGTTTCCGTCGGGTGAAAGGCGTCCTGCACGATGACGAGTTCCGCCCGCGCGAGGGATTCCTTGACGGCATTGCGGTTGGGCATCGAGGCGGCGGGATTGGTCCCGATGATCCACACCGCGCGGATTTTCCCCTCGGTTACACGACGAAAGAGGTCAACCGCATGCGGACCAGGTTCCGGGCGGATGGTTGCGGCGGGCAAATTCCACTGGCGTTCACAAAAATCGCGGTCGGATGATTCCAAGACCGTGCGCTGACCAGGCAGGCCATGTCCGAGGTAACCCATCTCGCGACCGCCCATGGCATTGGGCTGGCCGGTGAGTGAGAATGGGCCCATGCCCGGGCGGCCGATTCGTCCGGTGGCGAGGTGCAGGTTGCAAATAGCGAGGGTGTTGGCGGTGCCGTGCGTGCTCTGATTGAGCCCCATCGTCCAAAAAGTCATCCACCCGCCGGAGCCGGCAAGGACGTCGGCCGTGCGGCGCAAATCCTGCTCCAGCACGCCGGTTTCAGCGACGACGCGGTCCAGGGGAAAATCGCCCAGGGAAGCCTCGACCATCTCCCAACCGACGGTATGCCGGCGGATGAATTCCCGGTCGAGGGCGCCGCGGTCGGCGAGGAGCCGGAGCAGACCGTTGAGGAGCCACAAATCGGAACCGGCGCGGACGGGCAAATAAATATCGGCGCGCTCGGCGGTGGCGTTGCGGCGGGGGTCAGCGACGATCAACGGGACGCCGCTGGACTTGCGCGCGAGCAACCGCTGGAAGAGGACGGGGTGGCAATCAGCCATGTTCGCGCCGACGGCGAAAAACGCGCCGGCGGATTCGATGTCGGCATAGCAGCCAGGGGGCGCATCGGCGCCGAAGGCGAGTTTGTAACCGGCGGCGGCACTGGACATGCAAAGGCGGGAGTTGGAATCAATCTGGTTGGTCCCGAGGTAGCCTTTGCAAAGTTTGTTGGCCAAGTACTGCGCCTCGGTAGTGAGCTGGCCGGAAACGTAGAGGGCCACGGAATCGGGCCCATGCGCCGCCATGATTTCCTGCAGGCGAACCGCCGTGGCGGCCAAAACCGCTTCGGGCCCGCCGGCGGAAAAGTTTTCCTTCCGGGTGCGACGGGAGAAAAAGTGCCGCAGGCGGTCGGGGGCGGTGAGAGGAGTGGCGCAGGTGACACCCTTTTCACACAGGCGGCCAAAATTTGCCGGATGGGACGGATCGCCCTCGACGCGCACCACCTGATTATCCCGCACGTGGAGTTCGATGCCGCAGCCCACTCCGCAATAAGGGCAGGCGGAGCGCACGACTTGGGTGGAACTGGAGGCAGTGGGCGACATGGGTGGGTTGAATTCGCCTAGACGGCCAACTGGCGGGCGCGGGCCGAAGGCTTGGCGGCGGGAAGGGAAATCTGTTTTTCGCGCTCGCAGCGTTCGAGAAAGTCGAGCAGTCGTTCGCGCAACTGGTAATAGTGCGGGTCGTCGAGAAGTTTTTGGCGGTCGCGGGGGCGGGGGAAATCCACCTCCATAATTTCACCGACGCGGGCGGCCGGGCCATTGGTCATCAGGACCACGCGGTCGGCGAGGTAGAGGGCCTCATCGACGTCGTGGGTGACGAGGATGGCCGTGATGTGCTGGCGTTCCCACAATTCGAGGAGGACGCCCTGCAGTTCCCAGCGGGTCAGCTGGTCAAGCATGCCGAAGGGTTCGTCCAGCAGGAGCATTCGCGGAGCGAGGGCAAAGGCGCGCGCGATGCCGACGCGCTGGCGCATCCCTTGCGATAGTTCACCCGGCTTTTTGTGGAGGGCGTGCCCGAGGCCGACCCTTTGGAGATAGTGGGTGACGATGTCGCGGCGTTGCAGGGCGGTGGCGTGGGGAAAAACGCGCTGGACGCCCAGCAGGACATTGTCAAAGGCGGTCATCCACGGCAGCAAGCTGGGCGATTGGAAGACCACGCCGCGGTCCGGCCCGGGGCCGTTGACTTCCTTGTTGGCCAGCACGATGCCGCCGGTCGTGGGCTCAACCAAGCCCGCGAGCATCGAGAGGACGGTGGACTTGCCGCAGCCGGAATGGCCGAGCAGGGCAATGAACTCGCCGCGACGCACCTTCAGATAGAAATCGCGCACGATTTCCAGCGGACCGCGGGGCGAGGCGAAAGTTTTGCCGAGTCCGGAAATTTCCAGATACGGCGGCAAATTGATCGGAGTGATCTTGGCGGAAGTCATGCCAGGAAGGGAAAGTTTGGGGAAAGGTCAGGCGGAAATCTGGTGACGGTCGAGGTCGTAGGGCCGCAAGTCGGGCAAGGCCACCACCGCTGGAAGCTGGAGGGCCGCGGCGGAAGTGGTATGGAGGAAGGCAAAAATCTCCGCGCGCAAATGCCGGGCGACCGGATCATGGTTAAAGGCTTCGCGCCGGCGCGGGCGGGCCATGGGGACGCGGAACGAGGGTCCGAGCGTGGAATTGGGCCCGTGTGTAAGCGGAATGATACGGTCGCCGAGCAGCAAGGCCTCGTCCACGTCATTGGTAATAAGGATGACGGTTTTCCGGTCGCGCTGCCACAGGTCGGCAATTTCGGATTGGAGGGTGCCGCGGGTAAGGGCATCGAGGGCGCTGAGGGGTTCGTCGAGCAGCAGGATTTCGGGGTCGAGGGCGAGGGCGCGGGCGACGGAGACGCGCTGGCGCATGCCGCCGGAAAGGTGGGCGGGTTTGCGGTCGGCGGCATGGCCGAGGCTGACCAGGTCGAGATAATGTCGCACCCGGGCGGCACGCTGGGCGCGGGCAAGATCGGGAAATCTTTTGTCCACCGCGAGAGCGATGTTGCCGGCGGCGGTGAGCCAGGGCAGGAGGGAATAATTTTGAAAGACGATGCCGCGATCCAAACCGGGGCCATTCACGAGCTGGCCGCGGATGAGAACGTCCCCGGCATCGGGAGTGGTGAGCCCGGCGAGCAGGGAAATCAGGGTCGTCTTGCCGGAGCCGGAGAAGCCGACAATGCACAGGAATTCGCCTTCGGGGACCGAGAGGTTGACGTGGTGGAGCACCGGCACGCGCGAGCCATCGGGCGCCAGGAAGGATTTCGAAACGCCACGCAATTCGATACAAGGCGGAGAGGCCGACGAGGAAGTGGATGGATTCACTGGTAAAGACTCAAGCGGTCTTGAAGCGGCTCTCGAGGACGCTCATGAGGCGGTCGAGGACAAAGCCGACGAGGCCGATGGTGATAATGCAGAGAATGATGTGTTCGTAGATGAGGCTGTTGTATTCCTGCCAGAGGAAGCCGCCGATGCCGGGCGCGCCGGTCAGCATCTCCGCCGCGACGATGACCAGCCAGGCAATGCCGAGGCTCAGGCGAAAGCCGGTGAACATGTAAGGAAGAGTGGCCGGGATCAGCACCTTGGTGAGCGTTTGCCAGCGGGTGAGTTGCAGGACGCGCGCGACGTTCAAATAATCCTGGGGAATGGAGCGAACGCCGACGGCGGTATTGAGGACGGTTGGCCACATCGAGCAGATGGCGACGGTGAAGACGGCTGCGGGCCGTGATTGCTGGAACAAAATCAAACCCAGCGGGAGCCAGGCCAGGGGCGAAACCGGGCGCAGGATTTGCACAATGGGGTCGAAACATTTGGTGAACAACTTCGACAGGCCAAGGAAGAAACCCAGCGGCAGGGCCAGCGCCAGGGCCAGGGCATAGCCCTCGGCAACCAGGACGAGCGAATTCCAGGTGAAGCGCAAAATTCCCTGGTCCATTTCCCCGCGCTTGGCGAAGGGCTCGACGATGAAGGGCTTGCTGGCGACCCACGTCTTGGCGGGCGAGGGAAGATTGGAGTGCGGCAGCGCGCTGAGCGCCCACCACACCAGCACGGAGATGGCCACACCAACAAACGGCAAAAGCAAATTGCTCCAATTAAAGCGGAGTTTTTTCATGGTCGTTGAACGGGAGACGGCTGAACAGTGCATTTGCAGTGCCAACTTCAGGAATTCTTGAGGCTGTGGACGGCGAAGGAGGTGGCGTATTTCTCCGGGTCTTTCGGGTCGAAGGTAACGCCATCGAAGAGCGTAACCGGAGAATCGTCGCGCACCGCGGGTTTGACGCTGATTTCCTTCATCGCCTCCTCGTAAAGGTCCGGCCGCATGACGGTGGCGGCGAGGCCTTCGTAGTCGGGCGCGCCGGTGACCATGCCCCAGCGACGAAACTGCGAGAGCCACCATTTGCCGAACTTGGGCTGCGGGTAATTGCAGTCGCGATCGTGGAAGGTCATGTAGTAGGTCCTTTCCTCTTTCACGCCGCGGCTGTCGCCGTAATCAATATGGCCTTGCATCCGGCTGAGGATGGTTTCCGCCGGGCAATTGATATAAGTTGGCGCATCAATGATTTTGCAGGCCTCGGGGCGGTTCTCCATGTCATCCAGCCAAACGCTCGCCTCTTGCAGGGCCTGGAGGCAGGCCTTGACGGTACGGGGATTTTTGTCGGCGAATTCGGCGGTGAAGGCGAAGACCTTTTCGGGATGGTCCTTCCAGATTTCCTGGGTGGTAATGGCGGTGTAGCCGATTTTGCCCTCGATGGCCCGCGCGCCCCAGGGTTCGCCGACGCAAAAGCCGTCCATTTTGCCAACCTGCATATTGGCGATCATTTGCGGCGGGGGCACGGTGATGAGGTTGACATCCTTGTCCGGGTTGATGCCGCCGGCGGCGAGGAAGTAGCGGGTCCACATGGCGTGGGTGCCAGGCGGAAAGGTCATGGCAAAAGTGAGCGGGTTGCCGGCCTTTTTGGCTTCGTCCACCAAGGGCTTGAGGGCTTTGGGGTCCGCACCGACTTTGCCTTTGAAGGCATTCTTCAACGTGATGGCCTGCCCATTGCGATTGAGCAGCCAGGGAATGATCATGGGCTTCTTGGGTGAACCCAGGAGACCCATGGTGGAGGCGAAGGGCATGCCGAGGAGCATGTGGGTGGCCTGCAAGTCGCCGCTGGAAAAATTATCGCGCACGGCGGCCCAACTCGCCTGCTTGGCGATGGTGGCCTCAATGCCGTATTTTTGGAAAAATCCCTTCTCGAAGGCGATGACGAACGGCGCACAGTCCGTCAGCGCAATCATGCCAATTTTGATTTTCGGCGTTTCGGGGCCGGTGGCCGGCGTGACGGCACCGGCCCAGCCCTTGGGCAAGTTGGCGAGCAAGGCGGCGACGCCCAACCCTTGGCCGGTGGTTTTCAGAAAGCGCCGCCGCGAGAACCGGGCGGACGAGAATGGTGAAGGACTATTGGGCATGAGCAGTTTTTTTGCCGAGGTCAATTTGGCGCTCGGCGGCGCGGAATAGATCGGAGCGAAAGACATTCAGGGCGGTGGCGCGCAGGTGTTTTTCGGGCAGCGCGAGTGGTTCCGACTGGGCGAGGCAATCGAGCATCCAGAGCGCCTTCTCGGGCGTCGGCTCGTTGGCGCGGAAGCGGTGGAAGACGATGAAATTGGATTCGGGCTCACGGCGGCCGTCACCGCGGTCGAATGGACCCTGGAGGCTGGGCGAGATAATATCGGCGGGGAGATCAAGATATTTGCGCTGGGCGAGCAGGGCGGGGAGGCGGGTGCGGCCCTCCGGAGAATCGCACCAGGCGCAGGCCTCCAGCACGGCGGCGGCGAGGCTCGTGAATTCTTCCGGTCGGTGGGTGATGAAATCTTCCGTGGCCATCAAAACTTTTTCGGCATGACCGAAATCGAGTTCAAGACTGGTGGCCGGGCACCAGCCGCCGGCCTGCGCGACCGCGAGCGAATTCCACGGTTCGCCGGCGCAAAACCCATCAATGTGGCCGGCGGCGAGATTGCGCACGAGCTGGTCGGGCGGCAGGACGACGAGGCGCACGTCGCGTTTGGCGTCGAGCCCGTGCTGGCGAAGCCATTTGGTCAGCAGGAACTGGTGGGAGGAGTGGCGGGAGACAATTCCGAGCACCAACGGCTCGCGCCGGCGATTGGCGAAAACGTAGGTGGCCAGGGACGGGCCGTCTTTCACTCCCTCGTCGCGCAGTTTTTTCACCAGGGTAATGGCATTGCCGTGCAGGTTCAGCACGAGGCCCGCGACACAAGGGCGGGCGGGGCCGCCGAGGCCGAGGGTCAGCGCGAGGGGCATGGGGCCGGGCGCATGCATGACGTCAAGTCCGTCAAAGGTGGCCCGATGGCGCAGGGCGGCCCAGCCGATTTCGCGCGAGAGGCTGACCGTGAGCCCCCGGCGCTGGAAAAATCCCAATTCCTCGGCGGCAGCAAGCGGGGCAATGTCCACCAGCCGGACAAACCCGATCGTCAACGGGCGTTGGCGGGGAAGCTTGGGCCGCGTGGGCAGGGCTTGGACCCGCGGGGCCGTGGAGCGGCGGGCAGCGGGTTGCCCAGGGGGACTGAGGAGGGCCGGCATACGACCTACTTAGCGCGTCTGATGCCAATTGCCCAAGTTGGCAGTAGAATTGCTAATCATTATTTTTGCCGAAGCCATGAATTACACTCATAGTTACCGAATCCAACCGAGCACCGCGGCCCACCCGCAGCGGCCAGAGCTTTCTCCAGCGAAAGAACCGCCGATGGGCCACGCGGGCGAAGGGAAAAATTTTTGCCCTGGGGAGATGATCGGGGGGATTGGTGAACAATTTCAGCCATCGTGCGCAAATTAGCGCAATTAATCCGCTGAGGCATTTTAATGAATTTCCTTCATGATTCGAGAAACCTTTGAAACCCGGCAGCTGGTGGCATTTGTCGCGGTGGTGCGTGAAGGCGGATTCACCCGGGCGGCCCGGACTTTGGGGTTGACCCAAAGCGCGGTTAGCCACGCCTTGCGCGCCCTGGAAGAGGATGCGGGCTGCAAACTATTGCTCACCGTCGGCAAGCAGCCCCGCCTGACGGAGGCGGGCGAGGAACTTTACGGCGCGGCCACGCGGATTTTGGACGAGATGAGCGCCGTCCGCCTCGGTTTGGGGGAACGCGGGCAATGGGGCCGCGGGCGGCTGCGCGTGGGCGCCAGCGCGGCGGCCTGCCAGTTTTTGTTGCCGGATATTTTGCGCGAGTTCACGCAATGTTTTCCGGATTGCAACATCTCCCTGGAGGTGGCCGATTCACCGGCCTCGCTGGAGCGTCTGCGCCTGCGGGAAATTGACATCGCGCTGGTGCTCGGGCCGGAAGTGCCGGAAGGTTGCCGGTTCCAGCCGCTATTTGCGGATGAAGTGCGCTTCCTGGTTTCGCCGCGGCATCCATGGGCCGTGCGCGGGCGGGCGGTGCTCAGCGAATTGCCGTCGCAGACGCTGATTCTTCACGGCAAGCGCAGCCGCACATTTCAGCTGGTGGTCGAGTATTTTCGCTCGGAGAACATCAATTTGGGCAATCCGCTGGAGGTGGGCAGCACGGAAGCGATCAAGGAACTGGCGAAACTCGGGCTGGGCGTAGCGTTACTGCCGCCGTGGATCGCGCAACGGGAAATTAAAGAGGGCTCGCTGGTGGATTTGCCCCTGGGCCGGCGGAAATTGCGGCGGCAATGGGGTCTCGCGACGCTGGCGTCACGGCAGCTGCATTTGGCGGAGGAGACGTTTGTCGGGCTGTGCGAAGGGGTTTGCTCGAATCTGGCGCTGCGACTGGAGGCCCAAAGCGCCACGGAGCGGGTTTCGAATTGAACTGAATTCGCGATTGAGGACTTTACCTGGGCGGCTTGGAATGACGCCTGCTTGGGAGGAGATAACGCCATGGCCGCCATCGTCCAAATTTTTATTTCTCCGGGGCACAATTTTTTCGGCCACCATGGTCGCGCGCCGGGCACGCACGCGATCCGCGAACAAGAAACGGTGGCGTGCCTCGCCGGACGGGGGTTGGCGGGCGACCGTTTTCTGGACCACAAGGATAACTACAAGGGGCAAGTTACCTTTTTTGCGGAGGAGACTTTTGAAGAAATTCGCCAGGCACTGGACGAATTCAATCGCCCGGTCTCGGCATTCCGCCGCAACATCGTAACGCGGGGTCTTGACCTCAATGAATTGATTGGCCGGCAATTTCTGCTCGACGGGGTGCTCTTTGAAGGCACGGAAGAATGCCGGCCGTGCGCCTGGATGGACGAGGCCTTTGCGCCCGGAGCAGAGCAATGGCTGCGGGGCCGGGGCGGCTTGCGCGCGCGCATTCTCACGAACGGAACATTGCGCCGGTGCGCCGACGTCAATTGGGAGGTGCTTGATGCCATCCACGCCTGAATTTGGGGCGGTAATTCTCGCCGGCGGAGCGTCCTCGCGCATGAGAGCGGACAAAGCTTTTCTACTGTGGGAGGGCCGGCCCCTGCTGCGGCGGCAGATTGACACCGCCCGGGCGGCCGGCGCAAAGCAGATTTGGATTTCCGGTCGGAAAGGCGTGGATTATCATGCCTTCGGTTGCCCGGTGATTCTAGATTCCGTCAACGATGCCGGACCCATGGGCGGATTGGCGGCGGCGCTGCAGGCGGCTCACGGGAGATTTTCGTGGCTGCTCGCGTTGGCGGTGGATTTGCCCGGCATGACGCCGGAATATCTCCAAGCGCTGGCGGTCGGCGCGGCAGTGGCCAATCTCGGCATGCTCCCGCAGCGCGGACGATACTATGAACCGCTGGCCGCGGTTTATCCCGTGGGACTGGCCCTGGCGGCCGTGGAAGATCAAATCGAGGGCGGGCATTTTGCGTTGCAGGAGCTGACCGCCGGTTTGGTGGAGAAACGCCAGGCCCGGGCGGTACCCATCCGGCCAGAGGAGCGAGCCTTGTTTGCAAACTGGAATGATGCCGCCGGACCCGCCCTTCCTGCCATAACCTGCGATTAACCCAAATCAGTCATGCCCGGGCTTCACAGACTGAATTCGACCTGGAGCCAGATTTTGGTGACGTCCGCCCGCACGCCGGTATGGGGTGCGCCGTTACCCCAATAGCGGGCCAGCTTCAACATGGCGGTGGTGTTATCACCAAATTTGCGGCTGACGGCGGCATCCAGCTCGTGTCCATACGTGCTGGCCGTGGTGGTGGCGGTAAAATAATGGGCCTGGGCACTAAGGTTCATCTCGAACGGAAGAGGTGACCGCGCCCAAAGATAATAATCGCGCAGGCCGATGGCCGGCGTCGTGAGAAATTGATTGGCCCAGCCGTTGAACGGGTGCAGGGTGGCCAGCGGCGTCTGGAACGCGCGGGTGCCATCGCCGCCGAGTTTCTCGTAGGCCGCGCCGGCTTCAAACTTTTGATAGGCGCCGCCGAGAATGAAGTTGTTATAGCTTTCTGAATAAGACGGCCCGGGGCCGGAGTAGTGATTGCTGGTCTGATCCGCGTATTCCGCGCGGTAAATCAACGCCCAATCCGCATCGAATTTGTACCGGCCATCAAAAAACACGCCGGCGGTGGTGCTGGAAAGCGGCTGGGTGCCGGCCGAGGATACTCGCGGTGCGGTGGCCCCGCTGAGATCAAGATAGTAAACGTAGGCTCCCAGGGTGCCGAATTGGGGCAGGCCGGTGTAGTGAATATTCAAGAAGTGGTTGTTGCTGTCGAACCGGCGCAGCGTTGGCGTGGGCGCGTAGTCGCCATAAATGCGGTTCACCTGCCAGTTCCAGGTGTACGACAGCCAGATGTCCTTGAGCGCCTGATTCGTCAGGCGCACGGCGTCATAAGTTTCATCGTTTTGCCGCCAATCTGAAGTGCCCACGAAACGCTGGTTGTCGAGGTTGATGTCCTGCCGCCCGGCCTTGAGGTCGCTGTTGAAGCCGGCATAGCCGATGAAGAGATTGTTAATCTGGTTGTTGCGCGTGTCGGCGATGACCGCCTTGCCGTTGTTCAGCGGTGCCGGCACGGGAGAATAGCTGCTGTAATCTTCGGCCCAGGTGTTTTCGAGCACGAACTGCCCGTAAAATCCGTTCCATTTGGGAGTTTCATAACCGACGCGGGTGCGCAAGGTCAGCGCCTTACTGGAGTTCAAGGCGGTTTGCGACACGTCCTCGAAGCGCGCCCGCATATTAAATATGATCCGGCCCTGATCGAGGGGTGCGGGGGCGATTAAGCTCAACACGTCCTGGCCCAAGGGGGTGGACTTGGGCGCGGGGGAAAAGTCGGGCGGAAACGTACCGAGATCGAGCCAGGGGCGGTCGCTGGCGGAGGGGCCGGCTGGAGTCGGGCTGGCGGTCGCCGGCGCGGGAGTGGCGGATTGGGCGGCGGCGTTCGGGGTGCGAATCAAGGCCATGGTGCAACAGGCGAAAACGGTCAAGGATTTGGTCAGCTTCATAGGTAAGGAGCGTTGATGGGCGCGGAGTGCGCCGATGCCCCCTGCATTAGCCGTCCGTGTGCCAAGAGCTGCATTTCGACACCCAAAGTTCACGCATTATTTTCATTGTAACCATGAAAGGTGTATAAGCCGCCCGGAAAGGCCGGCGGGAAACACCGAGAGTGAGCCATGGGCGACCATCATTCCCGTATGGGAATTCTCCGGGCTTGGAAACAGGTTAGATCGCTCAAGTTATTTGAGGTGGATATCGGGCACCATCTTCCAACCGCTTTCCATCGTATCACTTGGTCGTGGTCCATGTCATCGCCCGGCCCCATTCCGGCAGCCGATTAATAACTGGGGGTAAATTCCCAAAATTAAGAGCCAAGGAGGATGAACTTAGGCGGCGCAGAGGCATAACATCCCTTGTTTTTTTCTGGCATTTTGAGGATAGGGATTGACCTCGGTGGAAGAATGTCTATCATGAACCCTTCTATGGCTAAAAAAACACGTAAACCACGCCAATCGGCCCGTGCCGATGGCATGACGCAAATCTCGATCAGCCTCCCGGAGAGTCTCATCGCCAAGATTGACAAGATGGCGGATGCGGAGAACCGGAATCGGTCGAACTTCATCGCCAATGTGATGGGTTCGCTGGCCGGAAACCGCTAATATCGCCCGTATGGGTCGGCTCGAAGCGGGTCGAAGGCAGTGGTATGTTAACCAGCCGAGGGGATAGTCGTGCCCGTTGGCGGAGCCCCACCCCCACTCCGAGTCCGGGATGGGCGCAGCCGGCGGTCAATAAGTTGACCGGCCGCCGGTGATGTCGAAGACGGCGCCGGTGCTGAAGGAACATTCCTCCGAGCACAGCCAGGCGACGAGGGCGGCCACTTCGTCCACCCGGCCGGCGCGGCCCAGCGGGATTTTGGCCAGCATATACTCGAGATGTTCCTTGGAAATTTGCTGAAGGATTTCCGTTTCGATGACCGCGGGGGTGACGCAATTGGCCCGAATACCGGTCCGCGCCAGTTCCTTGGCAAGGGATTTGGTGAGCCCGATGACGCCGGCCTTGGCGGCGCTGTAATGAGAAGCATTGGGGTTGCCCTCCTTGCCGGCGACGGAGGAAAGGTTGACGATGCGGCCGTAGTCCTGTTCGAGCATGATGGGCACCACGGCGCGACAACAATGAAAGAGGCCGAGAAGATTCAATTCGATGACTTCGCGCCACTCGGCGAGTGAACATTCCCAGAGTTTCTTCGACACTCCGGCGATGCCGGCGTTGTTGACGAGAATGTCCACGGAGCCGAAGTGACGGCGGGCGGATTGGGCGGCTCGCTCGACGGCGGCGGCATCGGTGATATCGACGGCCACCGGCTGGACGCGTTTGGACGAACCCAATTTTTTCGCCGCCGACTTGAGGCGGGCGGCATCCACGTCCCAGAGGCTGCAATTCGCGCCGGAGGCGAGGAGGCGCTCGGCGACGGCGTAGCCGATTCCGCGGGCACCGCCAGTGACGATGGCACTGCGGCCGGCAAGATCAATTCGATTCATGGGCATTATATGGCGTAAAATCGAACGCCAGTGCAAACCTCCAATGAAACATGTAGAGAATGCGGCAAAATCGGCCCAGTGAAACGGGA
>Ga0206896_1175_pt1 | contig 12745 bp, 8 predicted proteins | sample Alteio_BWOrgHeat_52_FD_152969 | JGI IMG/M metagenome (GOLD analysis project Ga0206896, IMG submission 152969) | Enriched cells from forest soil in Barre Woods Harvard Forest LTER site, Petersham, Massachusetts, United States -... | ecosystem: Environmental > Terrestrial > Soil > Temperate forest > O... | reverse complement strand
ACATCGCCCCAATCATTGCATTGAGCGAAGTTGCGATCGCATAGGAACCCTCAACAGTGTTGGCCAGCTTATAGCTGAACCATCGCTCCGGATCAAACCACTGATTCATTCCGATGCGCGAGGCAATCGCATTCAGGTCCTGCATCAGAATTCTCGCGTTGGCTGCGGCTTCCTGTGCGATACGTCGATTCAGTTCTGCGACAAACCGCGTTGCGCCACCCGGACTCACAGCATCTAAATTGCCCAGCGTCACCGAATAAGGCAATTCAAAATTGTTCTGGATAATCTGACACCCAACGTTTGCTTCCAGAGACCTCCAGATTGCTTGAAGGCGATTCATCTCAGCTTCAACGAATCGGGGAAGCGCATCCTCTGTGCAAGACACCTGCGGAAACGACCGGATGTTCAGCGAGCATGTATGCACATAGACGACGTCTGGGCGAAACGTCGCAATCGTCTCCGGCTCAAGGACCGCATCTTCATAGTATCGGCCATACTCGGACTGATAAAAGACGGGGCGAAAGCCGCTGTTCAGCAGCAGAACCTGTAGCAGGTCAACCAACTCGTTCGTGGTTGTACCGCCAAGAACAGCAATTCGAATCTCCTTCAAACCTTCAACAGCAGAAAGCCGGCGGCAAATACTTCGTCGCTTCAGCAGAAGTTCGTCCAGTGAATTGGGAATTAGATCCATAGTCGAAGGGGTAGAGTACTCACTCTGCAAGTCTCTTAACTAAAACGATAGCATAGCCAGAATTGAGTTTAATGAGCGTTACAGCACTTCATGCGGTTGTTATCCGACGAGGCATGGACACCCGTGCTTATTTCATATTGAGTGTCCACCGGTAGTATGGATTGGCGCTATCCTCACGCAGTACCTCACTGATGTCTTGCGACCAGGCGTCCCGATCGCCCGCGTAGGCGGCAAGTCCGGCGGCGTAAAACTTCATCAGATTGTTATGTTCTCCGGACATGTCTGACTGAAACGTTGCATCGCTGTTGATCAGTGGCGGCGCTGTTTGAAGCGCAAGCAGCTCCGGAAGGATTCGCGTGATCTCCCTGGGGCGAACCCAGGCTGAATATTCGATACGAGGATAGTCGTCGGTTACAGCGGGTGCGTCGTTCGCGAATTTGCGGAGTCCATCGGTTCCTGTGATCCACGTTGCCATCAGAGCAGCTGAGGATGAAATACCAACTGCCTGCAGGGGCGTGCTCACATCACTCGGCGCAAAGTGGCTGGTGATCTGATTGACGTCAAGTTCGATCGGTAAAAAGGAACCGATCAGCAGCATCTCGTGCATCTCCGTTGACCAGAGGTTTGCATATGGAAAGACATCGAGAAAGCTGCGCACCAGAGAGCGGGTGTCTTCAGTGTTTTGCGTTGCGATCGGTAGCCACTGCGCAAAGAGACCGTTGTGCTCAAGCCGTCTTCCGGCAAGTTCATAGAAGTCTCTTGAGTAGAGGTTGACAACTCCCTGCGCGGAGGGCGGAGGCGGCTCCAACGTGATCAGATCATATCTGTCTGAACTGCGAAGCAATTCTTGCCGTCCATCGCGGAGTTGGATTTGCATTCGCGGATCGGCACCTGCCTTGTAGTTCTCCGGAAAGAGCTCTCCTGCACGAACTACTGCCGGAAGCAACTCGACACACACTCTGCGCTCCAGATGCGGATACTTCAGTACGGCCCCCGCAGTGATGCCCGTGCCAAAGCCGATTACCAGTGCAGAGTGTGATTCTCCGTGATGGATGATCAACGGAAGCATGGCCTGCAGGCGCATATAACGCAGCGAGGGAAACGCATCGCCGGAGTTCGAAACACCCTGGATGTAGAGTCGCCGAAAAGCATTGTCGCCCGATCGCTGCTCGGCAACGGCGACGGTTGCGCCTCGGGTCTCCTCATAGAAGGCCAGGTTGCCTCCTCCGCGCGTGGTGAGCAGCAGCCTCGCCAGACGATCCTTCGGCGTGAATACTCCGCCTGCAACGGCAATCAATGCGAGGATACAAACAGCCCACTGCATCCTGCTGCTTACGGTCGGGCCAAACTGCACAGCCAGGATACCCACGATCGCAGCTGCAATCGCCAGCATGCCGAGCGTTCGCACGAGGCCAAGCGCAGGCACCAGCAAAAAGCCTGTGAGCAGCGTGCCTGCAATACCACCGATAGTGTTCAATGCCAGGATCGTGCCGACATCCCTTCCTGCGCGCATGGCGCTTGCTGTCATTCGCAGCACGGCAGGGAACGCAGCGCCCAGCAGAACCGTCGGGACAAAAACAACGCCCATGGCAGCAACCAGGAAGTGAGTGCACATGCGCGCAAATTCACTCTGCGTTGCCGCGAAAGCCACATTGCCAGCCTCGATCTGAAACCGCAGTTGCCATAAGTCCAACCCGGCGATCTCGAACAGTGCGACGAGTCCGGCAGCGGAGATGAGTAGCCCGAAGACTCCCCATGAATTATGCACTCTGCGGCTGAATCGGGCATAGAGTGCGCTGCCTGTTGCGAGTCCGGCAAGATAGGTCGCCAGCACCACCGAAAATGCAAATACCCGGGTACTTAGAAACTGTGCCATGGCCTGCGACCAAACGACTTCGTACCCGAGCGCGATACAGCCTGCAACGGCGTAGAGAGCGATGGCGATGCGCGGTCTGGTGGGAGGCGGGTCGGTGGCGATTTCTTTTTCTATAGGTCTCTCAGAGGTTGCGAGAGCACTCCGCCGAGCAAGGGACAGCGCTAAACCGGCAGCCATAAGATTCAGCACAACTGAGGCCAACGCTGTGCCCCGCACCCCAAGCCAGGGCAGCAGCGCGAAGGAACTCAGCAGCGCTCCCGCAATGCCGCCTGCAGTATTGGCCGCATATACCCATCCTCCGACCTTCGCGATCTGCATCTCCGCTCGCGACTGCGAACGAATCGCTGCGGGCACCGTTCCTCCCATCAGGAACGCGGGCGTACCCACCAGAAGGAAAGGAACAATCCACGCGAGAACGCCAGCCTGCGCCTGTATCGCAACAAAGAGCCCTGCAGCATGCGACAGCGCAATGGTTGCTGCAAACCCTGCAATCGCGACCCCGGCCTCAAGAAGCGCATAGAGCAGCAACGGCTGCTGGACTTTGTCTGCAATGCGTCCAAACAGCCAGCCTCCCGCCGCAAGCCCGGCGAAGAATGCGCTTACCGCGATGGTTATGGAATAAACCTCGACTCCAACAATCAGCGAAAGCTGTTTGACCCAGATAACCTGATAGACAAGCGCAGCCGTACCTGAGAAAAGCAGAACGCATAACAACATCGCGTTCTCTTTGAGAGAGACGCTGCTCCTGTCTCTGGAACCTGACGCGGGATTACGGGAACTGCGGCTCTTGTTCAAACTCTTGGTGGACACAGGTGCGCGGTCGACGGCTGGCATAAGTGTATTCCAGAAAAATCAACCGGATTCATTTTTAGAAATGAATCCGGTTGGTTGTGGCAAAGATTGTTAGCTGTATAAACAGCACAATGACCGGGCACGTTGCCAGTAAGAGAGACTCAATTCCCCCCTCCGGCCGCTGCCTTTTGTCGCTCCAGCATTTTCAAGATCCCTTCCGGATCGATACTGAAGCTCGCAGGAGCCTGGCTTGGCGGATACTCTCTGAAGGTCTCCATGAACTGAATGGCGCGAATTTGCCCTTGGATGGACAGGTAAACGTTGTGTGCCAGCCAGTCGTAATACTGGTCAGAGGTGATGTCTGCCCTCTCAAAGGGATCCATGCGAAGGTTGTAGATCTTCGCAAGCCGTAAACATGTGAATGGATTCGACCAGATTTCCATGTTGCCGGGTGCGCGCTGCTCGCAGAAGACAAACTTCCAGTTGTCATGCCGCATGGCCACCAGTTGGCCATCATCATCGAAGTAGTAGAAATCGTGACGCGGGGAATGCGGCTCTTTGCCCTCAAGATAGGGAAGGAGGTTGTAGCCGTCCAGATGGACCTTGTGCGTCATACCGCCAGGCCCTGTGCCCTTCAACAGTTGCTCCGTGATATTGGGGTTTCCCGCCGCTGCCAGCAGGGTGGGGAACCAGTCCTGACCTGAGACGATCTCATTCGACCAGACCCCCGGCTTGATATGACCGGGCCATCGAACCATAGCGGGTACGCGGAATGCGCCCTCCCAGTTCGAGTCCTTCTCGCTCCGGAAAGGTGTCATCGCCGCATCGGGCCAGCTGAACATGTTCGGGCCGTTATCAGTCGTGTAGATAACGATCGTGTCCTTGGCGATTCCAAGGTCGTCGAGTTGCTTCAGCAGCTTTCCAACGTCCTGGTCATGTTCAACCATGCCGTCGGCGTAATCATTGCCCGGCATGCCGCTTTGCCCGTGCATCGACTCACGAATGTGAGTAAAGACATGCATGCGGGTGAAGTTCATCCATACAAAGAAGGGCTTATTCGCCTTCACCTGCTTGTCGATGAATCCCATCGCGGCGTTGGAAGTTTCGTCGTCGATCGTCTCCATGCGCTTGATATTCAACGGGCCGGTGTCTTCGATCTTTCCGTCGGCAAACGAGTGGATGACGCCACGCGGGTTATACGCCTTCAGAAAGACCGGATCGTCCTTTGGCCAATAGGGCATCTCTGGCTCTTGTTCAGCGTTCAGGTGATAGAGATTGCCGAAGAACTCGTCGAAACCATGGTTCGTCGGTAGATATTGATCCTGATCACCAAGGTGGTTCTTGCCGAACTGTCCGGTCGCGTATCCCAGCGGCTTAAGCGCCTCGGCAATGGTGATATCCCGCTTCTGCAGTCCAACCGGGGCTCCTGGAGCTCCCACCTTGGTGAGGCCTACTCGCATCGGTGACTGACCCGTAATGAACGATGAGCGCCCAGCGGTGCAGCTGTTCTCTGCATAGTAGTCGGTGAAGGTCATACCCTCTTCGCCAACACGGTCGATATGCGGCGTCATATACCCGACCAGGCCATGGGTATAGCGACTGATGTTCGCCTGGCCAATATCGTCTCCAAAGATGACAAGGATGTTTGGCTTGCTGGCATCTCCCCTGGCATCTCGCGTCGATAGCAGCCCCGCCGCCAGCCCGAGACAAATGAATGCCGCGACACGGTATACGGTGACACTGTGCCGACACCTTCTCAATATCTGCGGGATTGAAAGCATGCTGACTCCTTTCCAAGTTAGAACTATCGCCACAATTGACCCGTCAGGAAACTGGCAAGACTTACAGTATCCCCGGGAATCTAAATTCCCCGCCACGGAGGAATGCCTGCTTGGCAGCTGTCGCGCCTGGAAGTTGTCGAGCCTCGATCAGTTGTACCTGTTCAACCAGTTTCGTGTTAACTGTCAAATGTAGCAGTCACATCGTCGAGAAAGGTGGTGATATGCTCACCGTCAACCGGATAACTTGGTAGCTTCCGGGCATGCTACTGACACAGTCAATAACAATACGCCGGGTAACTCTAAAGCATGAGGCAGCAAGACTTTAAGGCGATTCAGGATCGGCAAGTTACCTGGCTCGTCGATCGGGTGGTTATGTGGCAACCTCGACACGCGACTCGGTTCTGAACCTGCAGAAACTCGTTGGAAAGACCGTAGTTGGCCAGGCGGCCATGATCGAGCGCCTGATCCTCGGGCTGTTGGCTAATGGACATCTCCTGGTCGAAGGTCTCCCAGGACTGGCAAAGACGAGGGCCATCAAGAAGATGTCTCACTATCTCGATGCAGGTTTGTCGCGCATTCAATTCACGCCTGACCTTCTTCCTTCAGACATTACGGGCTCGGAGATCTATTACAGCGCAGATGGCAAGGGTGAGTTCCGCTTTCAGTCCGGCCCCGTCTTCAATAATCTCGTACTTGCCGATGAAATCAATCGTTCTCCGGCGAAGGTACAGGCAGCCCTGCTTGAAGCGATGGAAGAACGTCAGGTGACCGTGGCAGGCAAGACCCATTTACTGCCACAGTTATTTCTCGTCATGGCGACGCAAAATCCCATCGAACAGGAGGGCACTTATCCGCTGCCGGAAGCTCAACTCGACCGCTTCCTGATGCACGTTTACGTGGGCTATCCAGAGGAGAACTCAGAACGCGACATCATGCTCCTGGTGCGCGGCGAAGAACAGGAGACTGTTGCCACGCCAATTGCCTCGCAGGCAAAGGTCGAGCAAATCACGCAGGATGTCATCTTTACTGCACGCCGTGAGATTCATGAAATACAGATGGCCGCTGCCGTCGAACAATACATCGTTGCGCTGATAGAGGCGACCCGGTATCCGGAACGCTACGACAAGGATCTCCGGAAATGGATTCAAATCGGCGCGAGTCCCCGCGGGACGATTGGTCTCGATAAATGTTCACGGGCTTACGCATGGCTCAAGGGGCGAGACTATGTGCGTCCCGATGACGTGCAGGCTGTGGCGCACGATGTGCTTCGTCATCGCCTGATACTTAGCTATGACGCACAGGCCGAAGATATCAAGCCGGATAAAGTGATCGACAGAGTTATCGAGCTTGTTGCCGTTGCCTGAGCAGAGGAACTCGCATGGGAGCTTACGCCGAACTCGATTCTCTGCTCAAGATGCAGCTCAAGGCGCGAGGCTTCACGCTGCAACATAGCCAACCAGTGCATAGTCTGCTGTTTGGCAGGCGCACATCTCATGTGCGTGGGCGCGGCCTTGATTTTGAAGAGATGCGTAACTATGTTTCCGGCGACGATGTTCGGAGTATCGACTGGCGTGTGACAGCACGCATGCAAAAGCCATTTGTTCGCGTGTATTCGGAAGAACGCGACCGCCCGACGATGGTGGTTGTCGATCAGAGAATCAATATGTTCTTTGGCAGTCGCGTGTCGATGAAGTCAGTTGTCGCGGCTGAGGTAGCGGCGTTGGCTGCGTGGCGCGTCTTCCAGCAAGGGGATCGCATAGGGGCGCTGGTATTCAATGATACCAACGCCGAAGAAGTTGCGATGCGCCGCAGCCGCGCGAATGTGTTGCGCATCCTTGATCGCATCGTGCATCAGAACCGAATGCTTCGTAGCGACTCGTCCGTGCAGGCGCGGCCCAGCCTGCTCAATGAAGTTGTCGAGACAGCGACGCGCCTTTGCCGGCATGATGCTCTGGTCCTGATCGCGAGTGACTTTGACGGAGCAGATCAAAAGACTCACGATCTTCTCCTCAACCTTTCGCAGTCGAACGACGTTATCTGCTGCCTGACGTATGATCCGCTCGCAGTCAAGCTGCCTGCAGCCGAACAGCTTGTTGTCAGCAACGGTGAGTTGCAGGTCGAGCTTCAACTCGGACAGGAAAAGATTCGAAGGGATATCCTCGACGCATCAGACAAACGCATTCGCTCAATTCTCAGCTGGCAGCGCGAACTCGGAATTCCTGTCTTGCCGATCAGCACAGCAGAAGATGTCGCGGCGCAGATTCGTCATCTGTGGGCGCAGTGGGAGCGTTGCGGAGGCGACGATGATTGAGATGATCGATACACAGCCAAATCCCGCGCTCGAAAAGCTTCATGATTACTACCAGCCTCCGCCGCCTTCGTGGACGCCACAAACTACAGGCTGGTATGTACTATTCGCCGCTGTCGGGATATTTCTCTTGTGGCTCGCATTTCGCTTGCTTCACAGCTGGTTCAGGAATCGCTATCGTCGTCAGGCTCTGAAGGAGTTAGCCGCCGCGCGGCCGGACCAATTCTCAGGTCTACTCAAACGAACGGCGCTCGCTGCATGGCCACGTAAAAAAGTAGCTTCGCTAAGTGGCGATAGTTGGCTAAAGTTTCTCAACACAACTGCAACGAGCGATTTCATTCTGAACGCAGCCGGAAGCCGTATCGAAGAGATATCCCTTCGCAAGACCGCGATCTCAAGTGAAGACGAGCAGGCCATGAGAGCTCTCGCGGCTGAGTGGATACGGAGGCACCGTGTACAGGCTTGAGTATCCGTGGCTGCTGGCGCTGCTGCCGCTTCCGTTGATCGTCTATTGGCTATTGCCGCCGTATAAGGAAGAACAAACTTCCCTCAGACTCAGCTTCTTCTCTTACATCAGCTCGGCGATCGGTATCGAACCCCAGCCGGGCGCTGTAGTTCCGAAGACCAGTTGGTTACAGAAGATTCTTGCGCCTGTTTGTTGGGGACTCGTCATTCTCGCGCTGGCCCGGCCACAGCGAGTTGAGCCTCCGATACAAAAGATACAACCTGGCCGCGACGTGATGCTTGCATTGGATATCTCGCAGTCGATGGAAACTCCCGACTTTCGCTCGCCTGATGGCAAGCGGTTACGCCGCGTCGATGCAGTGAAACAGGTTGTGACTGGCTTCATACGAAAACGCAAAAACGATCGCATCGGCCTGATCGTGTTTGGACAGGCGGCATATCCTGTAACCCCATTTACGCTCGATCACGACGCATGCAGCAAGATACTCAGCCAAACCGATGCGGGCATGGCTGGTCCGCAAACGATGATAGGCGATGCGATTGGCCTGGCAATCAAGCAGTTCGACAACAGCGATGCGAAGCAGCGAGTGCTCATTCTGCTGACAGACGGCAACGACACAGGCAGCAGAATGCCCCCGAAAAAGGCTGCCGAGATTGCCAGTCAACACAGGATTACGATTCACGTCGTCGGTATCGGCGATCCGCATGCCACCGGAGAAGACAAGGTGGACTATGCGGCCCTCGCCGGCATTGCAAAGACCACTGGCGGGCAACTCTTTCACGGACAGAGCCGTGATGAGTTAGAGAAAGCATATGCAACACTCGATGCCATCACACCGCAAAATTTTAAAACGCTAAGTTATCAACCCAGGAGTGAACTGTTTATGTTTCCTCTGGGCGCGGCCGTTCTTTTGTTGACCGGCTATCACATCCTCATGCTGATCATCAGCCTCTTACTCCGTCTCTTCGCCAGCAAAGAACGTCAGGCTGAGGAAGCAGCCACTTCCGATGTCTTCACGGTGCATGTATGAGGGACTGGTGGGCAGTCGCGCATTTCATACAGCCGGAGTGGCTATGGATATCGTGTGCCATTCCATTGCTTTATTTGTCGTTTCACTTTCACAGTGACGTTCGTGCACGTTGGAAGCGCTACATCGATCCGGAGCTACTGGACTGCTTGATCGTTTCTCCAAAGAAACGATGGCGTATCCGCCCCATACACATGATCAGCATATTGATTGCGCTTGGGGCATTAGCAATGGCCGGCCCGACGTGGAGGCGTGAACAACCGCCTTTCACAGAGGATAAGGCGCCTCTGGTGATCGCACTCGATCTTTCGCCGACAATGAATGCAATCGATCTCGATCCAACAAGGATTGAGCGCACAAAACTAAAACTTCGGGACCTGCTCAAGGTTCGCAACGGAGGGCGCACAGCGCTGTTTGTCTACGCGGGAAGCACTCACATGGTCCTTCCATTCACCACCGATAACTCTCTGTTCGACCTGTATCTCGATTCGCTGTCGACTTCGCTGATGCCAAGTGCAGGAAAAGACAGCGCCAAAGCGCTACAGACGATCGAAGACTTTCTCAAAGATGAGCCTGTTCCCGGGACCATCCTCTTTGTTACTGATGGAATTGAGTCGCGCGCACTATCTGCTTTCAGGCAGTTCGCGTCACACAATGAGGATAGGAATGACATTCTGGTGATCGGTGTCGGCACCTCACGAGGGGGGCCGGTACGAACATCCGGCAACCGCTTCCTCAATGACGCTTCTGGTCGCCGCATCTATGCAAAGCTCGATGTGAATGCGCTTCGATCGTTGAGCAGCATGGATATCTCCGCCACGACGCTGACTCTTGATGATGACGATATTCATTGGGTCCAACGCCGCGTGCAGCATCACCTGCAAGCTGTACAGCAGCGTGACAGCAAGACGCGCTGGATCAACGAGGGATATTGGCTCACGATTCCAATCGCTGTAATCGCCGTCTTTTGGTTTCGCAAAGGCTGGACAGTGCGTTGGACTTCAACCGCTCTTACAATAGCTCTCCTTATTCCATCGCCGGCTGAAATCCTTAACTTTTCATGGCTCGATCTATGGCTCACTCCAGATCAACAGGGGCGCTATTTCTACGAGAAGGGAGAGTATCAAAAGGCGGCCGGACATTATCAGGATCCCATCTGGAGAGGTCTCGCGCTGGCTCATAGCGGGGACAATGAGGGCGCGCTGGATGCCTTCGCACTCAGTGACTCTGCTGAAGGCTGGTATAACCAGGGTAATGTCCTCGCACAGTTGCGCAGATATCCAGAGGCCGTGCAGGCCTATCGGCAAGCTTTGGCACAGAGGCCCGCGTGGCACGAGGCACAGGAGAATCTTGCGCTGATCCAGTCTCTGATCGCGAAGCCCAAAGATAAGGACAAAGACGAAGAGACAGAAGATTCGCCCAATCTTCCGCCCGACGAGGTGAAGTTTGATGAACAGGGAAAGAAAGGCAAGCTGGCGAAGATTCAACAGCTAAAGGTTGATCCTGCGAAGATGGCAGAGATCTGGATGCGCAACATACAAACCACTCCTGCGGATTTTCTTCGTCTTCGATTCGCAATGCAGGCGGCACAGGAGCGTCGCCAATGAATCGTTTAACTACTTTCATTTTGGTCATTGCTTGTGGTGTCGCCTCATCCGCGCAGAGTCCGGTGATTCGGGCAAAGCTGGTCCCCGACCACGGAATCATCGTCGGCCAGACGGTTCATCTTGTAGTTGAAATTCTGGTTCCAAATTACTTCACCGGTAGCCCCGATCTCCCAACCTTCGAGCTGGATAACGCGATCGTTGTGTTGTCGGAAGATACGCCGCAACATCTCAATGATCGGATCAACGGACAATCATACGCAGGCATCCGTCGGACGTATTTGATCTATCCGCAACAGCCTGGCGATTTCCGATTGCCACCTGCGCAGCTGACGGTTCCCTATGCGGGCGTTCCTCCAAAGACGACCGTTGCTCATCCCGCATTGCCTTCGCTGGCGTTTCATGCGGACATCCCGATAGCGGCGCATGGCCTGAGCTATTTTCTGCCGACAACGCGACTTACTATCCAGCAACAATGGAGTTCTTCTCTGAACAATCTTCGCGTTGGAGATACGGTGGAGCGTACCGTTACGGTGACGAGCGAGAAGATGCAGGGGATGCTGATTCCACCACTGCCGTTAAATGCACCATCGGGCATTCGCATTTACCTCGCAGAGCCGAGAGTGCAGGATCAAAAGACAGATCGCGGCGAATTCGTCTTTGGACGACGCATTCAATCTGCAAAATACTTTATACAGAAAGAGGGGGAATACACGCTTCCTGCGATCGAGTTGAAATGGTGGAATCTCGGCTCAAATCGATTGGTCACCGCTACTCTTCCTGCAGTCCATTTCACCGCTGTCCCGAACCCGGGCTACTCTGCAGAGCTCCCTCCAGAACCGGAAGCAGTCGGGATGATTCAGCCGCAGGTCGCGAGCCCTAAGGGACGATACCGATTGATCGCCATCGTTGTCTTGTGGACGCTCACGGCGCTTCTTCTTCTGTGGATGGCTTGCAGATATTGTCCACGACTGGCACATACGTTGCGGCTTATACGTGAACGGCGGAATCGCTCCGAAGGCGCATATTTCCGTAAACTTATCCACGCATGCAGACACAACGACGCGCATCAGGCGTATCGGTGGCTGCTTCGCTGGCTGGGGCATTCTGAATCCAAACGTCAAATGGATCTCTTTCTCCAGCAAACCAACGACGAGGAGTTGAGCAAACAGGTCGACGCTCTGACAAGAGCCCTCTTCACGGAAACGCCGAAGGAATCGTGGAATGGACGAAGCATGGCTGCGAGATTACAGCAACATCGGCATGCAAATGCATCCCAGGTACGACCTCGATCATATTTGCCGTCACTTAATCCGTAATCCGGAAGCCCTCTCGTTATTATCTGGCGGTGTCTAAGTACCGGTCTCGCGCATAGCTGTGCCTGGGACTCTTCCGACGAGAGGCTGCTGGACGAAGACAATCAGCCGCAGATTCTGAGGATCCATTCCGGGGCTGAATTTGGTCTGGAATGACAGACTGAAAGTTGTACCCGGCCAAGCTTTGTCGGCTCATCGAATAGGCGGTCCCGATCAAACACTGGCCCTCAAACGCAAGCCGTCCGGATCTGAATTTCGGTGGAATTGGGTAAAATATGTACTGTACCGTACAGTACGGTATATGATGTTTTCATCGGTCGCAAGCTCGCCGGTGTTCGCAAATTCAGACACTCGAGACGCCCAAGTATGAGATATCCTGCATTCGCACGATTCCACGCCTTCTTAGCTCTCATTGTCGGTGTGCTTGTTCCTGCATCGCTCTCCGCACAGCAGACCATAACCGGCCAAGCCGCATTCGCTGACTGGGACCAGCAACAACCCGGTATCCGCCGCAAAATCACCGTCGCTGATCTTCCCGCGCCCAAGCCTGAGGAAGCGGTCAACAACACGCCGCACCTAATTCCGCGCCCAGCCAATGCATGGCCCTTAGCGCCCGCCGGATTCAAGGTTACTCTTTACGCCGGCGGAGATGCCGCTCCGATGCAGCGCGCTGACAACAAGGAAAATATGGAGCTTAGCGGGGGCACCTTTACGATGCCGCGTCTGCTTCGAACCGCCCCCAACGGCGATCTCTTTGTCGCCGACTCGGGCGCCGGCGCCATCGTGATACTGCGCGGCATCGGCAAAGACGGCAAGGCCGCCCAGATCGAGAAGTTCGCCACAGGACTGGACCATCCGTTTGGTATCGCCTTCTATCCGGCCAG
>Ga0206896_1174_pt1 | contig 12767 bp, 16 predicted proteins | sample Alteio_BWOrgHeat_52_FD_152969 | JGI IMG/M metagenome (GOLD analysis project Ga0206896, IMG submission 152969) | Enriched cells from forest soil in Barre Woods Harvard Forest LTER site, Petersham, Massachusetts, United States -... | ecosystem: Environmental > Terrestrial > Soil > Temperate forest >... | reverse complement strand
GCGTGGCCGATAGACACTTCGTCATAAAGACTGCAGGGTCGGTGCTTATATTTTTTGCCACCGCCCCCCGCAATGTGTTCAGCGATTTAGTCATTATATTTCATTGTCGCGGGACATCAACTGCCGTGGGAGCCAATTTACGGAAGTTATGCTCTCAATGCGTAGGGAATAGAGATGAATAGTAGCATTATTATGGGATGTAGAAGAACTAATTGCGGAATGGCTCCGTCTGAGGGCCCCGCAGGACAGTGCGTTAAGTGCGGCCGAAATATCACGTGCGAAGGGGGCATATATGTCGACAGCTTTTCGCCCGTCCTGGCAAACTTTTTGGAGGAAATTCCCTATGATGAAATGCATGGGGTGTCAATTTCAAACAGTAGGGGAATCGGATCTGGCTATATTAATTTGATTACCAGTAGTATTGGCATATCAATTGATCAACAAACAGCGGTATTGGAAGTCGGCAGTGGCACCGGTCTGTTAAGCTTGGGTTTATATATGAATGGGTTGTCTGAGAATCTAGTAATCACAGATGTATCAAAGGCTTTTCTTATTAGAAATCGTGAAAATATATCACAATACGCCCGTGCCCAAGATCGTGTTGTGACAAACACTAGCCCGACACACGTGCTGTGTTCCATCGATGATCTTCCATTTAAGAGTGGAACGTTTGAAATAATACTTGGTAATAGCGTATTACACCATATTTATGATTATCGAAAGGCGTTGCTATTAATGAGGGACAATCTCAAAAAAGGTGGATGTATTGTCATGTCCGAGCCGATGGTCCAGGGAAAGGCGCTGCAGGCACTGATAATGAATTTAATATCGCAGATAGACCAGCGGGCGTCGGACCCCATTTTGACTTCAGGTGATTATAAAAAGATAACGAACATTGTGATCGCGTCGAGCAAAGCGTGGTGGGACGTTCAAGCCGAGAAAAAACGTGATACTGCGGACGACAAACATTTGTTTGATGCGAATGAGATTAAGAGGGTGGGCGATGAGTTGGGGTTTGCTAAGGTTTATGTGTTGGATGTTGGGTCGGTAACCGACAGCCTGCAAAAAAACGTTGAGTCTACTGCTAAGATGTACGGCATCGATACAAACCGGATTCGAGAATATAATTACGTTATCGACGCAGTGAGGTCGACTATTGCCGAAACAATGAGAGAAAGTTTTCTTTGCAATCATGCGCTTCTTATTTTTCAGCGATGAGGACAGCTGCTCCGCGGATATTGCGCGGATAGCAGTGAGTGTACCAAAATGACTTTACCAACTTGATGTAAGAACCAAATGTTATAGAAGCTACGGGGCGGATTGCGCCGAAACAAAGGCCTTGTCGATTGACACCTCCCAGCGGAGCCGCGATGGCCTGCCGGAAACCATGCTCCGTCGTATCGCAGGGCAACGTGAACGCGGCACACTTTTGTGCGGGAAGCGACGCCAACGGATGTCGTTGCTGTACTGAAGTCTAAAGCAAACTGCCCGATAAGATTGTTAGTCAACCTCTCTGTGAGGCGATCTTCGCAAAGGTGCCCTTTTGCCTCCGAAACTTCAACGGCGTTCTTGCGAGGCACCAGATAGCAGCGCATTTTGTTTGGAATTCCCAGAAACGTGAGGTTGGAAAAGAATGCCCATAGAGCGAACGCCAGAAGGCTTCTGGGTTGTGGTAGGCGATACCTTGCGAACTATCTGGGTAAAAGAAAGAAAGAAACTTGATGTTGATCACCTTATTCCGGCGATATGCGAGTTTATAAAAAAAGGGGATACCATTATAGACGTTGGCGCAAATATAGGCGACCATACAATTGCTTACATTCGGGCTGTCGGCGCAGGCGGTCGAGTGATTGCGTTTGAACCCGACCCCGAGTGCTTTGCTTGTTGCGTTCTTAACTGCGGCACATTCGCTGATATGTACAATGCGGCCGCTTTGGACAAACGCGCTCGCGTTGGCTTGCAGACCATCGCTAATAGAGGGGAAAATTTTGTAAGGCTCGATGCAGCGGACGGTGAAATAGTTGGATTTCCTATCGATGACTTGCGACTTGATCGGGTCGATCTCGTGAAGATTGACGTCGAGGGCGCAGAAATGATGGTTCTTCGTGGAGCGTCTGAAACCATCTTGGCACTTCATCCGCTGATCATCTGCGAGCTAGTCGAAGCGCAACTGAACAGATTCAGGACAACGATAGACGAAGTGAAATCGTGGCTCGGATTGATGGGCTATGTCGGACGCCCGCTGATGTCCGGGGAGACACGCGACTGGCTTTTTTGGCCAGATGGCAAGGAGCCAGTGATTGTGGGCTGAAATGAGGGGCGGCCGCCAAGGACGGGGCCCCGCCGGGGATATCTTTTATGGCAGCCTAGCCAAGGGAAAGCGGAAGACAGCGGCGCGGCAGGGGTTGGGGCGTGGTCGGCAGTCATCCACGCAACACGATCGGCATGCGGCAGCGCCCGCGTTGCGGGGCCAGGACGCGTCGTGGCTCACCCTGCCGGGCGCCGGCGGTTGCGGGGAAACGGCGCTGCCGGATGCATGGCGGCGCCGCCGGGTCGGGGCACGGATTGGTAACCGAAATGCGCTGAAGCAGGCCCTCCACACGAGGGAGGCAATCGCTCGACGGTGCTGCGCGAGGCGCGGGAGACGCTTGAACGGCTCGAGGAAAACTAACCCGGCTTGCGATTAAGCCGCACGCCTGGGGAGGTAATCGGGTCGCCTATAAACTGGATGCCCTCGGTCTGCAAGGCCTTGACCACGCGTTCGAGAGTGCCGGTCCGCGATGGCGGTATCCCGTCTGCATCTTCAAAGCGTTTGATGGTCGCCCATCCAACACCAGAAAGCTCGGCGAACTGTTTGGATGACAGGCCCAACAGGGCCCGACCAGCTCGGAGCTGGGCGGCAGACACCACTTGAAAATCCTCCCATAGTGAGCTATATAGCTCACTATGTTTAATTGTGCTCCCTTGTGATGAACTCGTCTGTGCTTTATAGCGGGATCGACGCTCTACTATACCGCTGCCAGGGCGCATACACCGAGGCCACTCTTCGTGGATATGGCTCGGACCTGAGGTTGTTTGAAGCTTGGTGCGCGAAGCAGAACCGGGCCTCGTTACCGGCAGAGACAACGACGGTGGCGGCGTTCATCGACCACGAGGTCGAGAGGCTCTCGGCCGCGACGATCAAACGGCGCATCGCCGCCATAAACTTCGCCCATCGAATGGCTGATCTGCCCCGCCCGACGGCGGCAAGCGTGGTTCATCTTGCGTTGAGGCGGGCAGCGCGCCGGAAAAGCCGTCGCCCCACTCAAGCGATTGGGCTCACCTCTGAAATCTTGAACCGAATTATTGACGGCCTACCCGAAACACCGGCGGGTTTGCGGGACGCGGCGCTCATCAGTGTCGGATACGACACCCTGTGCCGCAGTTGTGAGCTAGTGGCGATGAGCGTTGAAAATCTGCAGATGCCTCCAGGCGGTGAGTGGAGCGTGCTGATCGGCCGATCCAAGGGTGATCAGGCGGGAGACGGCCGGACCGCATGGCTCTCGCCGATTACGGTTGATCGGCTTCGGCGATGGATGGAGGCGGCAGAGCTCACGCAGGGGCCCCTATTCCGGGCCCTCCATTTGCGGCGCGTTTCAGAGAGTGCGCTCACAAATTCTTCGATCCGCCGTTTGATTAAACGCGCGGCGGAGATTGCGGGCGTAGAGACAGTCACCGGCAGAGGCCTGTCCGGACACTCAATGCGCGTCGGCGCCGCGCAAGATATGCTCGTGGCGGGATTTGATGCGCTTGCCATCATGCAGGCCGGGGGCTGGAAGAGCACCGCAGTATTGCTACGTTATGTAGAGAACGCCTCGACGAGGGCCCTGCATGAACGGCGATGGCAATCTGTGAGGGCGCTATCGGCGGGGCTTTATTAGGTTCGGGCTGCCTTATTACACCAGTCATTAAACAGCGATGGCAGCGCGATTTGGCGGCGTCTAGTTGCCAGTCGCCGCTCGCGAGGCTTCACCGTTCTCGGTGAGCAGCCGGTCGAAATAAGCGATCGTGCGTTGCAGGCCCATGCGCAGCTGAGTGCGCGGTTTCCAATCAAGGAGTGCGCTCGCCTGGCTGATGTCAGGACAGCGCTGGATCGGATCATCGATAGGCAGCGGCCGGTGCACGATCCGCGAGCTCGAGCCGGTGAGGTCGACGATCGACTTGGCCAATTCAGCGATCGAGGTCTCGACCGGGTTGCCGAGGTTCATGGGCCCGGTGATGTCGTCGGGCGCCGCCATCATGCGGACAAAGCCCTCGATCAGATCGTCGACATAACAGAAGGCGCGGGTCTGGCTGCCGTCGCCGTAAAGCGTGATCGGCTCACCTTTCAGCGCCTGGACGATGAAATTGGAGACGACCCGCCCATCATTGGGGTGCATCCGCGGCCCGTAGGTATTGAAGATGCGGACGACACGGATGCGCAGATTGTGTTGACGGTAGTAGTCGAAGAACAGCGTCTCCGCGCAGCGCTTGCCTTCGTCGTAGCAGGCGCGCGGGCCGATCGGGTTGACGTTGCCGCGATAGGATTCGGGCTGCGGATGCAGCAGCGGATCGCCGTAGACCTCCGAGGTCGAGGCCTGGAGGATCTTGGCCTTCAGCCGTTTGGCGAGGCCGAGCATGTTGATCGCGCCCATGACGCTGGTCTTGGTCGTCTGAACCGGGTCACATTGGTAATGAATTGGCGAAGCCGGGCAGGCGAGATTGTAGATTTCATTGACCTCGACAAAGAGCGGGTGTGTCACGTCGTGACGCATGATCTCGAACTGATGGTTCTCGAGCAGGTGCGCGATATTCTCCTTGGTCCCGGTGAAATAATTGTCGACGCAGAGCACGCTGTGGCCGTCGGCGATCAACCGCTCACACAAATGCGAGCCGAGGAACCCGGCGCCGCCGGTGACGAGAATACGGTTGCGGGGGATGCGCATGGGAAACGTTCCGGTCAGAGGGGCTGACGGCGAAGGAGAATTCACCTACCAAGTCTGGGGCCGAATGCTGTTTATTACAAATTATTTGATTTTTTAAATAAGGTCCCAGGCTTGTTTCGGGTCGGAGTGACCTCAGGTGGGCGAGTCCGGTGTCTGACTGGTAAAACCAGAAGGGTGCCGGATACAAATTCGAGGAGAAGCGACGGACGAAAGTATCGCGCGTCCCCGCTCAACGCGTGATACAGGGTTCAGCTTTCAGCTTGCTGACACGAGGTCGCACCAGAGCGCATCTGATGCGAACACTTTTGCTGCTGGGAAACTAGTTCAGGTGACTGTCGCAACGCCCGGAAATTGCCGCGGGCGAATGAGACGGTTGCGCGGTTCGAGAGAGATTTTTGGCGCGGCTTGCGGTTGAGCCGTAAGCTTCATGCCCACGATGGTCATGAGCACGGGCTTGCAGCGCACGATCGCCTATTTCGACCGGCTGCTCGCCGAGCACGGCGAGATTCCGACCTTGACCTAGGCGGCGACACAGCCGTCCTCTTGCTGAGGATCGGGTCTACCTCGCCCGGATGAGGCGTAATTAGAGCACGTTTATCGGCAATTCATGTGTTTTGTGGGTAATTAATTTGCAACTGATGCATGTGCAGCATCTGGCCTAGAAGACAATTTGTGATGGCCCGGATGTCGACATGGATGTGGATGACGAGAAATTAGCGAGCAAATCGCCCCGCAGTCGGTATTCATGGGCATTTGGATTCCTTCTCGTAAGTCTTCTCGTAAGTCTGATAGTTGGGGCTACAATTACGTGGGGCTTGTTCCTATGGTGGCTGATTAGGCGGTGTTTCCATCAAGTTTTTGGTGGATGAAATCCCGGCTAGAAATTGCCGTCGGAGGCTAGAGATATGCTCGGAGGATTGCGGAGGTTCATCGGCCCGGTGATGTCGTTGGACGCTGCCATTATGCGGACCAAGCCCTCGATCAGGTCGCCGACATAGCAGAAAGCATCTGCCGATCGACCCTTAGAGTGGGTTAGATCGGGCACACTGGCGTCTCGGTCGGATAGGTTTCCCTTGTCACGACGCCTCATGTCGCATCGCGGAGATCGCACCTAACGGCGATCGCGACGGGAAGCAAACCAATGTATCGCCGCTTGGACCTTAAGGTGGCGTTATCGCGCGTGGCCCCCGGAAAAGGGACGCGCGGGCGGGCGAATAGGCTTTGGTCGCGCGTAAGGATTGGGACGCGCGCTTGTACTACTAAGACAATCCGTAACTACAAGAGAGTGATGATTTTTCCAGTCGCCCAGCTACTATTTGATAGCTTGTCTAGCTCTTGGGCCGAAACACCAAACAGCCCGCGGGCCGATCTAAACTGGAGTGCGGGAGAATATGCGCTGCGGCGCTAGGACGCGTCGTGGTTTACCCTGCCGAACGCGGGCGGTAGCGGGGAAGCAGCGCGGCCGGATGCATGGCTGCGCCGTCGGCTCGGGCGCGCCGGTTGGCAACCGAAACTCGCTGAAGCACGGCCTCCATACGGGGGCGCTAGGCGAAGGAGACCCTTGAGCGGTTCAAGGAAAAATTATCCTGGCTTGCGGTTGAGCCGCACGCCCGGGGAGGTAATCGGGTCCCCCAGGAATTCGATGCCCTCTGCCTGCAAAGCTTTGACTACGCGTCCGAGAGTGCCAGCACGCGACCGCGGCAGTCCATCTGCATCTTCAAAGCGTTTGATGGTCGCCCATCCCACACCAGAAAGCTCGGCGAACTGCTTGGATGACAGGCCCAACAGGGCCCGACCAGCTCGGAGCTGGGCGGCAGACACCACTTGAAAACCCTCCGATAGTGAGCTATATAGCTCATTATCTTCAATTGTGCTCCGTTGTGATGAACTCGTCTGAGCTCTATAGCGGAATCGACACGCTACTATACCGCTGCCAGGGCGCATACGCCGAGGCGACGCTTCGTGGGTATGGCTCGGACCTGCGGTTGTTCGAAGCCTGGTGCACCGAGCATAGCCGCTCCTGGTTGCCGGCAGAGACAACGACAGTGGCTGAGTTCATTGACCACGAGCTAGAGAGGCTCTCGGCCGCGACGATCAAACGGCGCATCGCTGCCATCAACTTCGCCCATCAGATGTCGGACCTGCCCCGCCCGACGGCGGCAAGCGTGGTTCACCTTGCGCTGAGGCGGGCGGCGCGGCGGAAAAGCCGCCGCCCCACTCAAGCGATTGGGCTCACCTCTGAAATCTTGAAGCGAATTATGGACGGACTACCCGAAACGCCAGCGGGGTTGCGGGACGCGGCGCTGATAAGCGTCGGATACGACACCCTGTGCCGCAGTTGCGAACGGGCGGCGATGACCGTCGAAAACTTGCGGATGGCTCCTGGCGGCGAATGGAGTGTGCTGATTGGCCGATCCAAGGGCGATCCGGTGGGGGACGGCCGGATCGCGGCTCTCGCCGACTACGGTTGACCGGCTTCGGCAATGGATGGAAACGGCGGAGGTCACCCAGGGGCCCCTGTTCCGGGCACTCCATCTGGGACGCGTTTCAAACAGCCCGCTCGCCAACTCTTCTATCCGCCGCTTGATCAAGCGCGCGGCGGAGGTTGCAGGTGTAGAGCCAGCTGTTGGCAGAGGGCTGTCCGGCCACTCGATGCGCGTCGGCGCCGCGCAAGATATGCTTGTGGCGGGCTTTGATGCGCTTGCGATTATGCAGGCAGGGGGCTGGAAGACGACCGCAGTGTTGCTGCGTTATGTAGAGAACGCCTCGACGAGGGCCCTGCATGAACGGCGATGGCAATCTGTGAGGGCGCTATCGGCGGGGGCTTACTAGGTTAGGGCAGCCCGAATATCGTTCGACGTTCCGATTGCCGCGCATTTATCGACGGCGAGCTGTGGGTGTTTTCAGATTTTTCTCAAGCCGCGCAGTCGCCGATCGAGTAGTTCGATCGCGATCATCGTCTCGGCGAGAGTTCGCTGCAACACATAGATCCAGCCAGCGCGACCATCGAGAATACATCGCTTCAAGATCAGCGTGTAAAGGAAGACGACGATCGGTGCTGGCCAGCCCATACGACGTAGGCGCTGCGTACGCCGTAGACCCGCAGGTTTGGCCGATAGGAGATAGTCGGCCTCAAGCCTCGCGTAATTCTGCTGAGAGTTGAGCCAACGCTGCAGCGGCTTGCGGTCGTCATGACTAATTGTTCCGGTGAGCCAACGGATCTTGCCGTTAATCCTTACTCGGTGGCCATGACCCTCGTCATGGTAGCCGGCAGACTCTCGTCGATACAGGACGCAGCGGGGAGGGTAGAGCGTAGCGCGAAGCATAGTGCCATGTATCACGTAGACGAAGCGTGCCATAAATCCAGCCACGTCAGCTGCAGGCTCAAGTGCCTGGATCTCGCGAGCAAGCTGTTTTGAGACTATGTAGTCGGCATCCATTGATAGCACCCACTTCGTACCGACCTGTGTTAGCCCAAAATTGCATTGCCCGGCGAAGCTATCGAAATTGCGTGAGACAACCGTGACCTGCGGATATCGCGCCACGATCGCTAGCGTCTCGTCGGTACTGCCGCTGTCGAGGATTAGGATATGCTTGGCCCATTTCACTGCTTCTAATGTGCGAGTAATGTTACATGCCTCATTAAAGGTGAGGATCATAACTGTAAGTTCGTCAATAAAATTCATCGGTTATGTGGGTTTGGCTTCGGGTGCAAATGATTCAACGGGTCAGATGGGTCGTTCGATCGTTCGCACGTCTCATATCCAATTTAAACGCCTGAAGGCAATTGTGCGCTCCCGCAGCAAGCAGACGGCTACTTCGCCGCTCATCGATCCCCAACACGGTCGGTGCCGATGTTCGAAGCAGCAACGCGTAAAGTTCCGAAACAAGGCCGCAAAATTCAGATGAACAAAACCTCTTAGTAAGCGTTGAATGATCAAGGAGCTGCCCGACTATTTTAGGTTCGCGGATCCTTGAATTTTGTCCAGCGCACCCCTTATCTCGAGAAGGTTCTGTAGGGTTCGGAGCATCTTGTTATGTTTGATTTTTCAAATACAAGAATTAACCTTAGGCGATCTATTTTTAGTTATGCCAAGGTAGAGTCTGTAATTGGTTCAATAACTCGAAACAGAAAATTATTTTTATCACGTCAGCAAATAGGTAAATATTTGAATATCGGCTGTGGCAAAAATATTGCCGCCGATTTTATCAATTTAGATTACTGCTGGCATGTCGGTATCGATGTCTGTTGGGACGTGAAATATGGTCTACCCCTCCCTGATAGGTATGTAGGTGGTATCTTTTCAGAACATATGCTTGAGCATATCGACTTCGATAGCGCTCTAGAATTATTGTTGGAGTGCCGACGTGTCATGTGCCCAGGCGGGACAATACGAATTATTGTTCCAGACGGGGAGTTGTATCTAACCGAGTACGCAAGACACCTGGCGGGCAATGCCCCTCGTATACCCTATATCGAAGATGACGCCTCTAAGTATCCATTTGTTACACCGATCATTTGCGTTAATCGCATATTTAGAAGCCATGGCCATCAGTTTATATGGGATTTTGAAACGTTGCGCCTCTCTTTACTTCATGCGGGCTTTGAAAATGTCAAAAGACGTACCTTTAACAACGGATCGGATCCGATATTGATTCGAGACACGCCAACTCGTCAGCTGGAGTCTTTGTATGTTGAGGCGGAACGCATGACATAATCGAGGAGAGACTGACGATATTCTGTAAATTCGGTGCGGAGCACGAGGTCAAAAAATGAGTCCACTCGCGGAAAACACCCCCTTGAACTACTGTTGACGCGTGAGCCATGCGAAGAGTGGGCAATGTAACTCATGCTGACTGCCGTCACCGTAGAGCGTAGTTCCGTTCGCCCTTCAACGCCTGGACGAAGAAGTTGGAAACAATCCGGCCGTCGTTGGGGTGCATCCGTGGCCCGTAGGCGCTGAGATGCGCGGGTTGTGGAACCGGTAGTAATCGAAAAATGGGCTCTCGGCACGGTGCTTGCCCTCTTTGAGCAGGCCCGGGGGGGCAATCGGATTGACATTGCGACGATCGGATTCGGGTTGCACCGCCGAGGTTGAGGCCTGGAGAATCTTGGCCGTTTGGCGAGTCCGGGCACGTTGATCGCGCGCATGACGCTGGGCTTGGTCGTGTGAACCGGTTCACACTGGTAATGAATTGGCGAATCCGGCGGGCGAGATTGTAGATTTCATTGGCCTCGACAAAGAGTGGGTGTGTCACGTCGTGGCGCATAGTCTCGAATTGATGGTTCTCGAGCAGGTGCAGTGAAATAACTGTCGGCTCAGAACACGTTGTGCCCATCTGCGATCAACCGCTCACACAAATGCGAGCCGAGGTACCCGGCGCCGCCGGTGACGAGAATACGTTTTCTCGCGATGCGCATGGGCGCGTTCCGGTCAGAAAGGCTGGCGGCGGGAAATTCGCCGCCGCGTTGGAGTACCTCGGGTGAATGCCTGCATCAATCAATCCTGTGTCCGACTGGTAAAGCCGGTGGAGTGCCAGTTGGAGATTCGAGGAAGCCAAACTATCGCGCGTCCCCAGTTGACGTACGATCAAGGGTTCAGTTTTCAGCTTGCTGACACAAAGTTACACCAGAGTGCATCCGGCGCGAAGGCTCTTGCTGCTGTTAGGAGACCAGTTCGGGTGACTGCCGCAACACCGCGGTGTTCTTCAGTCAGCGGCGCACCTAATTGGCAGAAGTACCCGGGAAGCAATTTGACCGTCGCTCGTCGAGAGCCAGCAGGTTATTATCGCAATGAGCCCGTCGGCGCAGATCACGTCATGGACTGCATCTTGATATGGAATAACGCATCTCTTGTAACCTCTCCGGTTCTGCTGGTATTCGATCAAGCATGGAGTACCGCCGACCACTATCTTGCAGCCTCCACATAAAGCGAATACGGCTGATGGATTACTTGGTCTATCGCCAAGTCTGTGTCCAAAGAGACTCCAAATTCCTGTCTTAAAATGACACTAAATCCAACCTGTCTTAATGCCCATTGCATGGTCCTAAAGTCATACCCAAATAGATGTTCACCGCTTTGATTAAAAATATGATTTATTACGTGCATCGGTGTGTAAATATCGGCTGGTAGTTTATCAACGTTCCAGCCAAGTCTCCGCCATCGTTCCGTATCGTTAAAGACGTATGCTTCGAGAAAGCGTGCTGCATCTGGTACGATAATTCTTACAACCCCTCCTGGAGCAAGCACTCTATAGAATTCTCTAAAGAGCCGCGGCACGTCCTCCCGAAAATCGAGGTGTTCGATAACATGTTCGGCCAATATTCGTCGGGCGGAACCATCGGCGAAAGGTAGACGTCGTCGGATGTCAAGGCAAAGGGTGGTATCTTTGTGTGATTTGAGCTCGATATTGACCCAGCCTGGAAGACCGCGGCCACCACTTCCCAAATTGATTGATAGTTCCCGCGCAAACTTTAACTTCCTGACTGCAGTTCGAGATCTTGGATTGATTATGTTGCCTATGGTAGCCTTAGCCGCACGAAACTCTAGACGGAGAAGATCGAATACCCTCCGGTTAACGGGCAGCAGCGGTATTACAATTCTGCCAATGTGAAACCTCATCTTTGACATGAGAAACTCACACCTCCGGGGCAAGGTACTCCAGGTAACAATCTCACCTCAGCCCATACCCAAACACGTAACAGGTAGTGTTTCGTCGAAAAAGCGCATCGTCGTCGCCTCTCGGATCTCAACACCTTTGCGACGGACGGGTTCTGGAGCTGGAGACCTCCAAGAACCGCGGTTTTTGAGCGGGATGAGGGTCGTATCTCGGTTGCAGTAGCGAGTCGAGGCGATCCCCGTGTGATATCAGCCGACCGGCCAGCCTGGTTACCGTTTCTTCGCTTAAGCTGGCGCGATCTGGGCGGTGAGCCAGACCATTCGCTTCATGTTGTAGACGAGATTGGCCAGCCCGATCTTGGTTCTCGCTCGGGCAAGGCCGATGGTGCGGATATACAGGCCCATCGGCCCCTTCTGCCGGGCAAAGACGTGTTCGACCGCCGCGCGCACCGCGGATTTGCGGCCGTTGGCCCGAGCGGTGCGCCGGGACATTGGCTTGCCCCTCGGCTTCTTGCGGTGGATCTGCGAGCGTAAGCCGTTATTCGCCAGGTGCTTCTCATTGGCTTTGGAGCGATAGGCGGTATCGGCCCATACGTCGCTGGCGGTGTTGTCCTTGTCGATTAGAGCGGGCAACAACGCACCGTCGTGACGCGACGCGTCGGTCGCAGCCCAGCTTCGGATCAGGCGATGCCGGCGGTCGATGCCGACGTGGTTCTTGTAGCCGAAGGCTGGGACCGCGAGGTCGACACGGGGCGCACCATCTGCGCTCGGCTTGGCCTTGGTGTATTTGACCGTCCAGCGTGCGTCGCGGTCCTTCTGCCGCAGCTTGGCCGGCTTCTTCATCCACTCCGCCGGGATGCGGCCTTCTTTGATCTCACGCTTCTCGCCATCGGTGTTGCGCTGCTTCGGTGCGGCGACGATCGTGGCGTCGATGATCTGGCCGCCCATCGCCAGAAACCCGGCCGTCGAAAGCGCTGCATCAAAGCGTTTGAACAGAACCTCGATCGCCGGTTTGCCCCGCAACTTGGCCCGTGTCAGCGCCTCGCGGAAGGTCCAGATCGTGTTCGCGTCCGGCACCGTGTCGGCAAGACCCAGCCCGAGGAAGCGCATGAACGACAGCCGGTCCCGGATCAGATACTCGGTCCGTTCGTCCGACAGGCTGTGGCTGGCCTGAAGGACCAGA
>Ga0206896_1173_pt1 | contig 12837 bp, 8 predicted proteins | sample Alteio_BWOrgHeat_52_FD_152969 | JGI IMG/M metagenome (GOLD analysis project Ga0206896, IMG submission 152969) | Enriched cells from forest soil in Barre Woods Harvard Forest LTER site, Petersham, Massachusetts, United States -... | ecosystem: Environmental > Terrestrial > Soil > Temperate forest > O... | reverse complement strand
CGGGTACTGTCATATGTGCGTCCCGTACTCAAGAAAGAGGTCACACCCGGACTCAGGGCATTAGATACCCCTGTTAGCTCGCTGGATATCAATTTTCCTCCACTGTTACTTATCACACCCGGTGACAGCAAGGACAAAATCGACGATAAAAGGTTTGTGCTGCCGGGCGGCTGAACAGCCGTATTATAAAACGCGTAGGTGCTGACTTGGACCTGGTCCCCTGCCATTACCTTCAGTACCAGTGAGGGGCCGGTTGTAATATTTACTCCGGTGGACGCATTCAGGCGGGATACATAGTGGTTGGAAGTATCGGTGTCAAAGTTTGTCGGTTTAGGTTGGACTGTATTCGTCGGTGAATAGATATTGCTAAATAGCGCAGCCTCCATGGCGCTATCCGCCTTTTCCATCGTGGCCGCGTAGGTAGAGGTGTCCCGTTCCTCGGTGATTACGCTCCGGATATTGCCTTGGTGATCCTTTATAAAATAATCCCAGGCAAATGCATAATATAGGGCTCCAGTAGCACTGTTCTTTTGCTGTGCATATCGGATTCGACCTTCTTCATGCAGCGCATACTGGAGGGTGTCATTTAGATATACAAATCCGCAAGCGTATTGGTAACTGCTGATCACTGGGCTTGCTCCGGTAATATTTCTGATCGTCTTGAACAACTGGCGGCCGGTAGCATCGTAATAGTAGTGGATGGTTTCCCTATTTGCCATCACGATGGAATCGGGCTTGTTTAATACGTTGTACACAATCCCCGGCGACCCCGCGCCTGTATAAATATGCTTGTTCAGATCCATGCTTATGTTCCCGTCCGCATCATAGGTGTAGTCATTCCCGGTCGCTGTCGTATCCTTAAAATCCCCAAGGGGGCTATTGTCCGAAATGCCATCAGATACTTTCTGTAACTGGTTACTATTCGAAAAATAGGTGTATTTCAGAGAGTCAATCGTCACTGGGGCACCTACCTCCAGCGCACGCTGCTTGAGGGCTAGAATATTGCCGTCGGCATCATAGGACAAGCCGCTGACGGAAAAATCCACCAGGTTATTCGTCCAACTGCTTGATCCCTGGTTCTGCTGGCTGAAGTCCGCCTGGGTCAACCTGTTGGCATTGTCATACGTGTATCCAAATGCCCTGGCAATACCATCACCGGCCGCCTTCCATTTCAATCCGGCAATTGTGCCGTTGACCTGGTTATTGGTAAAACCGTAATCGTATGATACCGCTTCGCCAAAATAATTACTTGTGCTACCCGCGGTATTTACATATGTCTGGTTAATACCCGTCAGCCATCCCCGGATATCGTAGGCATAATTTTGTGTTTCCGCGGTCGAGCTTCCGATAATCTTTGTCACCAACTGACCCGCCTCGTTATATGTCTCCTGTGAAACCAATTTGTCTCCTAGGCTGTCCAGATTCTTTGTCAAACTTGTCAACCGCCCGGCCTGATCATAGGCTAATTTGGACAGAAGGGTATGCGTCTGGGCATTGGTTCCTGACTTTTGATGCTGGATATGTAAGCGAAGCGGCCTGCCATTGAACCCGTACTGTCCGGTGTAAATGTCCGTCCCGCCGCTATAGTTTGTTTGCTTGGCCTGAATCACGCGGTCATGATCGTCGTAGATATTAACTGACCACAAGTAACTTGTCGATTCCAGAATATTGGTTTTTTGTCCGGTGACCAATCCCCTTATCCTGCCGCTTGCCGTCAGTTGCTGAGCATAATAAGGTGAAGTATTATAGGAGGTATTGAAATTTGTACTGTTGATATGGGTCGTTACCAAGGTACTAGTCACTGGTGCGCTATAAGTTGCAATCCAGCTATAATCGTCATAGTATGTCTGCGTCAGGATCGTGTAAGTTCCTGTTAGGGTTGGATAACTAGTGCTACGGGCAGCCTGCGCCAGAATACTATCCTTAATGAGTGAGGTCGTGATCACCCCGGTCGCTGTTTGTCTGCTTTCCGCATCGTATTGAATAAAACTCCATTGGCTGGTTCTTCTCAGGTTGGAATCCTGAGACATTACTTGTCGGTCATAAAGGTCATAGGCGATATACATTTTGCCTTTGCCCGGAAAGCGTTTCATCACAGCCCTTCCACGACTATCGTAAAAATAGGCGTAACATAGGTTGGCGCTAATGGTATTGTCGACAGAGAGACTCCAGTTGTTCGTTCCGTTGTTCAGCGCCTGCACGGCCATCGGGGTAAGCACATAGCGCAGACGGCTCAATTCGTCATAAATATAATAGGTGCAGATCCATCCCGTATGCGCCCCAGCCGGAGACGACGCCATTTGCGTCTTGCTGAGCACAGTCCTGCCCAGTGCGTCAATATATCGAAGAGTCTTGACACCTTTTTCATCCGTTATCTGGGCAACAATCAGCGAGCCAGCCTGATACAGACTGCTGGTGACAGGCAGATCATATTCATTGACCACGGGGATCGTCCACATATGAACGCTATCTGCTACCGTATTGATTCTATGGCTATAGGCCTTACCAACTCCCGCACCTCCCCAACTGTTACCCGAGGCCATCATTTTCATAGGAATATTGAACGGCGATCCGTCAAATTGCTCTTGCGCGTAGTTAATTGACTCGTTGGGTTGAAGACCCTTGTAAAAGGTTGAATCCTGCGAATAGGGGTTAGTTTTGAACCGGCCGTCGTTGGTATTCCCCGACTGAGCGGTGAAACCCATGTACATAATGCTTTTCAGACCGAATTCGTCCCAATACACTGGAATTACCTGATCCTTGTCTGCCGGGGACGTCTGCCTAAGTACTGATTGTATAGTCCTGCCGTACGAGTCCCTGTAGTCGGTTTCTATACCGACATCTATCACCGAGGCTGACATATTCACCAGACTGGTATCGGTGATCGGCTTGTTCGGCACGTAAGTTCGCACATATTGCAAAGGCGTTGCACCGTATGCCGCTGGCAATGGTCTTGCCGTGGCCGATGAGGGCCCGGTCGCGGAAGTAGGGATGTTCGTCTGACCATAGCCGGAATACATTTCCAGCAGGCAGAGGAGGCATAGTACGATCTTGTTCATAGACCAGGTCATTATGGTGTCAGGAGGCTGCTCGGTTTGCTAGTTCGTAATGGCTTGCTGGATTGTACTATCCATCGGATCTACCTGACCGGCAAAAAGCCCGATGATCGTCCCATTTCCGTTAAGCAGGAACTTAAAAAAATTGCCGGGAACCGGGTTGCTGAGTGTTCCGTTCTGCGTCACATCGGTTAACCAGCTATATACCGGGTCAATATTCGGCCCGGTAACGACGACCTTGGCGGCAAGGATAAAATGGATGTTATACTGGGCCACGTAACTGGCAATCGCCGAATCGTTCCCCGGCTCCTTACCGAAGTCGTTTGCCGGGAAGGCGATTACCACCAGGCTGTCCTGGTATTTTTCGTACAGTTGTTCCAGCGAAGCATACTGAGAGACATATTTGCTCTCACTGGCCGTATTGACGATAAGGATCTTTTTTCCCGCGAAGCCGGAGAAATTTACTGTGTTTCCCAGATTGTCTTTAAAGCTTAGCTGATAAGGATCTGGTTTTAGAAACAACAGAAAGGACAAGGCCATTAGTATTTTTGTCATATCGCTTTTTTGTCATTAATTTATTCTCCACCACCGCTGCAACAAGACGTATTTACTGTGCATGACACTGAGTCATACTCAACGTTATTCGAGCCTACACTACAATCGCTATAGGTGATATGCCAGGTGCAAACCCAAACCCAATTGCCGTTAATCTTGGTAAAAACAGACGAAATATTACACCGTACTCCGTTATCACATACGCAATCAATTACCTTCCCAGGACAGGGCAGGCAGGTGGGGCAGTCCATATGATCGAATACCCATTTTTGAAAGTTATAGGTTGGGCTGAAGGGGTTGATATCTATTATCAGCCGATCCACATTGCCATTACCCGGGCTCTCACACCTTGTCGAGTCTGTATTTTGCCAATTTGGCCTGACTGATATTTTAATCGTACTGTCTTCGTAATCGAATTTTTTAATGACGTTCAAATCCTTGTCTTTTATAACCTTTAACCTATTAAGGCTGTCATACATGTAATATTGAACCGTATTGTTCAGATCCGCCAAACTGGTCTGCCCGATAAATGGCTCATAAGTGGTCGTCTGCATATTGGCCGTTGTCGGATGAAGTCGAAGCTCATCGATCAGCCCGCTACCGCTGATGGTCACTGTGGTCGTTACCGTTACCGTGGTTTGGTATAGGTTCCAGCCATTTTGCTGCGCTACGACGGTCGACAAGGCAGACCCGTTTACCGAAATGGTCGCCGAATTTCCCCAAACGGATATGAAATAGGTCGTTCCAGTCTGCAGGCCTGACTTGGTTATGTTTCCGCTCGAAAGATTGTAAGACTGCTTGCCTGTCAGCGCGCTTGAACTGGCTCTCGCTGTTCCTCCGATCGTCCAGTTCCCAGAACCGTCCGATTCGAAACTCGTATAAGCGATGTCGCTGGTCGCCGCATTGGAGACCGTCGCTATGGAAAATTGATTGAAGTAGTCCATAATGCGGGAGTTGCTTTGCCCTGATTGCAGGTTCTTCCGGGAAAGCAGGTTCCCTTTGGCGTCGTAGCTGTATCCCTCCTGGGCTATCAGGTAAGTGCTACTGCGCACTAAGCTTGCCGCGTTGAATGTACCGATCACCGACTGAAGAACAGGCGCGTTCGATTGCAGGGAATATAAAGTAAGCGGCTTGACGTTTCCCTCAGTCAGTTGGGTGAAGTCATTGATCCGGGCGCTAAGGATCCGGGGATTGGCGTCCCCCGTTATCCAATCCTCTTCCGAGACTGGGGAAGCAAGAATGCCGCTGTCCCGAAGCCTTCCAATAGGGCCTGTCAAGGTATAATTGTAAGGATAGTAGAACCTTTTTTGCAAGTACAAACCAAGGGTCTGATTATAAGGCGACTGAACCATGGTTACGTTGTAATTGGAATCGTAGCTGTAATCCGTCTCAACGATCTGTAACGAATTGTCGCTGTGGTAGGTTGAATCGATTCTCTTAACCAGTAAAGCCTGGCCGCTTTTAGGATAATAGTCCGAACTTTCGTATGCCTCCGTATATGGCGTAGACGGATTAGCAGGATCGCCGTTGTAAGTGGTAGAGGTTTTACCCAGTTTCCGTGACTGGAAATTACTCGTCGTATTCGTCACGAGAGTATCTGAAAAGGTATTGGTAACGACGTCGATCAATCTCCCAGTGCTGTCATAAGTAGATACCTTTTTCGGTAAGCCCATTGCCCAGTCCGGCTGGGTCACGGGCGCATATGGAAATGACGGTGAATTAGTGCTCCACCCTGCGTCGGTCAGGTTCGTAAACTGGTAAACCTGTTTTCCCAGGTTATGTGTCGGGCTACCGCGGATCACCTGCACCTGTCCATATCCGACCGGGCTGCCTTGCGTGTAGTTCAAATCGTTGATGGGTTCGCTGGAAATCGCTGTTAAGGGGGTAACTGTAGTTCCGCCATTGATAACCGTTTGCGAATAGGGATAACTGAATACCGGCGCCGCACCCAGGAACCCAGAGCTGGAACCATCCGGGTTTTGGTAAATATAGGTTGCCAGGGTATCTGTTTTCCCTGTAATCGGGTCAAAATGAGATTGCTGTTTGATCCGCAGCCCACCAGTCGTCAACGCCCCGGACACCACAGACTGATTTTGCCATATAATATCCAGGTTCATGCTGGACAGTGTAAAAGTACAACTCGCTACATTCGTCTTGATCAGGTAATTACCATTAGGTACCGAAAAGGTAAAGGAGGACACCAGCCCGCTATTAAGGCTGTATAGGGTCGTGGTGTCAGTGGCATAGGTGACGGAGCTATCCATGCTCGTGACCCTTGCGATCAGGTTACAGGTTCCAGAGAATGGGCTTCCCGGATAAAGTATGTCATTGAAAAGGGTAAGGGTATGTTGCGTGCCTAGTACCTGGCTGAGCGTTATCGCATTAGAGGTTTTTACGAGGGCGTCGGTCGTGACGTCATAAGGCGTCAGGGTGTAATTCGGCAGGTCGTTGGATTCATACTTATAATAGGTGGTTCCTCCGGAAGGATCAGTAATGGAATTCAATGTCCCACTCAAGGCCGCAGTCGATGAGGGCGCGCGGTTGGCCCCGGTAAAGACCCCGGTCAATGTAGGGACGCTAGTACTATTATTAGCCCCGTTATAATACCCCCAGTAATCCCTGTCGTTGCCCAGGGTGTCGCCATGAGATCCGATAGCCGGGAAAAGGGTGTCATAGTAAGTGAACTGGTATTCACGTTTGGCGGCGGTATCAGTGATGTACCGAATTCCAGCCAAGAAGGCCCTGGCGTTGCTAACCGTGTCGCCCTTGCAGCATGTCCAGTCCATGAGATAGCCGTAGCGAAAAAGGGTGTCTCCGATCTTGATCCTATTTAGGACATGATCCCACAGGTCGTATTTAACTGCCGAGTCGTAGACGAATGTAACGTTTCTTTTATCAGGGAATGCAATGGATGAGATTTTCTTAATGGAATAGGCCTGAGAAACTTCAGGGTCATAAAATTGACTGAGACTATGGGTGGCGTTAACGACATAAGCGGTCTGCGGCATCCCAGAGAGCGTCACTTCGTTGACCTGTACGTAGGAGAACTTGATCGTGTCCGTGCTAAACGGTGCGATGACCTGGCTCAAATGCCAGGCACTATTGTAGGTGATATTGTCGTAGCCATTCCGATATGTAACCCCGGAATTTACATAGGATGTCTCCACGTCGTTGAAAACATATCTTATCCCATCTTCTGTTTTAATGGTGAACCTGCCGATCCCTCCGTTTGTCGTATCGTAAGAGATTGACATTTTGGATATCGGGATTTGAAATATCTGCTTATTCTTACCAATGCAAAACTCTCCGGAACGTCCGTCAAAGTCAAATTGGAAGACATCCATCTCGGCGTCGAGGCTATCATGGTAATACTTATAGGCATTGGTCGTAGGGTCTGTGGGTAGGGTGCCGTTATACAGGCTGCCGTGAGGATACAGGTCATCTGGTGCGCCCCTGACCGTCCGGGTTATAATGCCGCCGGCGTTTAGAAACCAATTCTGTCCCACGGAAGTCGGGCCTTCGTCGGCCTTCACGCCCCCCGCGAAATAACTCAGCGATATGTCCAGGTGAAGCCCATTTTGGTGGGTATAGTGATAGATGGGAATGGATATGCTCGGGAGCCCGGTGTAAAGGTTTACCGGTGTGCTTGCCCATTTTCCTGCGACAGATGCATCCCCCGTCTGGTTCGCCTCATTGGAGTTGTTCGGTGCATCCTGCTGGGCATACCCCTTGTATGCGCTCAAGATAAGGCACACCCACAAAAGCGATGATACGATTGTCCTTTTCATTGCGTTGATTGAATGCGTTGCTAAAAAGTGAAACCCGTGCGGAAAACAACCGGTTGCGAAACTGGAGTATGTTGGTTGTACAACGCATCATACAGCAATTGGAGAGTCCCCTCCCGGCCGCCCTTGATCTTATATTTCTTGGAGAGCCCTATCAGGGCGCTTTTTTGCCAGACATTTACCTGGTAGAGGTCAGCCCATTTCCGAAAAGCCTGTAGATAGTTATATTCGAACCCGCCAGTGATCCAAAAACTTCCCTTGGCCTTAATGTCAAAACTGCTCCGTAGACCCACACCCTGACTGCTGAAGGCGATATGGTCAATCCCATTTCCGACGCCAAGCAGATAGCTGCCCCCTATTCCCGCGGTGATATTATCCCGGATCTTGTAGGTGGCCGTCAAGGCAAGGTTCTCGGTACCTGGCGTTATATTGGTGGCGCCCTGTGCCTGCATGCTGTAGCCCAGGACGATACGCTTTAAAAAGGTCTTTGTCCGCTGGTTATTAGGCTTAAATTCAGGCATCGTCATATCGCCGCTACCGCCCGATAGTCCCAATACGGCCAGATTATTCTTTAGTTGGTCGATTTGCTGGCCGGCCTGTTGAACCCGTTGTTGAATGAATTGGGCCGGGTTGCTTCCATTATCGCCCTGCAGGCCCGATCCTGTTGCCTGGTTGATCATTTGCTGGACCTGGGCCTTGGTCTGTAAACCGACCAGGGCCTGAGGTGTGCCGTAGTCGTCCGGGAGGCCAAATAGCTGCGCCAGGTAGCTATGCTTTTTCATAAAATTCTGGAAGGCGGGAGATTGTTCGGCTACGGTGATCACTTTCTGTTCCGCCTTCTGCCGGTCGTGGAGCATCTCCTTATACTCGGCAATCTGCTGCTGGGCATAATAGGCCTCCTGATTGATGCCCGACAACTGGGCTCCGACGCCGTATTGACCCAGCTGACTTTGCAGTTGCTGTTCTCTTGTCTTTACGAATTGCTGCGCGTCCTCGGCCTGCTGGAGGGTTCCCTGGAATTGCTGGATTTGCTGAGACAAAGCCTGAAGCTGCTGCAATTTGGTAGCGGTCAGTCCGAGGGTACTGCCTTGGGTGGTCAAAAACCGCAAGGCCGACTGAAGACTGTCTACACCCGGTATGTATTCTTTTAGGGGATTGGCTATATTATTATTGATCGGGGTTCCGATACTGCTGCGGAGAGCAGCGTATTTCTGGCTCATGCCGGCGAACAATTGTGCCGCCTTTACCGAATCCCGGGCTGCAACCGTATTTCCCAGGCTGCTGTCGCGCTTTTCCATGCTGACCAGCATCCGGTTGGTTCTTCGCTCGACTAGCTTTTGGAGTTTTTTGTACTTGGTGCTGACTGACTCGAGCACCTGGCCGTTTACCAGCAACTGCCGATACTGCGTGCTATCCTCAGTGTTCGAGGAAGTGCCTGCGGGTGGTAAAACCGCGCCGGTTGAGGGAGAAAGCGTGCCAAACCCAATCAGCGTGCCTATGGCAAAGGCAATAAGGTTCCCCTTCATGGTCAATGAGGTAATGCAGGTTCAACAATAAATAAAAGGTAGGATAACAGACGTGAAATCAATATTAGATAAAAAAACCAAAAACAGAAAGTTATCCTGATATTTATTTTCGTGTATGCATTCCCGTTGCAAATGGCGGGTAAATTTAAAAAGGGGTGTTTTAACGGTTGTTTTTCTCAGCTTTTTTATTATCGAGGCGCGCGAGGATGACCAAATTGGTTTATCGGATTGGCTGCTATGTGCCGACTATACTGCCAATATCATCTTTCAAAATAAACACTTCGGAGTAGCGAATCGATATGGGCGATCAGCAGCTATAGGTATGCGTTAGCTTATCCTTTTATCTCGCCCCACCGATCAAAGTGCCAGGATCGTGGTCTTCATCGTCCACATTTCCAAGATTCTAAGTGTTTTAACCTAGGTTTTTCCACGGAAATAGCCAGGAAGTCCTTTGCTTTGTCGGACAGGGGCGATAGCTTATTCAAATATGTCGCATGGAGGAGATCACCGACAAGATTTGGGAACTGATCCTCAAAGATATACAGGGAGAGTTAACGGAGGAGGAAAGCCGTGAGCTCGCCGAGTGGCGCGCTTCGTCGGGTTTGAATGAGCATTTATACGAGATGGGTGTGGACAGGGAAAATGCCAGGGATCTGGGGTTTTTATGGCAACCAGAAACTGAAAAGGAGGAGCCCGGAGTGGGAACGATCATTAGATCGGGGGAGCGGCCGGCCAGGTTCTTTGGGCCAAGCCGGAAGTTCATGTCAATGGTTGCTGCCCTAAAGGCCTTTTTACGACGGTAGCCCAGATGTTCGTTGGCTATCTCTTTTTCTTTGCGGGCAGATCTGCAATGATCAATTCGAACAATCTGGTATATTCCAGTTCCATCAGATCCGCCATCCGGGTAATATCCTGGATAGTCCAGCGATGAGGCGCATTGATCTTACTAACAAAGGAACGATAATTGAGCTTCAGATCCCTGGCGACTACGGTCTTGGGCAGATATTCGAAAATATCTTTGAACCGTTGTATCCGTTTGGCCTCAATCAGGCTCTGTACCGCTCCATATCGTATATCCTTGACCATACACCTGCGTTATGCTCGCACAATGTATAACCATATATGATTAGTAGTCAATAAGTTGTACTATTGTAAGTTAAGTGATTTAACAGGTACATAAACAGATTAAAAACCCAAAATTTTAGCGTCGCCAGATGGATCGCAATGCTGAAGCCTAAGTGCCGGGCCTCTGGCTCTTCCTTTTGACGGGAAGGTCTGCTATGATCAATTCAAATATTCGTATATAGGGTACTTCGATAAATTCGGCCAGCCGGATAATATCCTGTACAGTAAAGCGATTCGGCGAATTGATCTTGCCGATCAGCGTCCTATAATTCAATCTGAGATCTGTAGCCACTACCGTTCTGGGGACATATAGGAAAATATCCCCGAACCGATCGATTCGCTTATCTGCGATCAGGCTTTGCACCGCTCCGTATCGTTTATCCTTTACCATTGGCCAAGGGAGGGAGATTTCCCGCCAATGTAAAGACATATCGCATTAGGTCTTAGGATATTGCGCATTGATAAATAAAAGGACTTGCAGAGTATATAAAACATTTATATTTTCGCGGCAATGTCGGGTCTTTGGTAATTCTCATAATTTCCATCGTTTCCAGTCTGCATGCATTCTTATCCCTTGAACAGTCGATGTCGTTAAAGGCAATACCTCGAGTAACAACTGATTAGTTCCAACAAAATTCTAATTATGGGCGACACGGATCTGAAGGGAACCGATATCATTTCCGAATTCAGGCGGGGAGATCAAAAAGCATTCGCCCAGGTATTCGATGATCTGTTCAGCAGGCTCTATGTATTCTGTATGAACCTGGTTCGCGACGACGACGAAGCGGAGGACATCGCGATCAAAACCTTTTCCAAGCTATTCGAGCGGCACGGTGGGTTCGACTCGATGGGGGCGATCCGGTCTTTCCTGTATAAAACGGCGAAAAACGCCAGTTTCGACCATCTTAAAAAGGCGAGGCGCTTGAGCGCCCGGCAGCAAAAATTCCTGGCGCTCGTGGAGGGCGACGAGAACCTGGAGCATGTTCAGGCCTATATGGATCATATGGCGGAGCTGTACAAGGCTATGAGCAAGCTGCCCGAGAACAGTCGCCGGGTGCTGGAAATGATCTACCTGGACGGTATGAAATACCAGGATGTCGCGCAGGAACTCCAGATCAGCGAGACTGCTGTCGGCAACCGCAGGCATTATGCGCTGAAAAAACTCCGCGAACTACTGGCCGACAATCCCACACTCCTCATCCGGCCTCATGACCCGGTGTGGTTTGGTGAAGAAATCTATTTTCACTGCAGTATTCCTGCACCCGCCTGAGCCGGCACAGGGGATCAACGCCTTTGTTTGGAAAAAGGGTTGTAACAGAGCCTTTAAATCCATACCTTTAAAATGTTTGGGTGAATAGAAGCAGTCGTAGCCGATTGTGACAGATTACCCGGATCCGCCGGCAGTGTTGCAACCACTGCCGGTTTCTTTTTACGGGCGAACCCCGGATGCTATTCTAATAGGAGAATGCCTTCTTTCATGTGGAGCAAGCGATAAGAGGGAGGAAGTAGACACAACCCCCGATTAGAGTGTCCGGATCATGCGAAACCGGATACATCAGACATGAGAAATATAAACTACATCAGTTCCAGCCTTAACCTGCCTACCTTACCTTGTTCTGACGGGTGAACCTTATAACGAGCTATGGTTGCACGATGATCTTTTCCCCTTCAATACGGAAATGCACCTTATTCAGTTCCAGCGCCTTCAACACATCGGAAGCGGGTACATTACGGGGGATCGTTCCCACGAACTGGCGGACGGGCTGGCTGCCCTCATAGACTACCTCCACATCATACCACCTAGCCAGTTGCCGCATCACTTCGTCTGTGCCGGCCCGGTCGAAATGGAACAGCCCATCCTTCCAGGCGATCGTTCCGGCCGCATCCACGTCGCTGCCGACATCTACGGCATCCACGCCCGGGGGCACGGAGGCCTGTTCTCCCGGATGCAATACCCCACTCGCGGAACCCTTCCTGACCCTCACCGCGCCGGCCAGCAGGGTGGTTCGGACTTCCGGCTCGTCGCTATAGGCGTTCAGGTTGAAACTCGTTCCCAGCACTTCGACATCCGTTTCCTTATCACCGGCCCGGTGTGGGTCGACATGAACCGTGAATGACCGGCCCGCATCGGACTTCACTTCGAAATAGGCCTCGCCATCCAGTAGCTCGACGGATCGATCGGGGCCGGTAAAGGCCACCGGGATACGCAGGGTAGTGGCTGCATTCAGCCATACCCGGGTGCCATCCGGCAATACTACTTTATATTGTCCCCCGCGTGGGGTGGCGATCGTATTGTATAGGAGGGGGCCCGCCGCAGACCCGACACGCTTATAAACGATCCTCCCGGAATCCAGTTTGACCACCTCGGCGTCTCCCTGGCTGGCGAGGGTTCCTTTTGTCGCGTTATCGAGCACGATCTTCGAGCCATTTGCCAGCGTTAGGATCGCCCGGTTCCCCCCTGGCGGGAGATCTTGTTGCCGGGCCACCGGGGTCATGGGCTTCGTACCCGGATGATGGGCCAGCAGCCAGATAATGCTGCCCGCGGTGATCAGCAAGACTGCCGAGGCCGCGACTGCGCCATAGCTACCCCGGATAGGGAATATCCTCGCCCACCGGCCGCGAGCACCCTGGAGGGCCCGCGCCCTGGCCTTCTCCAGCCGGGCTTCCGCCTGACCGGAGAAATACATATTGGACACAATATTCTCTTCATCCGTGATCTCCTCATGCCAGCGTGCCTCGATCTCCGACTGCCCCAATAATCCGCGCAGCTCGCGCCCTTCTTCTTCCGAC
>Ga0206896_1172_pt1 | contig 12852 bp, 15 predicted proteins | sample Alteio_BWOrgHeat_52_FD_152969 | JGI IMG/M metagenome (GOLD analysis project Ga0206896, IMG submission 152969) | Enriched cells from forest soil in Barre Woods Harvard Forest LTER site, Petersham, Massachusetts, United States -... | ecosystem: Environmental > Terrestrial > Soil > Temperate forest >... | reverse complement strand
TCAACCCGCTCTTTTTGACCTCCTCCACCACCTGCTCGGGGCTCAGGGTCTTTAAAGCCTTTTCCACGCTGGCATATCCACCCTCACGCCGGTACGCGTCATAGTAACGGATACCTTCAACGTGCGCCTTTTCCAATAACAGTTTACGTCCCATATCTATGTTGTGCTACTTCAGTTTAAACCGAACCCCGCCGTTCACGATGCCCAGGTATCCGTATCCCCCTTCCAGGAAAAAGGCAATCTTTCCCCCGATGCTGGCACCGACGCCGGTAAGCTGGTAAGCAAAGCCTGAACCCGAGGTACTATGGTCGGGGTTACTATTGGAGTTGTTTTCCTTTAGTACCGACGTGACGCCGTAAACGCCGGCCGCCAGCCCTCCATAGAGCTTCAAACGACCCGCGATGTTCGCATAGTTCCATTGCATCCTGGCCATGGCCGTCCAATAGCGGCTGCTTGCCTTTACCTCTCCGGGCAATCCCCCGGGCACCCCGAAAACATTCCTCACCATGACCGCCTCGTAGGAGCCTTCTACCCCCAGCGTTACCCGCCAAACCTTGGCCGTCAACGCCGCGTGAAAAGCCCCTGTACTCGTCACCGTTTGGCTTCCCTGTATTCCATCGGAGAAAAATGCCTGCCTGGTCTTTGCGTCGCCCGACAAGACCGGTGGGGTAAAGCCACCGTAACCCAATTCCAGGCCCGGGCTCAGCAATTGCGCTTTGGCAAAGCTGCCCAAACCACCCACAAACAACAAGATCAAAATTGCTTTCTTCATATTGGTTTTTATTATCATTGTAAGCACACTCATTTAGTGAGTTAAGCGTGCCTCCGCTATGATCCGGTCTATTTTTTCCTTTGTCAGGTGTTCCCTGAACGTTTTTCCAAGTTGCATCATCGGCGCATAGCCACAGGCGCCCAAACACTCCGTAGGCCTTAGCGTAAACAGCCCGTCGGACGTCGTCTCACCGGCATCGATTCCCAGCTTCTCCCGGATATAGGTGATGATCTCGTCGCTCCCATTTAACATACAAGGCCCCGTCTGGCACACCTCCAGGAGGTATTTGCCCACGGGCTTTGTGTTAAACATCGAATAGAAGGTCGCCACCTCGTATACCTCTATAGGCTCGAGTTGCAAAAGACCCGCGACATAGTCCATGACGGGCGCGTCCAACCAACCCCCGAAGGTATCCTGGGCAACGTGGAGCACCGGTAGTAAGGCGCTCTTCTGCTTTCCTTCCGGATAGTGACTGACGATCTCTCTGACCTTTGCTAGCGTTTCTTCAGAAAACTGTATCATGCTATTGTGTTATGCATCCATCTCTCCTGCAATCAGGTTCAGACTGCTCATGGTAATAACGGCGTCACTCAACATACTCCCTTTTGTCAATTCCGGGTATGACTGGTAATAAATGAAACAGGGCCTGCGGAAGTGGAGCCGGAAGGGCGCCCTCCCCCCATCGCTGATCAGGTAGAAGCCCAGTTCCCCGTTGGCCCCTTCTACCGCGTGATACACTTCGCCCTTTGGCATCTCCACCTCGCCCATGACGATTTTGAAGTGCCAGATCAGCGCTTCCATTTTGGTGTACACGTCTTCTTTCGTGGGGAGATAATATTCGGGCGTATCCGCATGGAATACCTCGGCCTCCGCTCCCTTAAACGACTGCACCTTCTCGTATGCTTGGCGGATGATGCTCAGCGATTCCCACATCTCCTGGTCCCGCACCAGCCATCGGTCATAGTTGTCCCCCGTGGACCCCACGGGTATGTTAAACGTAAAATCTTCATAAGAAGAATACGGTTCCATCACCCGCACGTCGTAGTCAACGCCGGTCGCCCTCAGGTTAGGCCCCGTGAACCCATAGCTCAGCGCTCTTTCCGCCGCAATACCGCCTGTTCCCATCGTCCGCTCCATAAAAATGCGGTTACGCATAAACAGGTTTTCGAACTCCTTGAGTACTCCGGGGTATTCAGCGAGGAACTTCTCCAGTTTTGTAAACGCCGCGTTGGTAAAGTTCCGTTCGAAGCCTCCGATCCGACCGATGTTGGTGGTAAGCCTCGATCCACAAACCTCCTCGTAGATCTCATATATCAGCTCCCGGTATTGCATCACATAGAGAAAGCCCGTATAGGCCCCCGCGTCTACCCCGACGATCGAGTTGCAGATCAGGTGATCCGATATCCGGGCCAGTTCCATGATGATGACGCGCAGGTAGTCTACGCGCTTGGGTGTTTTGACCCCCAGCAGCTTTTCACAGGTGAGGTGCCAGCCCATATTGTTGATGGGAGAAGAACAATAGTTCAGCCGGTCTGTGAGCGGCGTGATTTGATACAGCGGGCGGCGCTCGGCTATCTTTTCGAAGGCGCGGTGTATATACCCTACCGTTGACTCTGCCGACACGATGCGCTCTCCGTCCAGCTCCAGTATATTTTGAAATACGCCGTGCGTCGCCGGGTGGGTAGGCCCCATGTTTAGCGTGGTCGTCGTCTTTTCGATCGACCCATCCGGCAATTTAACGTGTTGGTGTGTTTCTGACATATGTTGAAGGTCTATATTCCAATATGGCCTCCGCGACCAAACATTTCATCGTCCTTGTCTACGCGCGTCTGGTCCTCAAGCGGGTATTCCTTACGCATTGGGAAATAGTCCATTTCGTCCACATTCAGTACCCGTTTAAGGTTTGGATGACCTACAAAGTTCACCCCGAAGAAATCGAAGGTTTCCCGCTCCATCCAGTTGGCTGAAGCATACAGCGCCGTCGCCGTAAATACGTCCGGGCTGGCAATATCGGTAAACACCTTCATCCTCACCCGTTTATTATCCGCCAGGTTGTGCAGGTGGTATACCACTGCCAACTCCTCTCCTTTCCGGTCCGGGTAGTGTACCCCAGTCAGGTCTGTCAGGAAACGAAATTGCAGTTCCGGGTCATCGTAGAGGAACTGCATTACTTTCAGGTTGAGGTCTTTGGGAGCGGTAAAGGTCAATAGTCCATAGGGCTCTTCGAAGCCCGTTAGTTGATCACCGAAATGCTCGGTTAGTTTTTTTGCAACGATTTCGTTTGTCAAAGGCATTATCAGATATTATGGTGTCGCGACGGCCCCCGGGGCCTGCCGCTATTGAATCCCGTAGCTTTCCATCAACGCCTGATACTTGTCCGAGGTTCGGCGCCGGATAACCTCCTTGTTGTGCACCAATTCCTGGATCTTCATAAAACCGTCGATGACGGCTTCTGGCCGGGGCGGACAGCCCGGGACATAAACGTCCACGGGGATGATCTGGTCGATCCCCTGCAGCACCGAATACGTATCGAATATGCCGCCCGACGACGCACAGGCGCCCATAGCCATCACCCAACGAGGTTCCGCCATTTGCAAATAAACCTGTTTGACCACCGGTCCCATTTTTTTGGCGATCGTGCCCATCACCATCAGCAAGTCGCACTGACGGGGAGAGAATCCTACCCGCTCCGAACCAAAACGGGCAAAGTCATAGTTGGCCCCCATCAGCGCCATAAACTCGATGCCACAGCACGACGTCGCGAAAGGCAGGGGCCACATGGAGTTACTCCGGGCAAGTCCCACAACCTTATCCAGGCTGGTGGCAAAAAAGCCTTCTCCCGTATATCCCTCCGGACCTTCCTTTACCAGCTTGACATCTTTCTCCGCTTGAACGTTAAATCGGACTGGACGTGCCATGATATAAATATTTAGCGGCGGCTCATTCTTCCCAATGGAGTGCGCCCTTTTTTATAATATAAATAAACCCTACGAGAAAGAAACCAACAAAAGCCAGTACCGCCATAAACCCTTCCCAGCCCAGCGACCGGAAGTTCACCGCGTAGGGATAAAAAAAGATCACTTCCACATCGAACAGGACAAAAAGGATGGCCACGAGGAAATACTTGATCGCCATTGGCTGACGCGCATCGCCCACGGAGGCGATCCCGCTTTCGAAGTTTTTCAGCTTATCCGCCCGCTTGCGTCTGGGACCCAGCAGGTGCGTCCCCACCATCATCACGATGACAATTCCGATAGCTACGACCAGTTGCAGGACAATGGGTAAGTAGGTGGCGGGGCTGTGCATAATTTTTGACAAAAATAAGACAGAGTGAGATAAAAACAATCGTCCAGGCGAAAAAGAAAAGGGACCCTCAAAGGGTCCCTTTTCTACCGGTAGGCTTCCTTCTACAGGCCAGCCTGGCCGCTATTTGCCGGTCTTCCCGGCAGCGGCAGCCCTCGCCAGGTATTTTTCCAGCACGTTTTTGAGGTTGATCATTTGTTGATTGGAAGGGTCATACGGCAGGAACTTGGATACGTTCTCCGCTGCACTCTTATAGTCCTTCTTCATCAAATAGTATTGTATGAGGTATTGATACCCTACCTTGATCTGGTCTACGAATTTGACGGAGTCCTTGGAGGTATCCGCCATCTGAATCATTTTTTGGAAATAGGGTACGGCCAGCCCCTGTTTCAACGTAGTGTCCAGGGCCCAATTGGTCCGCGCCCTCCAGTAGTATCCATATACCGCATAATCCGGGAATTTGTCGATGTATACACCGAACACACTATCCGCCCTGGTATAGTAGGGATCGGAAGCGCCCGTTTTTGCCGAGTCCTTGGCCCTGATAGCGTCCGCGCTGGTAAAGAGCTGGCTGCCCCAGTTGTAAAGGTCTTGGGGATCAGGCTGTTTGTCCATCTGGTAGATCTGCCCTACCCAATAGGCTTTCTGACCCATATCGCCCAGGGAGTCCGACAGCGCAGCGGCATAGGCTACATACGCGTCCTTATTGGCTTGCAGCGTATCCATGGCGATGGCCTTCCGCAGGTAGTTGAAGACCGAGTCCTTGTTAAAATTCCCTTTGAAATAGATGTGGGCGGCTTCCTGATAGTTCTTGGCCGTCAGGCTGTCGTCCGGATGTGCAAAGTAGGTGTCAATATCGGTCTTTGCATCGGCGTAGTCCCTCAGGGAATCCAGGGCGTAAGCCATAAGCTTGTAGTAGTGGGGCTTGAACGCATCCGGGGTACCGGGCAGCATGGCCTTGCTTTTGTCAACCGCTTCCTTGTAGTGCTGGCTGGCATAGAGGATGTCTACGTTCGCCTGGTCCACCAGGGGCCCGGGATCCGCATGGGCCGTATACTGCGTCAGGTAGTCCTTCGACTTCTCTACGTCCCTGGAATAATAGTGTATGTACAAACGGTAGTAAGCCGGTCCGAAATTTGGATCTGCCGCGATGGCAGCCTCATATTCGGGGACGTATTGAGTAGGGTTGCGCTGGGTTTCGTAGATCAGACCGATCTTGTAGTGGGCCGCGGCGTATTTGGGGTCCGCCTGTAGAGCGTTGTTGTAGTTGGTGACCGCATTTCCCCCGTCGATCAACTTGGCGTAGGCATCGCCCAGGTCCACATACAAAGAGGCCTCCACGTGCTTTTTCTCTCTTTCGATGGCTTGGTTCAGTTTCTCGATCGCGTAATTGGCGTCTCCGGGACCGGCGTCGATATTGGCCCTGGCCACGGCGGCGAGTATCCCGGCGTCTTTGCCCTTGCCGATACTGATGGCTGTTTCGAAGTGGTTACGGGCATCGGCATTCTTGCCGCCCTTGAGTTCCATCTCCCCCAGGGCCACCAGCATCCAGGGATCGGTCGATCCCCCCTTCTGGTAGAGGGCCATAGCCGAGGCGGAATCCTTCAAACCCAGTTCAGCCTGCCCCAGCCAGTAGGTTATTTCTCCGTCATTTGGCTTAGCAGCCAATGCCTTCTGAAAGGCGTCCTTTGCACTCTGGTACCGTTCGTAATACAGGAATCGCTTGCCATCCTCCACGCTCTGGGCAAAGGTCATTTTGCCCAGGATCAGCGCTGCTGCAACTAAGCTGACTCTCATTTTCATTGTCAATTGCGTTTTTAAGTGAGTATACAATTATAATATACGATGAATTTTACAAGGTTTCCGCTATTGAACTTTTGCGTCCCGGATCAGGAAGGCCATGATGGCCGGAACGAGGTAAGCCCTTCGAAAGATCAGCTGTCCCCTTTGGTATTTCAAAAAATCAACCAAACCCGTGGCCAACCCGCTATAATTTTCCTTTTTTATGTAATATAAACCACGGATAAAAGGATAACGTTTTGTTAAAATCTGCTGCTGGGTGGGGATTACATAGGGTTTCCCTGCGCAATCACCGCACTGCACCGCGGCGATCCGGACCCTTTCCCGGTATCCCGACTGCAGAGAATCTTCCGGGTTCCCGATCCAGTTCACCCCTACAAATCCCATCGCATCGGGATGGCCCATTACGTACTCGATCACCCCCGTGCTGTTGGCCGCAGCATAGACATGACCCGGGTCAAAGGCACCCCCTTTCAGGATAGAATCCATGGCAAAGCGAATCGTGGAAGTAGCGCTCAACCCGTCAAAGACGGGCGTATACTTTAGGGATCCGCCCTTGGCCGGTCCCCTCAGGATGTCCGCAACCTGATCCGGGGTAAACACCGTATCGGGGGAGGCCTGATTGAGGATGACCGCCACTGCGTCATAAGCCAGCACTTCACTTACCGGCCCATATTGCAATTTTCCCCGATAGTATGCATCTTCCGCTTCCGTCAGGTCCCTGGTCACAAAAACCATCCGGACGCTATCGCGGTCCAAATCTTTGAGGCATTCGGCCTCGGGCTTATAGGAAGCCCGAATATCGGCCCTTGGGTTGGAGGACCTGAAAACCTTCAGTTCCTCTTCCATGACCGGCCTGAAAGACTCGTCCACACTGATATTGATCCTTCCGGACGTCAACGAATCAGTGGGCTGATTTTTTCCCGGATTACCTCTCTGACATGAACCTATCCCTATCCAAAGAACTGCCCAGCCCCACACATATAACCGCCTCATTCATACTTTTTTTGGATGCCCCTGAGGATACGCCAGGAGCCGTATATAAAGACGATGACCCCCAGACCAATCTCTACCGGCCTCGAAATAAGGTCAACCTTCACACCCCAATGCCTGTAGAAAAAAAGGAAAAGACCGGCTCCCACGTACAGCACACCCATTGTATAATCACGGAGGGAATGCATTTGGTCGTTGAATCGCCGCCTTCTCTCCTGTTGATCCTGAATGTCCATAACTGTTCCTGAGTTGGGCAAGATAAGAAAAAATTTAGTTCTCGGGACGCATAAACGTCACGGGTAAATTAAAATATACCGATACCGGACGGCCGTTCTGGACCCCCGGTGTCCATTTGGGCATTTTTTTCAACACCCGCACGACCTCGGTGTCAAAAAGCCGACCCCCGCTTTGTTGTACCGCATAAGCGCTGAGGCCGCCGTCCTTTCCAACCACAAACCGGACCACCACCCTTACCTGGTCAGCGCCTTCGGCGTCATCGGGAAATTGGAGGTAGCGCATAAAGAAGCGCCTCAGGGCCTCCTCTCCGCCGGGAAAGACCGGCATGCGCTCCACCCACTCGACGGGCCTATCTTCCCCACTCCCGGCGGCCGTGCCTGCTGCGGCCGGTGCGGCACCCGTGCCTACCACGCCGGGGTCCCCCTTTCCGGGGGATACGCCCACTTGCATGTGCTCCAGGACACTCAAATCCGGCGGGTCCTTGGATGGGTCCAACTTGTCCACCAGCAAGGGCGGCGTATACGGAGTCGTCGCCGCGGGAAGGGCGACGGCAGGTTTGGATGGAGTCGCGGGCCGCGGCAGCACACGGGGATGCTGGATGGGGCGCTCGGGTGTTGGCTGAAGGATGACCGTGACCTCTTTGCGTCCCTGATCCAGCGGCGGTAAATCCCCCTTTATCGTCCTGCCGCCCCTCCAAACCACCACCACCGAGAGCAACGCCACTCCCCCCAGCATGATTCCGATGCTTTTTCGCAAACGGTCGGGGTAATTCCTTCTGAGTGCATAGGCCCCATAGGCCTTGTTCCGGTTGGCAAAAAGGATGTCCAGCACATCCTCATGGAGTGTGTTACGGGTAATCATTTTTGTGGTTTTTAGTGAGATGTGAAAACCGCTGTTTTCCATACCCTTTTACCTACATAAGGAAAACTTTAACATTCGTACCTTCGCGCCCATGCGTGTATTAATGGTGTGCCTGGGGAACATATGCAGGAGTCCCCTGGCCGAAGGGATTTTACGACAACAGGCAGAGAAGGCGGGGCTGGACATCGTGGTAGACAGCGCGGGCACGGCGGGGTACCATATCGGGGAACCCCCGCACGTCCTCTCCCGGAAAGTAGCCCGGATGAACGGGATAGACATCGACACGCACAAGGGCCGTCAGTTCCGAAAAGAAGACATGGACCACTATGACCGTATTTACGTGATGGACAGCGAGAACTATAACGACGTGCGCCGTGCCGCCGGCAATAAGTGGGACCCCGCAAAAGTAGACCTGCTACTCAACGAGCTTTACCCCGGGGAGAACCGGGGCGTACCCGACCCCTGGTATGGGGAAGAGGATGCCTATCACGCCGTGTTCGACATGATCGACAAGGCTTCCAGGAACATTATTCATAAAGTACAGCAAAAATAACGCTATGTCCAAGCCTTCCCTTCCAAGAGGCACGAGAGATTTTGGTCCCGAGGTGGTCAGCAAACGGAATTATATTCTGGGCACCATCCGGGGTGTATTTGAATTGTATGGATTCCAACCTTTGGAAACCCCGGCGATGGAGAACCTGGAGACGCTCATGGGCAAATACGGAGAAGAAGGAGACAAACTCATTTTCAAAATACTCAACAATGGCCTGGATGAGCCCTCCAAACAGGAGAAGGCCAGGGCCGATTTTGAAAAGGTGCTCGACGGGAAGCTCGCCAAAGACCTCACCGAAAAAGCGCTCCGGTATGACCTGACCATTCCCTTCGCCCGTTATGTGGCGATGAACTATGGACAACTCACCTTTCCCTTCCGGCGCTACCAGATCCAACCCGTTTGGAGGGCCGACAAGCCCCAGAAAGGACGCTACCGTGAATTCACCCAATGCGACGTCGACGTCGTCGGCAGCAACAGCCTGTTGAACGAAGTAGAGCTGGCGGTCATCTACCACTCCGTCATGACCCGTCTCGGTCTCTATGGCTATGAACTCCGGGTCAATAGCCGCAAGATCCTTTCCGCCCTGGCCGAAGTATGCGGGGGAGCCGAAAAACTGACCGACATCACCATCGCCATAGACAAGATCGACAAGATCGGGATCGACCGGGTCAAAGTAGAACTGACCGCGAGGGGGCTCGTCTCCTCCCAGGTCGATGCCATCGAAACCTTCCTCAGTATAAAGGGCGCGAATCCCGAGAAGATCGCCCTGGCCTCCGACCTCATCGGCCACACCGAGGCCGGTCGCAAAGGACTGGACGAACTCAGGTTCCTGCTCGACCACCTGGCCCCTTCCGGAGCGACCACCGCACCCGGGGCAATCGCCGCCACCGGCGCGGGGCCCAACATCGTCGTGGACTTCACCCTCGCCCGGGGCCTGAATTACTATACTGGTATGATCTTCGAAGTAAAGGCGCCTTCCACGGTGCAGATCGGCAGCATCGGCGGGGGCGGTCGCTATGACGACCTTACCGGGCTCTTTGACGTCCCCGGCGTCCCCGGCGTCGGCGTTAGCTTCGGCGTCGACCGTATTTATGACGTCATCGAGGCCCTCCGGCTTTTCCCCGAAACCGTACACGCCGGCACCCAGGTCCTGTTTTTTCACCTCGGCGACCAAGAGAGCAGGGCCTCCTTCGCCCTCATGCAGCAGCTCCGGGGAACCGGAATCCGCTGCGAGATATACCACGAGGCCGCCAAATTCGACAAACAGTTTCGCTACGCTGAAAAGAAAAGCATCCCGTACGCAGTCATCCTCGGTACCCAGGAACTGACCCAGGGCACCTGCATCGTCAAGGACCTTGCAAAAGGAGAGCAGCGAACCATCAGCCAGGAGGCCTTGGTTCGTTACGGGTTCTAGCGCGCATACACCTGCTGCAGGTGGTGCTCCAGGTGCGCCACATAGTCGTTGAACAGCCAGCCCAGCGTTGGCGTGGTCCCATCCGAAAATCGTATCGGGAGTGCTAATTCCTTTGGACCCAGCCCCTCCACGACAAAGAGGATCTGGCGATTCAACCCTTCCCATAACGTTAAGAGATGCCCCAAAGGCAGGTCCTGGTAGCGGTTTACCCTGACCAGTTCCTCTTGCGGGTACCGTTCCGGTACAAAAGGAGAGGGGCCTATGGGGGCCCGGGTAAACCGCGTCAGGTTATAGGTCGCGGAGTCTATCAGGTGCCCTAGAACCTCCTTCCTGGACCACTTCCCGGGTCCGGAACGCGCGAGCTGCCGCTCTTCGGAGAGTCCCCCCATAAAAGCCGGAAATACCGCCAGGTGTCCCTTTAGGTATTCCAAGTGCGTCGCTACGTCTTCACTTTCGGTGTAGGCGCCCTTTGGTATATTTTGTGCCATGGCTAATGAATGCCCTCATAAAGGATCGCCGCTCCCTGCCCCACGCCCACGCACATGGTCGCCAGGCCGTAACGCGCCCGCCTCCTCCCCATCTCATGCAACAAGGTCGCCGATATCCGCGCTCCGCTACAACCAAGGGGGTGACCGATGGCGATAGCGCCTCCGTTGACATTTACGGTTGACGGGTCCAACCCCAGGTCGCGCATACAGGCCAACGCTTGAACCGCAAAGGCCTCGTTAAGCTCCACCAGATCCAGGTCCTTCGCCCCGATCCCGGCTCGCGTCAGCGCCTTTGTCGTGGCCGGGACCGGCCCTATGCCCATGATCGCCGGGTCTACCCCCGCCGTGGCCGAACACACCACCCTGGCCAGCGGCCGGAGGTTATAGCGTTTCACCGCCCCCTCGCTTGCCAGCAACAACGCCGCAGCTCCGTCGTTAATCCCCGACGAATTTCCGGCCGTCACCGACCCCCCCTTGGCAAAGGCGGGTTTAAGACCCGCCAGTTTCTCCAGGGAAGTCGCCCTGGGGTGTTCGTCCCTGGAGACGATCACCTGCTCCTGTTTGTTCGGCGTGATCGCCACCGGGATGACCTCTGCCACCCATTTGCCGGCGGTCAGCGCCTCCGCGTACCGCTCCTGGCTGGAAAGCGCATATTGGTCCTGCTCCAAACGGGTTATGCCCCAGCGCACCGCTACGTTTTCCGCTGTCTCCCCCATGCTGTAGGGATAGTACAAGTCGCTCAAACGTTGGTTCACCAGGCGCCAGCCTATCGTAGAATCATATACGTCCGTTTTTCTGGACCAGGCCCCCTCACTTTTTGGCAGGATCAGCGGAGCCCTCGTCATACTTTCCACGCCCCCCGCTATATAAAGCTCGCCCTCCCCGCAGCGAATGGCCCTGGCCGCGTCCATGACCGCCTGGAGTCCTGAGGCGCAAAGCCGGTTGACCGTATTGCCCCCCACGCTCACCGGCAGTCCCGCCAGCAAAGCCGACATCCTCGCCACGTTCCGGTTGTCCTCTCCCGCCTGGTTGGCCGCCCCCGCGATCACATCCTCGATGGCCCCGGGGTCGACCCCGGGGTTCCTTTCCAACAAAGCCTTGATAACAAGCGCCAGCAGGTCATCCGGCCGGCACGTGCTGAGGAGCCCCCCGTAGCGCCCAACGGGCGTCCTGACGGCATCTATGATATAAGCAGTCTGCATAAGCCGTCAAAAATAGCGAAAAGGCCGCGCCCGCAACGAATTTAGGGGTACCTTTGCAAAATGGTAGAAACAGGCTCCAAGAGGAATATCCGGCACCTGTCCCTGCAGGAACTGGAGGACTATTTCTCCGGGAAGGGGCAGCCCCGCTTTCGCGCCGGGCAAGTACATGAATGGTTGTGGCAGAAGAAGGTACGGAGCTTCAACGGGATGACCAATTTGAGCAAGGACCTCAGGACCGAACTGGAGACGACCTTTACCCTCCCCGCCCTCAGTGTAGACACCACCCAACTTAGCAGCGACGGGACCGTCAAGAACCGGTTCCGGACCGCCGACGGGCACTTTGTGGAAGGCGTCCTGATCCCCACCGAAGAGCGACAGACTGCCTGCGTCAGCTCCCAGATCGGCTGTTCCCTGAGCTGCAAATTCTGCGCGACGGGCTATATGGGTCGTAAGCGCAACCTCGATTTCGACGAGATCTACGACGAGGTCGCCCTGCTCAACGACCAGGCCGAAACCACCTATGGAAAGCGGCTCACCAATATCGTGTTCATGGGTATGGGCGAACCCCTGCTGAACTACCGGAATGTCCTGGCTGCCATAGAAAGGATCGCCGCACCCGATGGGCTCGGCATGAGTCCCAGGCGCGTCACCGTCTCTACGGCGGGCGTAGCCAAAATGATCCGGCAGCTTGGAGACGACCAGGTCCGCTTCAAACTGGCCCTTTCCCTCCACGCCGCCAATGACAAGAAGCGCAGCGAGATCATGCCCATCAACGAGACCAACAACCTCGCCGCCCTCGTCGACGCACTGAACTATTTCTACAAACAGACCAACGGGGAGGTCACCTTCGAGTACATCCTCTTTAATAAATTCAACGACTCCCTCCAGGACGCCGACGAGCTCATAAAGCTCTACCGTAAGGTCCCGGCCGACCTGGTGAACATCATTGAGTACAACCCCATCGACGCCGCCCGGTTTTCAAAGCCAACCGAAGAAACCATCCAGCAGTTTATGGACCACCTCTCCAAGAACCGTGTCAACGCCCGCCTCCGTAGAAGCAGGGGCAAGGACATCGACGCCGCCTGCGGACAACTCGCCAATAAATCTTCCTGACAGCCATACGCATCATGCCAAAGAATCAATTCGACAAGTTCATACACGGCAAGAGCAACGCCGCTAAGAAGGAGGACTTCCGCCAGGCCAAGCGCGCCAGCAAAAAGGAGATCGCC
>Ga0206896_1130_pt3 | contig 13097 bp, 16 predicted proteins | sample Alteio_BWOrgHeat_52_FD_152969 | JGI IMG/M metagenome (GOLD analysis project Ga0206896, IMG submission 152969) | Enriched cells from forest soil in Barre Woods Harvard Forest LTER site, Petersham, Massachusetts, United States -... | ecosystem: Environmental > Terrestrial > Soil > Temperate forest >... | reverse complement strand
CTTTCTTCACTGTCTGACAACCCACCAAAATGAGAATCGAAAGCAATATGATGATTCTATTTTTCATTTTCTTTCCTCCAGAGTTCTTGGTTGCTTTGATTGTCCCGTGTTCCTTGCGCCTGATCGACGGTTTGGGTCACATAGAGATAAAATTGTTTGCCAGTAGGCACCCGCACATAAACCCCGTCCTGCTCAATCGCGGCTTGGATTTGCTGCGCATACAGATTAAGCACGCTGGCAGTTCCTTGCAGAGCCGCGTTGCGGGCAGAGCCGGTGGAAATCTGCGCGATGCCCAGTGGCGTAACTTGCGTTTGCAGTTGTTGAAACCCGCTCGCCATCCCGGCCAAAAAACGTTGCCGCGAAAAGTTTTATTTCCTCCATATCATCGGTTTTGATGATGGCCCCGGTAAGCCCAGCCGAACCATCCAGCAGGCCAAATTGGCCGGTGGTATCATCCTTTTCACGGTCAAGTGCGATGCCCGACACCACCAATTCCGTGCCATTCAAATTAGTCGCATCCCGCCAGACGATGACCCATTTGCCGGAGGCCGCTATTCTATCCCGCGAATGGTCGAGTGAGGCTCGCCCATGCACTTCCGCACCCGCGGGGATGATAAGCCGCCCATTATTCCAGACATCCTCAGTGACGAGGCCGATAACGGGGGTATCCAGCTTGGAGGATTCCAAGGTAATAACCGTTTCACACGGTATCAGCCGACCAAAGGGAGCATAATTTTTCGACAATTCCTGGGCTTCTTGTGCCGTCTTGGATGCAATGAAAAGGGAAATGGGCAATGGCTTTGGCCCACTGGGCGTTTTTGCCTTCGCGGTTGCCGATGCTGGCTCTGTATCCGCATCGGTGGACACAGGCGGCTTGAACGGTGCAGAGGTGCGGAAAATTGATGCTGCCGACATGGCAGGGCCGCCCCCCTCGACTTTCGTCATTTGGGCTGATTGCGCCCGTGACCGCGCGTTGCTTTGATAAAGCAGCAGACCGCCCACGGCGATGAAACCGAAGAAGAGGGCCAGGTTGCCCATAGGCGATTTCAAAAAAGCGACGACACGCATGGCTATTGGGGGACGATCAGTTTCACGTCACGCTCGACGCGCATGACGATAATGTTGAAGGTGTTTTTAATGCTTAGGTTGGCCCGACCCCCGGTTGGACTGCCGGTAACGGCAAAATAAGCCGTTGTTACCGCTTTGGGCGGAATGATGCCCGAGGCATCCACAATGGAGGCATAATAGACATTTTGCCCGACCCGGACGGCCAACCGTTGCGGCTGGTAATGAATTTCGGTATCGCCCTTGTTTTCCAATTTCAGTTTGAAAACCAACGTATCCTCGGGGTCGAAGCGAAAGACCTCTTCCACTGTCACTTGAAAATCCTTGTAGTATGAAATGCTCCCCGGCTCCGCGTGCTCGATTTGTTGCACGGCCTCGGGATATTGCATTTCGATCAATTGATAGCTCTTGGCCCGGTCAAGCAGCCCCAGCAGCACCTCGGGAGTGACCCGCTTTTGCACTGCATGATCACGACCGGCAAAGTCATCATCGTAAAATGTCACCGAGCCATAAGGCTCTGTGTCTTCCGCGAACCGAATGACAAACGTGCGATTATGCCACACCACGTTCACCGCGCCCTTCGCTCCCGCAGTCATCGCCCGCACGCTGAAAAAATATTGCCCCGGCGTATAGGCCAGCATCACCGGGGCAGGCGTATCGGGATTGCCCGAGACGTTTGCACTATCAATGGCGGAAATCGCCGAAGGAAACATGAGCGTGGTAGGCACGTCACGTCCGATGGGAATTTCGTAAACCGTGCGCTCATCCAAGGGGAACTGCTTGACGACGCTGGGATGGGGCGCGGGCGGATCGGCCAGCGCAACGGTTGCGAGCAGTGGAATGAGCATCACCGCTAGTTTAATGTGTAGTCGAATTTCCATACGCCGAGGGGGTAACGTTTGTTAGCCAACATGTCGGGATTCCTCACCAGAGTGAGGGTAAGGGTGAATTTCGGAGACTCCGCGAACGACTGGCCTTCAAAAATGCCCGTGCGAATCAATTGTCCTTCCACCTTAACGAGCACCTGGTTGTCGCGGGTTTGCAGGATGTCTATTTTGAAGACTTCTGGTTTTTGATGGATGTTTTTCACCGCGAATTCGTCGCGTGTCTTGTCGCGGTCGGCTTGCGCCTTTTGCAAGGCATCGGCGAGATACAACCGTTGCAGCATTTCCGGGTAGTCAAAGTCTTTGGGATTGCGCTCGAAAAGCGCCAGCGTTGCCCACAGGGCAATGGCCACATGCAAATCCTTGGCTTCTTCAAACCCGAGCAGGGGCGACACCGAAAACGTCCCGGCGCCATCCAGCACCACGACCCGTTCCCGCGTGCGATAGGCGCTAATGACGAGATAAGGTTGAATCACGCAGAAGGCCAGGGCACCGCAAGCCACCAGAAACCACAACCGCGCCGCAAAGGCATTGTCTGCAAACAGCCGCACGGGCGAAAACCGCGCGCGCTTCGCCACCGGAAGCTGGCGGGTTTGATCCACGGGGCTTTCGTGCAGGCCGGTTGGAGTGGTTTCAGCGTCCATGGCAAAACTTTCTTCATATGCCGGGCCGGGGATCATTACCCATTGGCGGCGGATTAGGCGGAGTTGACGGTTGCGCTGGCCCTTGCTGCGGAGCGAGGAGAGCACCACGACCGCGACGACCCACCAAGCGGTCGCCGACCCCGTAGAGGACGCCGGCACTGCCTCGGATCATGGAAATGGGATTCCCTGACGACCCGGTAAAAGCATGGCCTTGCGCAAAAAGCATCTGCATGACAATCGGTGTCGAGACCATCCCTACGATAATCATAATCGTTGCCAGAATCCCTCCCATGAAAGTCAACAAGGGCGAATAAAGCACGTCACCCACGGTTTGCGGGTTGGCCCCGACCGCATTACGGAAATCCTGCCAGACCGCCAGAGCGACGAGGTTTGTAATCGCGAATCCAATCGGCCAAGCGAGGATGGCTAAAAGCTGTTGGAAAAACCGAATGGCAATTCCGCTAAACCCCGGCACCATAAACATTGCCAGCGCAAACGGTGTCAGCATATAGAGCAGCCAGCGCAGAATGTATTGGAGGATTAGCATCGGCACCGTTATCAGCGTGCCGATGTAAATAAACACATTCGCCAAGGCATTAGTGACCGCCTGGTAGATGGATTGATTGAGCCGCCGCCATGACCATGACTGGCCTTGCGGATTCGTGGTGGTAGATTGGCGAATGGTTTCCGCCGAGGAGGTGGGGTTAGCAGTGTATCCGGGGTCAACGTATTCCGCGACTGAGAGGAAGGCGTTTTCCGTTTGGGGAAACCAAGTGTCCTGAAAAGCAATGGCCGTCACGATAATGATGGCCCTAAACAGCGGCCCAAACAGCCCGGCACCCTGTGCCCGCCCGGTGGAGGCGTAGCCAATCAATCCCGCCACCATGATCGCAAACACGACGAAGCGAAAGGCGACCACAATGGCCATCATTTTGCTTTCCAAAGTTGGAAGGAAGATTTCCATGGTAAATTAAGGTTGTTGCGGCGGTTGCTGCGTTGTTCCATTGCCTGGGTCCGGCGGTAAGCCCAAATCAAAGTTTGGTGGCTTGTGTCCAAAGGCTTTCTTATCCATGTCGGCGATCGCCTGGTTCGCTATGGCGGCGGCACGCTCATCTTGCTCTTCCTGTACAAGCCGCTGCTTTTCATCCGCATCTTCTTTTTTCGAGCAGCTTGCTCCGCCGAGGAGGAATGCGAACACCAGTAAAATACCGATATGACGTTTAATGTTCATGGCGTGGTTGTCCTTAGTTTGATGGTTTGCATGAAGGCCGAGACTCGTTGGTTCGCCAAATAGTCATCCTGCATTTCGAGTTCCGCCGCCGCTTGCATTTCCTCTTCCTTGCGCGAGTCATTCGCGATTTTTTGCACCTCAACCGCGTCCACCTCCCGCTTTTGCGTGGCTTCCACCTGGGCGAGCTGGCCGTTCAACACGATCAGCTTGGCCGTGAGCTTTTGCGCCTCAGCATCCGTGGAGGCCGTCGCCAATTGAGCAAGAGTGGCGGCGATATCCGCCTGTAAAACATCTTCGCGGGCCTGGGTTTCATCCGTCACTTGGTCCGAGTTGGCTTGCGCGGCATCCAACACCGAATAACGGCGATGCGTCAACGGGTCGGGCTGGAATGCGTTGCCGCTCAGATCGACATCGTTAATTGGCCGGTATGTGCCCTGGCCGCTATTGGTCAACGAGGCCACGCTGTTCACGAGACTCAGCAGGACTGTCTTTACCTGACCGTATTGCTGCGCCAAATCCTGCTGCCCGAGACCGACCAGCACGACCTTCGCGCCCGCTGCTACCGGATCACCCTGCCACTGCCGAATATCGCTTTGGAGGCTGATCTGCTGGTTCAGTTGGTCAATCTGCGTTTTGAGTTGCGCGATGCTTTGCACCCACTTGGCGATGTCTTCGACATGCGCCGCCTGATTGTTAGCCAGGTTGGCACCGTCGAAGACCGGGTATTGGCCGAAAGCCGCCACCGGCACGAGAAACAGAAGTAAGAGGTAAGTTTTCATGGCTCGATGGATAGATATTCAACATGGGAATTTTGAATAACCCCGTTGATATTGGTTTGTGGAAAGACCACTGGCACGAGGCGCGGATTACGTTCATCGTCTGTGACCACGGACTTTTGCTGATTTTGAATAATCCAGTATTGCTGCTTTACCGCTTGGTTCATCGCGCGATCAAAACCGGCCTTGTCCGCTTCTTGCGTCGCATTCGCAAATTGCGATTGCGCGACTTTCGAGGCGAGGTAGCCAACGCCAGCACCAATTGCGGTGCCCCCGATTTTGCCGCCCGATACCTCATAGCCGACCGCGCCACCGGCTCCGGTCAGCCCAATGTCCGATGCCGTGCCGCCCATGCCGGACGCGCAGCCCGTGAGCGCGAGCAGGGGCAGCAAGAGCACCCAGAGAAATTTAGACGGCGACTTTTTCATGGGAAACCTCCTTGGGCGGTTGAACGTTGCGCACAGTGCCGCACAGCGGCGGATCTGTGACCGGACTGTAAAAGCAGATGCTTGAAAATTTCCGGTCAGTCGGCTGTTGCTCCGGCATGGGATAATTTTGGATGGAGGCGCAGACCGACTCTGGAAGATTTATCGCCTGGGCGATGTCTTCCACATCGGCCCGGTCAAACTGCCGCATCAGGAAGAATTGCTTGCTGTTGCCGATGACGACCGGGCGAATGCGCGTATCTTTGAACTTGCTGTATTGCTGGACAATGGAGGCCGTCCAGCAATTGAACTTCCGCAACTGCGCGTAGGACTCAGCGACGATTTTCTCGCCACCCGGCACGTCAAGGAACCGCGCCAATTCCTCGTAAACGACCCGTTTCCAAAGCGCCCGAGGCAGGCTGATAATATGCTGACGGGCGAATCCGCTGACCAACAACCCAGCGGCGGTTTTTAATTCAGTCGCCTGTTCAGGGATGTAACCGAGTTCAAAATGGGCAATCTTGCCCGTGAGGGAGACGTTGGTAGGGCCGTCAAACAGACGGCCATAATGGCCTTGCGCCGTCCAGGCGGAAAGCAGCGTGGCAAGATGGTCAATTTCTTCTTTCTTATGCTCGGGGAAGCGTGAGAATTGCATCAGTTCCACGAGACTGGCATGAACCGGGAAATCTTCCCGGCTGTAATGGGCATGGGCCATGGCAATGACCGAGCGCTCTGTCTGCGGTTGTTTGAGGAATTTGGTGATTTCCGCCTCGGAAATAGCGGCAATGAATTGCAGTCCTTCATCGTCATTCGCCTTCTGCCGGTCGCGCAGTTCCGCGAACGCTTCCAATTCCGTTGCACCCAGACCCATCTTTTCCAGCTTCCAGCGATGGGTGGCACAGGCCATCCGCTCAATGCCCGGCACCAGGTCGCGGTGTCGCTTGGCCCATTCCTCAAATGTATCCTCATAGAGCTGCGTAATGTATTGGGCGAGCAATGCCTGACGAATTTGCTGGGCCTCGACACCCGGCGCTTCGCCAATCATCCGCGCGACCAGGGCCACGGCGGTGGCGAGTTGCAATTGGCCGAGCGGCAGGCCGCCCGTGTCAAAATAGTTGATGGTCAAATCACCATCCGGGTGCAGGATGATAGGCCGCTCACCCAGGGCTTGCGTGAACGCCTTGTAGGATAGGCCTTCCTCAATCAAGACCGTGTAATCGTAGTAACAGGCCGTTTGCTCCAGAAAATCCCGCATATGCACGGATTTGCCCGCGCCCGTTGCGCCAATGAGAACCGTATGCTGCGGAGTTGGCGGCGAGCCAAGGAAGGTGCGTAATCCGACCAGATTGTTTTGCGAACCATCGTAGATTGCCTCTGCTTCATCCAGATGGCCGGTGAACGTAGCCGAGAACGGCAGCATATCCGCCAAGTAGGCATCTTCGCCATATAGGTTGCGGTGCCGGTAATCCGACCCGGTCCAGCCCGGCCACGAGGCAAAGAAAAGTTTCTTCGCCGTAGAGGGAAGCGCACACTCATAATACTGTGCGCCGCCCATCGTGTTGATCGCGTTTTTGATTGCGGCACATTTCGCGCTCAGGGCGGTTTCGCTTTCATCCCAGACGCGAAAAATGTATGTTACCGCAAAGGCGTTAATGAATCCGGTCGAGAGCGATTCAATTTTCTTTTCCTTCTTCCCAATTGCAACGAGTAGCGAGTGCCGTTCCGAATCTTCGTATTCACCGCGGAGGCGTTCGATGGCCTTCTCCTCTTTCTCGACTTCGCGCTTGGCGGGCAGCGGCTCGATATTAACCGTGATTTGATAGTCGAGAAACGGCAGACCCGTCAGCCGATGCATTATTCCAGGGTAAGTCCGACTCGGCCAACGCTTGAGGGTGTAGATTGTATGGTAGAGACCGTCGAAATAGAAGCCGACTTTCGGCAGGCTCACCCCATCCGAATTCCAGCAGTTCTCCTGAAGTGACAGCGCCGGGTTGAACTGGGCCTCAAAATCCACATCGAAACGATCCGCCAGCGATGGGTTGAGGAATTTCTTGCAGTAAACGTAGTGTTCAATGTCTCCCATCGGCGTCACCGGAGTATCGCCGCCGAAAATTGTCCGCAGCGTGCCCGTCAATTCGTCGAATTGGCCCCGGAGTTGGCCCAAGAGTTTTTCATAATAGCGCAGCAGGGCATCGTGACTTTTGACGTTTCCTGAATAACTGGTAATCGCCGTCGTTACGAAGAGCACAAGGTTTTCCCGCCGCAACTCGCGGCGGTGCATCCTATCCCAAAACCTTTGAAACCGCTCTGTCCGCACTCGCTTGATATGCGGATGCATAACCTTTTCCGTTTCCCGGAAATATCGCGTTAGCTCTTTCTTGTAATCGCAATTACACGTCCATTGGAGTTGCACTTTCATTCCGACCGACACGTTCGCCAGCAAGCTGCGAATCTTGTCCTGGTAGGCATTGAGATTAGACACGCTGCCCCCGCGCAAGTCTGGCGGTTGAAGGACATAGCCCTTGGCCGCGCAGCCGCCTTTTTCCAGCGAGCCGAAGAGGATCAGCCCGTCGGCAAAGTATCCATTAGGTGCGGCGTTCATGGTGTTTATGCGGAGCGGGTTGCGATTGAGCGGCGAACGACCAGCCTTCGCCGTTGAATTTTTGATCAAACCAATCTTTGGCGAAGCCTTCCGGTTTGTTGTGCCGCAGGAGCAACACCCAGGCCAGCGGGCCAAGCAGGAAAGGTAGGACGAGAGCCAATGCGGCAATTTTACCGATGCCAAAAAGGGCGGTGAAAAGGATGTAAAGGCCGAGGGAAGTGACGAAAGCGACGAGGACATACATAAAATCGTTGCCCTCCAAACCGAATGCGCGCCCTTTGCTGTCGTTTGCGCTATTCGTGTCCGTTATGCGCAATTCGCTCATGGCGAGTGGAGTTAGAATTGTGGCGTCAATACCCCGTCACCCATTCCGAAAATTGCGAACAGAGCGCCCATGATGGCGGCGGCGCCCGCGATGATAATACCGGCCACGATGCCCATCTTTCCATCGACATCCCCTTTGGACATTCGATCTGCCCCCGACCAGATTTTGACGACCCCCCACAGGAAGCCGAAGAGGAACATCACGCCCAAGCCTGCTTGCATGGATTGCTTGAGGTTGCCCGACACTTGCGCCAGCATCGGCGCTGGCAGTACCCCGGCGCGGCTTTGCAGCGGCTGGAGCGAAATCAAAACGGGGAGAAGTTTGAATATGGTTTTCATGGCGAATATGCGCCTAACCTACCTCACTTCACCTAAACCGTCTTGGACGTTTCCGGAATTTTTAAGGACGAATCCCGTGCGAAGCCGCCAATCGCCGTTTTAGGCGCGCAGCCAAAGAATTTCCGGCACTGCCGGTCAAGATGACTTTGATCGTAAAACCCGACTTCACAGGCTACTTCCCCGACGCGAAATTTTCCCGTGCGCAAAAGTTCCAGCGCCTTTTCCACCCGGCACTTCAAAAGAAATTGCAATGGCGAAATGCCGGTAGTGTTTTTCAACAGACGGGCGAAGCTATCCACCCCCATTGACGCGTGCCGGGCCAAATCGGCCACTGCGATAGTTTCTTGCAGATGCGTTTCGATATACGTCACCACGCGATGCAGTGTCCTATCCGGCAGTTTAGGTTGCGTCCGCAAATTTCTCTTATTCGCGTGAAAATGTAATTCGAGCGTGCGCGAGGCAAGAGCCGCCCCTATGCCTTCGATGAAGGTGGCCTCTGGCCTATCTGTTTTGTGGCATAAATCGTGAAAAATGGTTCCCAATGCCCAGAGAGAAGCATCCAACCGGGTAAGCGGTCGAAAATCGCCCACCACGACGCCACCTAGCGGTTGATGCATTTGTGTTTTAAGCAAACCCTCTCCGAAAAAGACCACCACGACATCCGCCTCGCGCTTCCACTCGCAGCTATGCGCCATATTGGGCGGAATAAGGCAAAATTGATGCGGCCCCACTATTTGCCGTCGCGTGCCTCCCGCACATTTGCGCCACGCAATTTCGCCCTCAGCCGAGTCAAAAGTAAGCAGCAGTTCCGCGTGTCTATGACTGTGCTCCGGCCAGCAATTCGGTTTCAGCCGGGTATAATAGACGCTGACTTCTTCACCGTGGCACAACCACGGCCCAAAGGGCTGCATGGTAACAGAGGCCCGAAGGCCATTTCGAATCTTTGCCCCCGACTTCGTCGGAATCAAATCGATACAAATGGCATTCATGGCGAGTGATCATTTGAGTTAAGGGGTAGAGTGAAGAAGCACTAACCTAGTTAGAATTAGGTATTTGGGCGATGATGATTATATGATACGAGCGCGATTTATAATTTTTTAACGGCGTTGTTGCGCTATTGTTGCACAGCCGAACATTCACCTGCCTGAAGGACTAGGCGCTCATTGCGCGTGTCCACCACGACCCGCCCGGAACCCGCCCCATGGCAGAGCATCCCTTCCGCGATGGCATCTTGCAAATGGCGCTCCACGGCGGCGCGCATGGGCCGCGCACCCAGATTTTTATGAAATCCGCGCCGAATTAAAAATTCCACCACATCGCCATTTGCCTCCAGGGTAAATCCCAGGTCGCGGAGCCGCGCACGTTCACGTCCAATCATCAACTCGCATATCTCGCGTTGGGTATCAAACCCCAGCCGCCCAAAGACCAGCTTTTCCGTAATGCGTCCGACCAGTTCAGGCCGGAGTTGTTGACCGACACGGGAAAGCACCGTGCGTTCCACCGTTGCCATCGGCGCAGAGGACATCCGCATGACCTCGGAAGAACCAATGTTACTGGTAAACACGGTATAGAACCGCGAGAGGTTCTTCCGCTCACCCGTGGCGAAGGTAATGCTCGCATCGTCGAGGATTTGCAGGAACAAATCCAGCACGAGCGGGTGAGCCTTTTCAATTTCATCGAAAAGCAGCGTGCCTTCCGCCACACCGTCGAGCGCCCGACCGAGCAAACCGGTTTCATCCGCTGCCTGCCCAATTAGTTTCTCCACAGAGGACTGGTTTTGGTATTCCGACATATCGAAACGAATCGGTTTTCTTTCGCCAAAGAGGTAGGCTGTAAAAACATTCGTTAGCTCAGTTTTGCCCACTCCCGTAGGGCCAACGAAAAGAAACGAGCCTTTGGGCCTTCCAGGATGGGCGAGGCCGAGTTCACCGCGCGTCAATACTGACGTAGTGCGTTCCATGACATGCGGCTGACCGCGAATGTTCGCTTCCAAATGCGAACGCAGACCGCGCAGCCTTTCGGTTTGCGCGGAAGTGGAGGGAAAAGGAATGGTAGCTGCCTCGGAAGACATGGAGTTTAAGAAATTTCGCGATACCATGCTGGCACCCGGCCATCCGTGCCGAGTGCCGGTATCTTCACTTTGTGAAATCCAAAATCACAGTGTTGCACGACCGCCTGAAATTTTCGCAACCGACGCAGTTCATGGGGTTCGATAAAATACCTGTCCTCATCCGTATAGGAGGTGGACCGTTTCCCAAGGGAGTAACCCACCGTGCGCCGCCGGGCCTTCCGCTTGCCCAGGGTATCGGCGGCAATTTTGGCGGAATCCTCATCCGCCGCGCAGAAGGTAATCCGGTTCGCCATGTTCGCGATAAAAACTTTCGCCTTCTTTTCATCGCCCATCGGTGGAATCAGCGACGCATACGATTGCGTTGCCGCGACCACGGTGGCGCGGGCCTCGCGCAGCACGTCCACCACATTGTAATCACTCATGCCGTCTTCGCTGGCGGTGACTATTTTCTGGGCCTCGTCCGCCCAAAAAATGATCAAGTTGTCGCGTGCGCGTTCGACGGTGGGCCGGTCGAAGCGCCGCAACGCATGGGCATAAAACGTCAACTTGAGCAGGGTATTGATATATCGCCGTTCCACGGCGAAGCGTTGAGGGAGGGATATACAAATGATTTTACCCCGGTCAATGTCGTCGAAATTAAAAGTCGATTGTTTGGCACAAAACACTTCGGAAATATCCGGCTCCGTAAAATGCTTGAGATAGTTTGCCACCGTGGTTTTGACACCGCCCAATTGCTCGCCCGGTTGTGTCAGGAAATTTTCCCGGAAATGATCGGCCACCGACTCCGCCTCGGGCGCGGCATTCTTGTCTAACATCTCCATGATTTCCTTGAACTGCCTTTCGGAGGTAATAAAATCATAGGTGTTTGCCAGAGTCACCGGCACTCCGGCATAGCGCAACGCCTTGAAGACAAATTCCATTTGCACCTGAGCCTGCATACGAAAAAAACTTTGCTCACTGCGTTGACCCATCGCCGCCGCCACGTCGCAGACAATTTTGGCCTTGGCCGAGTCAGGCAAGTGGGGATTGTCCAAAAAATTGAACCGATGCACGGGTTTCCAATCGGCCCCAGCGTTCTCAGGCCGCACTTGCAGGAGAATAAGATCGGCGGCGCGCCCTTGATGCGCGAGCATCGCCGACAGGGCTTCCCAATACAGCCCCTTGTCGTCCACACAAACGCCGCCCCAAGTGGGGCAGTTTTTCGAGACCTGCCAAAGCATCGTGTTAATCGCCCCCGCCGTCTTGCCCGTGCCCACTTGTCCCGTAATCAGCCAGCCCCGGCAAAAGCTGTGTATATCCCACGAGAAACCGCCCAGCCGGAGGATTATCGGGTATCGCGCCCGGCGCTCCATTGCACAACGAAGCTGCCAGAGCGAAAGCAGGCCGAAGGCCAAGGGAACAAAACGGCTGATTTCTGTCTGCGCCCAGAGTGCCAAGGCGACATAGGCGCTGCCGACAGAAAGAAAAAAATTGGCCGACATGGCGACGGGCGGCGACCCGTCACCATAGGGGTGAACGGAGCCATGTTCCTATTCTACCCCCCCTTTGGCGCATTTTCTTGGACGATCCCGGCATTTTTCAGGACGTTTTGGGGAATACTTCCGGTCGAATCCGCCAAAGAGCGCACCGAGACACGAGTGATAAACGCCTCCTTTTTGCTCGCCTCGACTAGGTATTCCACAGACTGACCGCACACCCATGCGAGATGGAAGCTGGCAATCTTTGGCAACAGGAGGGCGAGGCGCACACCCTGCAAAGAAACCTCATACTCGTCAAATCGAAGGGTCAATTGTTCACCCGCACCGGTGCTTCGATGACCGGCAGAATTAAAATTCGCCCATGGCAACACCGTTTTCTCGCCATCCCATGAGTGAATTTGAAGCGAAAGCACCGGCTCGTTCGCCAATTCGTAAGAACGGACGGAACGCGACTCCGCCCGGCGTTGTTCGAGGGATTCTTTGAGTGTGGTCATAAAGATATTTTGGATCGCACCCTAGCGTGTGCCGTCAACCGCATTGAAGCCCTATGCCGCCGCACCTGTTGCGACCATTCCGGGAGCCATGGTTGCGCGCCATTGGCAACCGACAACGTGGCAGGGAGTTTCATTTCCAAAGCGAGGGCGCGGTCGCCGCTTTGTTCGATGTTGGCTCGCAATTCCGCCTTGTTGTCCGTGAAAACCACGACCCGTTTCCGCCCCCGCGAGATGGCGACATACCATTGGTTGCGGTTCGTTGCCATGCGGCAGCCCGCATCCGCAAGAAGCACAGTGTCAACCGTCTTGCCTTGCGAGGCATACGACGTGACGGCATAGCCGCGATTAAACAGCCGTTGAGTTGGGGAGAGCGTCTTGCGCGCCCCAGCGGCGTCCTCGACTACGAGCGAGCCATCCTTACGCACGCGGCGCACCGTCACCAGTTCACCGTTGGTAATCGCATGACCCTCCTTCGATTCACCGTTGAATTTCAGTTGCAGGCGGTCACCCGAGGCTACTTCCAGTTCCCGTTCCGCCGTTACAGACAACCTATTGGCGTAACGATAGCTCAGCGTCGAGCGCCGCCCATTCTTGATAAGCACGACGCCATGCTCATTCGCCCCGGCAATTGGACAGAGATCGCCCTTGGCGAAACGCCCATACCGTTGCAAAAAATAGGCCCGTTGCCCGGCTTGGTAGAAACTGGCCTCGCGTTTCTGCGCCTCAGTGCCATCCACCGCCTGATAGGCGGTGGATGGCACTGA